>Ga0334882_1000511_pt1 | contig 59863 bp, 74 predicted proteins | sample GraSluR1_MG_5_FD_207226 | JGI IMG/M metagenome (GOLD analysis project Ga0334882, IMG submission 207226) | Sludge microbial communities from methane-producing bioreactor in Wageningen University, Netherlands - Granular Sludge_15_04-R1 | ecosystem: Engineered > Bioreactor > Anaerobic >... | reverse complement strand
ACAGGATTAACACCGGATTACACATACATATCAGACTTAGTAGGAGGAAGACCAGTACTAGGACACCCTCTTAGAAATGGAGGATTCAGACTAAGATATGGACGCTCAAGAATATCAGGATTCTCAGGACAATCAATACACCCCGCAACAATGATATTATCAAACAACTTCGTAGCAACAGGAACACAACTAAAAGTAGAAAGACCAGGAAAAGCAGCAGCGTTTACACCTTGTGACACAATAGAAGGACCAATAATAAAAACAGTTAATGGTGACGTAATAAAAATAAGAACAGAAAACGAAGCAAAACAACATAAAAAAGAAACACAAGAAATATTATACTTAGGAGATGTATTAATAAATTACGGAGACTTCTTTGACAGAGCACACAAATTAGTACCAGCAGGTTATTGCGAAGAAATATGGATACAAGAACTAGAAAAAGAAATAAAAAATCATAACGTAGAAGAATTAATCAAAAAATTAAACATAGAAAAAGAAGAATTTGAACAATTATTCAAAAACCCATTAAAGAAAAAACCAACACTGAAACAAGCATTAACAATATCCAAAATAACAAACATACCATTACACCCAGAATACTTATATTATTGGGAATCAATAAAAAAAGAAGAACTAACAGAACTAATAGCTTGGTTTAAAAAAGCAAGAAGAGATGAAAACAGAATAATTCTAAGAAAAAACCAAGCAAAAAGACACCTAGAAATAATAGGCGTACCACATCAATTCATAAAAAACGAATTCGTAGTAATACAAAATGAAGACGCGGAACTACTAAACATTTTTTTAACACACAAAGAACCAGAAGAAGAACTAAAAAAAGAATTAGAACAATCAAAAACAATAACAGATTTCTTAACAAAAAAAACAAACATACAACTAAGAGATAAATGCGGAACATTCATAGGAGCAAGAATGGGAAGACCAGAAAAAGCAAAAATGAGAAAACTAACAGGTAGTCCACACGCATTATTCCCAGTAGGAGATCAAGGAGGAAGACTAAGAAGTTTTCAATCAGCACTAGAATCAGGAACAATAATAGCGGACGTAGAAATGAGACACTGCCAAAAATGTAACAAAAACACACCACTAAAAATATGTGAAACTTGCGAAGAAAAAACCCAAGACATAGAAAAAGAAGAAGAAAACAAATACTCAAGCAGAAAAGTAAAAATAGATATAAAAACAATATTCGAAGAACTAAAAAAGAAACTAGGAACAAACATAATACCTGATTTAATAAAAGGAGTAAGAGGATTAGCAAACAAAGAACACGTACCAGAACACTTAATAAAAGGAATACTAAGAGCAAAACATAACTTATCAGTAAACAAAGACGGCACAGTAAGATACGATTGTTCAGAACTACCAATAACACATTTCAAACCATTAGAAATAGGAACAAGCATACAAAAATTAAAAGAATTAGGATATGATTTAGACATAAATGGAGAACCAATACAAAAAGAAGACCAAATAATAGAACTAAAAGTACAAGACATATTATTACCTTGTTGCCCAGATTCACCAGAAGAACCAGCAGATGAAATACTGTATAGAACAACAAAATTCGTAGATGAAACATTACAAAAATTATACGGACAAGAATCATTTTACAACTTAGAAAAAAAAGAAGACTTAATAGGACACCTAACAATAGGATTAGCACCACACACATCAGCAGGAATAGTAACAAGAATAATAGGTTTCTCAAAAACACAAGGATTTCTAGCACACCCATACGTACACGCAGCGATGAGAAGAGACTGCGACGGAGACGAATCATGCATACTACTATTATTAGACGCGTTCCTAAACTTCTCAAAACTATACTTACCAAGCTCAAGAGGAAGCACAATGGATGCGCCACTAGTACTAACATCAGTAATACTACCCGCGGAAGTAGATGACATGGTATTCAACATGGACATAACAAACAAGTATCCTCTAGAATTATACGAAGCAGCGAATAATCTAAAAATGCCATTCGACGTAAAAATAAAAAAAGTATCAGACGTAATGGGAACAAACGAACAATACGAAGGATTCATGTTTACTCACGAAACAACAAACCTAAACGCAGGAGTATTATGCTCAGCATACAAATTATTACCTAGCATGCAAGAAAAAGTACAACAACAAATGGACATAGCAGAAAAAATCAGAGCGGTAGACGTATCAGACGTAGCCAGACTAGTAATAGAAAAACACTTCATACGCGACACAAAAGGAAACCTAAGAAAATTCTCAACACAAGAATTCAGATGTGTGAATTGCAACGAAAAATACAGAAGACCCCCCCTAACAGGGAAATGCACACAATGCGCAGGAAAAATAATATTCACAATAAGTCAAGGAAGCATAATAAAATACTTAGAACTAAGCATGATGCTAGGAGAAAAATACCAAGTTAGTCCATACATAAAACAAACACTAGAACTAACAAAAAGAAGAATAGAAGGAGTATTCGGAAAAGAAAAAGAAAAACAAACAGGACTAGGAGACTGGATAACACAACAAGAAGAAATCAAAGAAGAAACAGACGAAGAACTAGAAGCACTATTCTAAAAACTAAACAATTCTTTCCTCAATAATTTTACTAACCAAATCAATATTTAACTCAAACAAAGAAACACCATGCTCCAAATCATAATACCTAAGAACATCAAGAGAAACCTCACCTATAAAACCAACACATAACCACTTATCATTATGCTTAACCTTTACTTCAGCACTCCTACCACTAATAAAAAAATTAAAAGACTTAGCCTCAAATTTCAAATCCAAATCAAATAAAGAACCCAACAACTCCAAACGTTGCTTAGCCCAAGTATAACTAGCACTATCAGAACAAATCGCAACACACAAATCATTATTTTCCTCAACAACACCCTTAACTTTTCTAAAAACCCTACCAACCTCAAATAATCTCTGAGGATACTCATTCATCTTATTACTTTTAAAAGTCTTCAAAACACTAGGAACTAAGAATTCACGAAGAGAATCAAACTCAGAAGACGTAGGATTCTTAATACTTAAAACATTATTAAAACCTAAAAATTTTTGATCATCAAATTTAACCAAAGAATAACTAACAACTTCAACTAAACCATCACCAACAAGAACATCTCTAACTTTATCCTGAACCTTTTCTTTAAAAATCTCTTTACCAACAGAAAAAGAACCACTCATAACACCTTCAACTTTATCAAAACCATAAGCAATACAAACATCTTCAACGACATCAACAGGATGAATAACATCAGCCCTATAACAAGGAACCAAAACATCAACAAACTTACCAGACTTATTCTTAATACCAAAACCCATCTTTTCAACCAAACCAATAAGAACATCATCTTTAAGATCCAAACCAAGATATTTCCTAAGATAATCAAACTCAACCCTTAAAACATCAGGACTAAAATCAGGAGTAACCCTAACAACACCCTCTTTTTTATAATTAATATTAACCTCAAAAATATCCCCCCCCATATCAGCAAGAGCACAACCAATAATGTTCAAAGCCTTACTAACAACACCAAAATCATGACCAGAACACTCAACAAAAACATGCCTAGTATCAACACCGACAGTACCAGTATTCCTAGAATTAAGAATAGGAGGAACACTCATAACACTATCATTAGAATCAGTAAATAAAGGAAAAACTTTTTCATCCCTTAATAAATGAGCATACTCCTTACCAGCCTTAGTACTCTTAAGCAAATCAAAACCATTCATCTCCTTAGTCTCACCCAAAGGAACAAACCTAATTTTATCAGGACTCAAAGCCTTATAATGAATAGGAAAAACAATATTCTCAAAAGGATAAACACCAATCGCGCACTTCTTCCTGTTTCTACCAAAAGTAACATGAAGCTTCTCTTGAAGATTAATAATATTATTAAGAACAGACTCATCAATACTAAGATTCTTAGCAACCAAACAAGCAGTAAAAGGCCTAACACCCGAAACAGATTTATCCACAACAACCTCAAAATCACTTTTATTCACAACATAAGACTTAAGACCCTTAGAAAAACCAAGAAAAGTCTTCAAAGCCCTAGCAAAACCCTCCTCAGATAACAAATCAGGCCTATTAGGAAAAATCTCAACAATAATATCTTTCTTATTAACTTCTTCCAAATCAGTACCAAGATAACTAATGTGCTTACTCAAAGAAACATCATCAACTTTCCTACCAAGAATATTTAATACACGATCCTTACTAAAAACAACACTAGGCATTTACTCAAACACCCTCTTCTTAGATTTTTTAACATTCTTCTTAACAACTCTACCAGAAGACTTTTTCTTTAAAGTTTTCTTAGCATCCTTAATAATAATTTTCCAATCCTGCTTCTCCTCCCTAGACAACAAATCCTTATCAAGCTCAGACAAATGCTTACCTTTATCTTCAGCTTTTTTAATCAAATCAAAAATCTTCTTAACAGCTTCCTTAGGAGTAACAGCACCATAAACAAATTCAGTCTTACGCTCATCAAAATACTTATCAGAAATCTCCTCAGCCATACCCCCACTAGTCGTAAGAGCAACAATAGGTTTACTCATCATATAACCATAAGTAGCCTCATTAAGAGTACCTGCACCACCCTGAACAATGATAGCACCATCACAACTATTCAAATTAATACTATTACGACTCCAACCAATACCAGTAGCAACAACGATATCAGCATAATTATTAACCTTACTCATACTCTCCCAAGGAACAATAGCCAATGTAACCCCTCCTTCTTTCTTAGCACCCTTAAGAGCAGCCTCCATAACACCCAAACCACCACCAGTTAAAGTAACAGCCTTACGCTTAGCAATCTCCTGACCAACCTCAAAAGCCATATTATAACCCCTAACAGAACAAATAACCTCACTAGAACCAAGAACCGCGATTTGCAAAGGACGCTTAGACTTCTTCACAACACTATTAATGTACTTAACCTTATCATAATCCATACTTTTTTCAACTTTAACTTTCTTCATCATCTCACCTTCTTACTTAATAAAAACCTTAATTTTTTTCAAATACTCCAAATCATTTTTATAAATATCACGAATATCAGTAATATCATAATATTTAGAAATAATACGCTCCATACCAAGACCCCAAGCAAGAACAGGACACTCAAAACCAAGCAAAGTCTTAGTAACTTCAGGTCTCATAATACCAGCACCACCCATCTCAACCCACTGCTTCTTAACAGGATTATACGCATCAACCTCAGCACTAGGCTCAGTATAAGGAAAATGAGCAGGTCTAATCCTAACATCAGAAAAACCCATCTTCTTAAAAAACTCTTTCAAATAACCCTTAAGCTTAGGCAAATCACCATCAGGATCAACAACAATACCCTCAACCTGATAAAACTCAAATAAATGTTTCCAATCCAAAGCCTCATTCCTAAAATTCTTACCAATAACAAAAAACTTCTTAGGCAAATACTCCTTCTTCAATTCAGAAAATTTAATTGCGCTCAACACAGTAGTATGAGTCCTAAGAACCAAATCTTCAGAAACATCCTTAGAAAAAGAACCACCCCAACCCTTACTACCAGTATCACCACCACTGACATGAACACTTTTAACCTTATCAAAAAAAACCTTACTCACAGAACGCTTACCATCAAGATAAAAAGTATCTTGCATCTCCCTAGCAGGATGATCCTGAGGAACAAACAAAGCATCCAAATTCCAAAACGCGTTCTGAACCTGATCACCATCCATTTCCTCAAAACCAAGTTCTAACCAAATGCTCTTAATATAATATCTAGCCTCATTAACGAAGTGCTTCCTACCAACACTAACACTAGGAACATCACCACTAACATCGTATTTCTTAAAAGAATAATCCTTTCCACTTTTAATGACACTAGAAGTAACTTTTTCCTCAAAATTTTGATCAAACTTATCAGACTCACAAACCTTTTTACCTTCCTCAGTTACACTAGCAAACCACTCACTCTTCTTATCCTTAACAATAACATCTTTACGTTTTAAAAGATTATTAACAAGAACAACTTCTTGCTTACTCAAAGAATCCTCATTCAAAGGCAATTTCTTCAACAAATCTTCTTCTAAAAAACCAGATTTAAGCTTATTAACACCAATATTAGTAATAGAAAAATACAAAACATCCTTTTTATCAATAGAAATAAAACCATCCTTCTTTAACAACCCAGTACAAGCATTAATTTCTTCCCTAGAAATAACCTTACTTAAATCACCAATACTAACCTCGTCCTTATCAACCAAAGTCTTAAGAAATAAATGCTCAGGCAAACCCTTAGAAACATAAATCAAACCATTTTTACCAAGAACTAAAACATTAACATCTTTCTTCTCCAAAACAACCAAATCCTTATTAGACAACCATTGCAAACTACGCATAACAACAATTTCCTTTAAACCAGTATTCTCAACAATATCTAACAAAGAAGATTTCTTCTTAACAAAACGCAAAACCTTCTTCTCAGAAGCACTAAGACCCTCTATAACTTCGCTAAAATTCATAACCCATCAAACCATCAATAATTAAAAAAAAATAAAAAAGAAAAAAAAATTATTTTTTAATTTTTATTTCCTTCATGCCCTTCCAAGCAATCTCGAACAAATTATCAATAGTCGCAGAGAAAAAAGGAGAATTAATCCAAATACCTAAATCATACGTAGGATGAATCTCCTTATCATCCATAATCATAAAAATAATTTCACGACCATCAACAACGATGAAACGAGCATTAGCATCAGTATGTCTAACCTCGGCAACGCCCTTAAGCTCCAGAGCAGCATTCTCAGTTTCCTTATTCATACTAGTAGCAATCCTAATAGAAACACCTCGCTTCTTAAGTTGTTCAAAAACAGGCTTAAGACCCTCAACTTTCCTAAGAAAACCTTGAGACGTAGTCATAATAGAAACGGAACTCTCAGCATTCCTAATAGTCATATCGATATGATTATACAAATTATGTCTTCCTTTCAAAGAAGCAGATAAATCAGCAGGCTCCACTAATTCCACGCCTTGAGTATGCAAAGAATTAAGTTCATCAACTAAATCAGTATTCTTAGATTCATCTAATAACTTAATGTGCTGATCAGCTTCAGATTTAATATTTTTTTTAACACGCTCTAAAACTTCTTTAGGAGGAACAGCAATATACTTAATAGGCTTACCAATCTTCATAACCACGAAACCCTTCTTTTCAAGAGTTTCAAGAACATCATAACTCCTACTTCTAGGAACATTCGCAATATCAGACAACTCACCAGCAGTACTAACACCACGAGAAAGAAGAGCAGTCCAAATCTTTACTTCATACAAATTAAGCGAAAAATACCGTCTTAGTTTATTTAAAAATTCATCTTTTACTATCATTTTCATCATACCCCCTAGGGACAAGCCCCCCTCTTTTTATAACATATAATTCACTACTACTTTATATAATTTTGTTTTTTTTTACTATTCACTAATCGTGCTTCTGTGTTGATTACTACACAGTGTCGTTTTTTTGTAATTTATAATAAGTGGTGTTTTTCCTTAAAATAAATAAAAAACCTTAGTAAGTTTTATTTACTAAAACGTATTTGTACAAATAATGGATATAATAAAACACGATTACAAAACAGGAGAAGCAACCATAAGAATAACAGATGAAGAAGACTTATGGCACTTAAGCCACTTAATAGAACCAGAAGACTTAGTTAAAGGACAAACTGAAAGAAAAATAAAAATAGGGTCTGAAGACAACTTCAAAGTAGTCAGAAAAAAAGTATATCTCAAATTAGAAACAGAAAAAACAGAATACGTACCAGAAAATAATTCACTAAGAATACTAGGGCCTATAAAAGAAGGCCCAGATGACGTATCTCTAGGAAGCTATCATTCTTTCAATCTGGAAATAAATGATATAATAACACTAACAAAAAAAACATGGTCAAATTACCAAATAAAAAGATTAAAAGAATCAACAATACCAAGAAAAAAAAGCTTACTAACAATATTTGACAGAGAAGAAGCAATAATAGGAATACTAACACAAAAAGGATTCGAGAAACTAACAGAAATAAAAGGAGACGTCAAGAAAAAAATAGAAAATTCATCAGGCTCAGACTCTTTTTTCAAAGAACTAGCAAAAACAATACACGAATACAAAGAAAGATTAAAAACAGACAGAATAATATTAGGAAGCCCCGCGTTTTGGAAAGAATACGTATTAAAAGAATTACCAGAAGAAACAAGAAAAAAAACAATGACTTGCACAATATCAAACGTTTCAGAAACATCCATAAAAGAATTATTAAAAAGTCCCGAATTAGGAAAAACACTAGATGATGATAGATCCGCACTAGAAGAAAAACACATAGAAGAATTAATGAAAGCAATAAGCGAAGAAAAAGCATTCTACGGAATAAAAGAAGCAACAGAAAAAATAAATCTAGGAGCAACATCACAAGTAATAATATCAGAGAAATTCCTAAAAGAATCAAGAGATAAAGGAAATTACAAAGAAATAGACAAATTACTAAGAACAGCCGAAGGAACAAACTCAGAAGTAATAATAATAACACAAAAAGAACCAATAACTAAAATAGACGGATTAGGCGGAATAGCAGGAATTCTAAGATGGAAAATATGAGATGAAAAAAGTGAAAATAACAGAAGAAACATTCATAGAAATAACTAACAAGAAAGAACTAAGAGGAATAAACAAAGAAATAATAAGAAAAATAATACAAGAACACAAAAAACAAAATGAAACAACACACAAAAAATTAGAACAAAATAATTATAACAAAAAATCAAAAGAATACTTAACACTAAAAAAATACGTAAGAAAAAGACTAAGAGAATTACATGGAGTATTTCAAAAAAACAAACTAAGCCCAAAAAAGCAAGAAGACTTACTAAAAAACAAAGATTTTAATTTTCACTCAGAAAAAACTCAAAAATTCTTAAAATCACACCGCTCAACAAAAGAAAGACTAAACAATTATGAAACACTCTACACAGAACTAGAAAAAGAAAAACCAATAACTACTCTAGCAGACCTAGGATGCGGACTAAACCCTTTATCATATTCATTACTAAAAAAACTAAGAAATTGTTTTTGCACAGACATAAACGAAGAAGAAATAAATTTTTTGAACAAATACTTTGAAAAAACACCATTCAAAGGAGAAGCACAAACACTAGACTTAACAAAAGAAGAAACACTAAAAATAATAAACAACAAAACAAAAAAAACAACTCATTGCTTCTTATTCAAAGTATTAGACGGACTAGAATCAATACAAAAAAACATATCAAAAACAATAATAAAAAACATAAACTCAGAAACAATAATAATATCATTCTCAAAAACAACAATAAGCGGAAAAAAAATAACATCAGAAAGAAAATGGTTCAAAAAAATACTCGACGAACAAAAACAACAAGGAACAAAAATAACCTTTATTAACCTAGGAAACGAAGAATACCATATATTAAACAAACCATAAAAAAAACAATTTTATCTAAAACTTTTTAAATAAACTAATCTTTTAATTCGTTAATTCTGCAAAAAGCAGAATCTTGAAATAGGTGAAATAAAAAAATGAATGACAGATTTGAAAATAGGTCTAGGTACGGACACAACGACAGACAAAGATTCTCCCCACCAGTAAGAGTGGACGAAGAATTAGACGTCAAAATAGAAGCTGTAGGCGAAAAAGGAGACGGAGTAGCTAAAAAAAACGGTTTCGTTTTGTTTGTTCCAAACGTTAAAGAAGGAGACTACGTACGCGTAAAAGTCACAAGAGTTCTAAAAAAAGTAGGATTCGCAGAAGTAGTAGGCGAAGCACAAACACCAGAACCAGAAACTCATCAAGAAGAAAGAAGAGAAAAACCAAGAGAAGAACCTGAAGAAGAATTCCAACCATCAGAAGATGACTCAGAAGATTTCGGAGAAGACCCTGACCAAGGAAATTCAGAAGATTTCTCAGAAGAACCTGAAGCTCCTGAAGTTGATGAGGAACCTAAGCAGGAAGATTCAGAACCTGAAGCTGAAACTCCTGAAGAAAAACCTGAACACGAAGTTTCCGATGAGGAACCTAAGCAGGAAGAAGATTCAGAACCTGAACAAGAAGACTCAGAAGATTTCTCAGAAGAACCTGAAGAAAAAAAATAAATCTCAAAATAACCTTTTTTCTTTTTTTTCTTTTTTAAAAATGATAAATTTTTAAACATCTATACATTTATGAATTTATGGACTTTTTAAAAAAATATGAATTAATGGGCGAAACATTCAATCCTGAAAAAACAAAACAAAAAAAAGCCCTAAGAATAAACACACTAAAAATAACAGAACAAGAACTAATAAAAAGACTCACAAAGAAAAAAGTAAAACTAGAAAAAATAAAATTCTTAAAACACGGATATTTTTACGAAGCAGACTTCTCATTAGCAAGCACACAAGAATACTTACAAGGATACTTTTACATACAAGACGCAGCAGCACAAACACCAGCAGAAGTACTAAACCCTGAACAGGAAGAAATAATACTAGATATGGCTGCGTCACCAGGAGGAAAATGCACCCAAATAGCACAACTAATGAAAAACAAAGGAATAATAATAGCACTCGAAGAAAACAAATCAAGAATGCAAAGCCTAATTAACAACATAGAACGATTAAGCGTAACAAACACAACAATATTCAAAAAAGACGCCAGATTCTCACAAGACCTAGGAATACAATTCGACAAAATATTACTAGACGCGCCATGCGGAGGAAACTTCTGCGTAGAAAAAGATTACTTCAAAAAAAGAACACAACAAGACCTAGATTCAAAATCAAGAACACAAAAAGAATTACTAAGATCAGCTTATTTATCCCTAAAAAAAGAAGGAATACTAATATATAGCACGTGTTCATTAGAACCAGAAGAAAATGAATTAGTGATAGATTGGTTCTTAAAAGAATTCAAAGAAATGAAAATAGTAGAAACAAATTTAAATATAGGAAGCCCAGGAATAACAGAATACAAAAATTTAAAGTTAAATAAAGACTTAAAATTAACGAAGAGATTCTGGCCACACCAAACAAACACGGACGGATTCTTCGTCGCGAGGCTAAAAAAATGGGTATGATATCATCAATACTAAGATTATTCGGTTTTTTATCATCATTCATAGGAACACTAATATTCGCAACTATATTCTACTTCACACTCGGAGAAACGTACGCATACACAATAGCGATAGGTTTGATAATAATATCTTTTTTCCTACTAATAACAAGAGTAAGTTTCAGAAAAAGAATAGCACTAAAATCATTCGCGAGACAAAAAGGAATGACAAGACAACACGCAAGACTTTTTTCAAATAAAGTCCAAAACAAATACTTATCAGGACACATAAGCAGATCATTCTTAATAGGAACAACACTATTCACTTATAATCCTGTATTGTTAATACCAACAACCATATTCTGCGCTTTAGTAATACTAGAAATAATGAGAACAAGACCCATAAATTTAACAAAAGTAATTCTAAGCTCAATACTAGGAACAGCTTCAGGAGTAACAGCAATAATTATTTCGAAATTCTTACTCTAAAACCTTTTTTTATCCGAAATTTTCTTAGCAATTATTATTTTGTAGTTGTACTTTAACAAAAACAGGTGATAAAAAATGGGATTAACCAACAAGAAAGAAGAACAACTAAGGCAAATGCCTTTAATAAAAAATAAAATAAGCAAAAGCAAAGATGGCAGATTCCTAATACATAGGACTGAACTAATAAACATTAAACCAATGGCTTATTACGAAGCAATTCTAAAAAACAACGAACAAATATTAGAAGAAACTGATGAAGACTTAAAAACATTAGTAGAACAAAACTAATAAATTTTTTTACTTTTTTATTTTTTTTAAAAAAAATAAATTTATATACTCATAAAACAAAGAAAATAACATGCGTTACTTCCTTGCAATTCCTTTACCAGAAGAAATCAAACAAAAACTACATTCTTTAAACACAGAAATATCAAAAATAAAAGGAACAAGATTAGTAAGCCCTGATAATATGCATTTAACTTTATTATTTCTAGGGGAAAACGGAGCAAAAAACAAAATAGACCAATTAAAAAAAATAAAATTTGAACCATTCAAAATAAAAACTTCAAATATAGTATTATTTCCTGACGAATTAAGAATAAGACTTGTTTGGATAGAACTACAAAAATCTAAAGATTTAGAAAATTTACAACAAAAAATATCAAAAATATTTGATTTAAACAAAGAATACAAACCACACATAACTTTGGCGAGAATAAAAAAATTAACAAAAGAAGATAAAAAAGAATTAATAAAAATAATCAAAGAAATTAATCTAAAAGAATTAAATATTAAAGTTAACAACTTCAAATTATATGGTAGTGAATTAACTGTGTTAGGGCCTGTTCATCGCGTAATAGAATACTTCGAATCAAACACCACTAAAAAGTAACAAAAAATAATAAATTTTATAAATTGTTGTGATTTTACAAATTCATGATAGAAAAATTCATCGCTAAACATTATGAAACATACATATCCTTAAAAAATATAAACAGGAAAAAAGTAATACAAAAAGAAATACCAGTAGCTTTCAATAAAGTTTTACAAGGATACTTCTCAGACAGCGAAGAAATAAAATTCAAAAAAATAGAACAAGAACAAACCAAAGTACTACTAAGCTCAATATATGCAGATAACACAAAAGAATTATTACAACTTCTAAAAAATAACGAAATAAACACGGAAACAACACAAACGAAAATAGTAACATACCAATCAAAAAACCATTTTTACCACGTTCTAATCTCGAAACAAAATAATTCAAGCAAAATATACTGTCAAGGAAAAGAAAAAATATAAAAATAAACTCACTGGACAATTACGCTCTCAACATATTTAAATAAAGAAGTATTACCAAGTCTTAGAACCCGTCATCTGGAGCCCTAGCAGCTCATAACAAAGGATGATTTGAAATAAAACGCGAAAGCAAGGGTGATAAACATGGATAAAAAATTAGACGAAGCCGGAAGGCCAGATATGAACGTACCAAGCGTACAAGACATAATGGGAAAAAAACTACCTGAAAAAAAATTCAGAGCAGGCCCAGTTTCTGCAACAATATGGGTGAACCACGGCAAAGACCAAGAAGGAAAAGAAACAACCTACAAAACAATATCTTTTGAAAGAAGCTACATGGATAAAGAAGGCAACTGGCAAACAACCAACAGCCTAAGAACAACAGACTTACCAAAAGCAGTACTAGTTCTAAACAAAGCATACGAATACTTATCACTAACAGACGGAGAACAACACGACGAAGATTAAAGGAGAAAAAAATGGCAAAATCAGAAAAAAAAGAAAAAGAAATAAACGTGATGGACCTACCAGGAGTAGGAGCAGCAACAGCAGAAAAACTAGCATCAGCAGGATTTGACGACTTACTAAGCATAGCAGTAGCAAGCATAGGAACACTAACAGACGCAGCAGGAGTATCCGAAGCAGTAGCAAGAAAAATAATACAAGCTGCACGCGACGGACTAGACATGGGATTCCAATCAGGAACAGACATGCTAAATAAAAGAAACAAAGTAATAAAAATAAAATCAGGCAGTGAAAACATAGACAACATGTTATCAGGAGGATTTGAATCAGGAGCAATAACCGAATGCTTCGGACAATACGGATCAGGAAAAACACAAATAGGACACGTCCTAGCAGTAAGCTGTCAAAAAGACGATTCAGAAGCAATAGCAGTATACATAGACACAGAAAACACATTCAGACCAGAAAGAATAACACAATTCGCTGAAGGATTCGGATTAGACCCAGAAAAAGTATTAGGAAACATAAAAGTAGCAAGAGCATTCAACTCAGACCACCAAATGCTACTAGCAGAAAAAGTAGAAGACCTAATAAAAGAAGGAAACAAAGTAAAAATAGTAATAGTAGATTCTTTAACAGCACACTTCAGAGCAGAATTCGTAGGAAGAGGAACATTAGCAGACAGACAACAAAAACTAAACAAACACATGCACGTCCTAGCACTACTAGCAGACAAACACAACTTATGCGTGTACGTAACTAACCAAGTAATGGCAAAACCAGACGCGTTTTTCGGAGACCCAACAGAAGCAATAGGAGGACACATAGTAGGACACAACAGTACATTCAGAATATATCTACGAAGAGGAAAGAAAAACACAAGAGTCGCAAAACTAGTAGACTCACCTAATCTACCAGACGCAGAATGCATCTTTAACGTAACAGAAAACAGACTAGAAGACGCATAAAACCTTTTTTTATTTTTTTTTCAATAATATTTAAATTAAATCAAACATTTCTAAAATAAAGATGATATCAATAATAACTTTAGTAATAATATTATTCTTAATAAGTTGGTTAATATCAGCAATAATAATACACTTATCAGCGAGCATACTAGGAAAAAGAAAAGGATTCTGGACAGCAATGGTAACAGCACTAATAGGATCAATAATATACACAACAAGTTACTACTTCATACAAAACAATTTACTATCATCAACAATAGCAGGACTAACATGGCTAATAATACTAAAAACACTATACAAAACAAGATGGATAAGAACAGCACTAATAGCACTAACAATATGGATACTAAACACAATAACAAGCATATTCCTACCAATGCTATTCTAATTTTTGTTATTAACAAGTTATTACTTATGTTTATATTCTAATAAAAATATTACAAAACAAATGGAAAAACCATTCGAACTAGGAAAAGAATCATTTAACATAAAAGACTTCAAATCATTCACACTAGTAGCAGACATAGGAGGAGAAAACTCATACTTCGCCATAACAGGAAGCATAACAAAAAAAGAATTCAAAATAATAATGAAACAACACATAAAAACAACAGAAATAAAAGAACTGCCAAAAATAATAAACAACCTACTAGAAGAAGCACACAAACTATTCAAAATAGAAATATCCATAGCGGTAATCGCAGGAGCAGGAGCAGTATCAAAAGACAGACACAACATAAAACTAACATCTAACAACCTAGAAATAAACATAGAAAATCTAAGAAAACACACAATGCTAAAAGACTACATACTATTAAATAATTTCGAAGCAGAAGGATACGGATTAGACTTCATAAACAAAAAAAAGATATCAAGAATAGGAAGAACAGACATAAAATCACAAATAACAACATCAGCAATACTAGGCGCGGGCCACGGACTAGGAGCAAGCATAACATACTACGACACAACAAAACACCTAAAAATACCAATACCATCAGAAGCAGGCCACATGTCACTACCAGTAGAAATATACTTCGACCTAGAATTCATAAATTACATAAGAGAAGAATTCTTCGCAGGAACAAACGTACCAATAAGCGCCGAATACGCAGTATCAGGAAAAGGAGTATGCCTAATATATGACTTCCTAATAACAAAAAAAATATACGGAGAACCATTACAAAACCTTAAAAAAACAAAAGAAGAAGAAAAAGTAAAAAAAATATTCGAACTAAAAGAAGACATATACTGCAAAAGAGCAATAGAACTATTTGTATCATACTACGCAAAAACAGCAAGAAACCTAGCAATAGCAACACAACCATACTCAGGATTATTCCTAACAGGAAAAGTAGCACTAGCAGCAAAAACAACAATTCACGAATACTTCATGAAAGACTTCTTAAACAGCCCAACACACAAAGAAACACTAGAAAAAATACCAATATTACTAGCAGACGACGAAGAACTAACACTGTTCGGAGCAACAAACGTAGCAACCAACTTCTCAAAAGAATTCCTATAAAAAATCAAAGAAAATCAATCTTAGTAAATTTACCATCCTTAACGTACCTATCAGCTTCCTGAAAAACAATATTCTTATTATCAGACAACAAAACCTCAGTAAAAAAATCAAAATCAGGATACTTTTCCAAAGACGAAGCATCACTCAACTTAATAAACACGTTATGACCCTCCCTATTCTCTTTAACCAAATCACCAGATAAACCCGTAGCAAGAAAAAAGAAACCCACAACGTGATGAGTCAACTCACCAGAATCCTCATCAACAGTCCTATAATTAGTAACCAACTTCAACTCAACATTCTCAGCACTAAGACCAGTCTCCTCAAAAAACTCTTCACGAGCCTGCCTAGGAAGAGAATGACCATACTCAACTTTACCCCCAGGAATACCAACAAAATTCATAAAAGGCTGCTTCTTTCTTTTATTAACCAAAATCAAATCATTAACCTCATCATAACCAAGAACAAAAACACAAGTAATAGGCTTCCTCTTTTCCTCAATAACCACACCATCCATAGAACTAATAACTTGAACACCCTTACTAGTCAAACAATACTTATCATCATTCTTAACAACAAGATTTTCTTTCTGCAACAACTTCAAATGATAATCAAACTTATTAGAAGGAAAAGCCTTATCAAGAATCTCATTAAAACGCAAAGACTCATTATACATAAACTTCCTCAAAATATGCTTCCTAATATCACTCATAAAAAAAAGAAATACTAACCTTTATATAAATATTTAAGTCATAAAAAATTGACCAATCAAAACTTAAAAGAAATCTCCTTAGTCTTCTTATTCAAAGAAACAAAACGCTTATTCTTCCTCATTTCCCTCTCCAAAACATCCAAACCATCCTTAGAACGCACACTATTAGCAAAATTCAACAACTTATCAAAATCTTGATAATTACTATAAATAAACTCACCCTTCTCCTTATTCTCAGAAATAGACTGCTCTAAATTCTTAATCATACGCTCCTGAATATCAACCAAAGAATCGGTTTTCTCCTTTTTCTTCAAAGAAACAACACTCTTATTCTCAATATCTTTTTTTAACAAATTAAAAGAATCAACAGCCTCACTAATACTATTAAAAAAAACACCTTTCTTAGTCTTCATAACAACAGGAAAAACAACATCACCAAAAACAAAAGGCTTCAAATCCTCAGAAAAAAAATCAACAATCGCACCCTTAATCTTACCAGCATCAACCAAGTTTATAACAGTTTTATCCTTATCAATCCCTGCACGAACAAGAATCTCCTCAGAAAAAACACCACCAAAACCAAAACCAGAAGCCATACTCTTAACCAAGTTCCTATCAGAAGAATTAACCAAACTAACAATGTCATCAACACCAACACTCAAAGGATTTAACAAAGCAGGAGGAAAAACATAAGGCTTCCTAGCCTGAACCAACCTATCCTTAAATCTTTGACGATCCTTAGAATTAATAACCAACAAAGAACCATCCTCATCTTCCCTACAAAGAATAACATTACCAGGCTTAAACAACTCAACAATCAAAAAATAAAAACCATCCTTCTTAGAAAACTTAAAAACAAGAATCCTCTCAAAATCCCTCTGCTCAACAGACTCAATCCTCGCATTAGACAAATACTTACGAAGAAACATACAAAAACCAGGAGGACTAACAGGAGCATCAAAATCTTGATTAGTCAAACAAATAAGACTAGGAACACAAATTCTCAAATTAAACTTAGAACCATCATTATAAATCCTAAAAATAATATTATCCTTATCTAACTGATAAACCTTCTCTACCTTACCACCCTTCAAAACCTGCAATTCCTTAGATAAAAAAAACAACAAAGTAGATGATATTTCAAACGCCATAAAACAACAAATACTTTTTTCATTAAAAAATTATCGAATAAACAAATCAAAAAAAACGATGACGCAACATATTAAACAAAATCTTAACACCATCCAAAGGAGTAGTACCCTTATGAGCATCATGATAAATAGTTCTAATCTTAACCTCAGAAAACTTCAAACCATGCTTAGAAGCCCTAGCAATCATCTCACTCTCCATACCATAATCAGAAGAAAACCACCTAATCTTTTTATAAGCATCAGAAGAAAAACACCTAAAACCAGACTGAGTATCCCTAACACTCATAGAAAACAAGAATTTAGAAACACGCGTAAGAAAAATATTCCCCAAACGCATCGTAAAAGGCATATCTCTACCAAATTCCCGAAAACCAAAAACAACATCATTACCCTTCAAAGCAGAAACAAACTTCTTAATATCCTTAGCTTCATGCTGACCATCACTATCCATCAAAACAATAACACGAGCACCTTTACTAACAGCAAAATCACAACCAGTCCTCGTCGCAGCACCCTTACCAAGATTAACTCTATGCCTCAAAACAACAACACCGGCACTAAGAGCCTCATCAACACTAGAATCAAAACTACCATCATCAACATAAACAATATTCAAAAAACCCTCTTCCTTAACAGACTCAACAACTTTCTTAACGTGCTTCTCCTCATTAAAACCAGGAAGTACAACAAAAACCTTATCCATAAACAAACAATAAATACTAAACGTTTTAAAGCTTTTTGATAACAACAAAAAAATAAAAAAACATGAAAATCTTTATAAATCAAAATGTATTCCTAAATAATAGACGGTCAAAGCTACGTGGATATACCCGTTCTCGTTTCGAACACGGAAGTCAAGCACGTATACGTTCCGGCGCGTACTGCCTTCAAGGGTGGGAGACCCGGAAAGCTGTCTACCTTTCTAAGCACAAACTAAATATTTAAATAATCACACCAATACTAATAAGAAGTGGCAAAACCAAAAAGAAAAAAAATACACGAAGCACTATACTACCTAACAGTATTAATAACAATAATATTCATATCAGCCATGCTATTCTTCATAAGCCCAATACTATTCTTCGGACACTATTTCTACGTATACATAGTACTAATGACAATAGGAGTAACACTAGGCGCATTCCTAAAAGGATTCCTAAAAGACCTAGACGAACTAACACACAAACATCACGCAGGACTAATAATAATAGTACTAATAGCAGCAATGCTCAACTTTGTATCCTTAACAACAGCACTAACAATACACATAAACAAATCAATACATTTCTCAATACTAAGCGCGCTAATATTCACAATAAGCTTTTTAATACCTTACGCTTACCACTACTACAAAAAAGAGCGATAAAAAATGAACTTAAACATAATGGACTGGACTGAAACATATCTCAAATACAAAGACACAGTTCAAAGAAAAATAACAAAAATAACAAAAAACCCAGAAAAAGAAGAACTAATCTGCGAACTAAAAGACGGTACAATACACACATACATATGCAAAGACAACTTAGAAGACAAAGACACACAAAAAATAAAAAACAACAGAGTATCCTGCTTAAACACAAAAAAAAATGTTGATTGGGTAATAAAAAACTGGCAAGAAATAAAAAACACAGACACAATATTCTTATTCGCAAACCCCAAAAAAGCAATGCACTGGTCATTAAATCCAAAACTACACGACAGAATAACAGACAAAACAGCCCTAAAACAAGGATTAAAAACATTACTAGAATCAATACCGGAAATTTAAACCAAAAAAACAACCCAAAATTAATAAAACAAATAATATTTCTAAACATATGACTTCGCAAGAAACAAAAATAAGCACAGGATCCGACATAATGGACTGGCTACTAGAAGGAGGATACGAAAACGAAGTAATCACAACCATATACGGACCACCAGGAACAGGAAAAACAAATTTTTGCTTACTATGCATGGTAAATAATTACAACAAAAAAATAATATACGTAGACACAGAAGGATCATTCTCAATATCAAGAATAAAACAACTAGCAGACAACTACGAAGAAATACTAAAAAAAATAATAGTACTAACACCAACAAATTTCGAAGAACAAAAAAAAGTATTCGAAAAACTAAAAAACCTAGTAACAGACAAAATAGGACTAATAATAATAGACAGCATAGCCATGCTATACAGACTAGAAATAGGAATAACGAAAGACATATTTAAAGTAAACAGAGACCTAGGAGTACAACTAGTAAACCTAATACAAATAGCAAGAAAATTCAAAATACCAGTAATAATAACAAACCAAGTCTACGCCGACTTTGAAGACAAAAACAAAATAAACATGGTCGGAGGAGACATACTAAGATACGCAAGCAAATGCCTAATAGAACTACAAAGAACAGACACAGAAAAAAAAGCGATCCTTAGAAAACACAGAAGCCTACCAGAAGGAAAAGAAATCAAATTCACAATAAAAGACACAGGAATTTACGAAGCAGAAAACGAATAAAAAAAAGAAAAAAAATAATCATTCATCAGCAAAATCAACAACGTTATACTTAAAATCTTCAGGCTTAATCAAACCCTTTTTCTCAGTATATAATTTCGCTAACAAATAAAAAACTAAACCAAGACTCTTCTTACCCTTATTATTACAAGGAACAACAAAATCAATATTGTTAGTTTGATTATTAGTATCACACAAAGCAATAACAGGCAAACCAATCTTAATAGCATCTTCAACAGCGTTCTTATCAGGCCAAGAATCAGCAACTAAAACAATCTTAGCCTCAATAAAATTCTTCAAAGAAGGATTAGTCAAAACCCCAGGAGGATACCTCCCAGCAAAATGCTTAGTACCAGTAATCTGAGAAAACAACTTCACAGCTTTCCAACCAGTCTCACGCCTACAAACAACTAATATGTCCTCAGGAGCATAATTAGAAAGAAGATTAGCAGCCAACTTAATCCTTTCATCAATCTTCTGAACATTCAATACAGACAAACCATCAGGCCTAGTCTTATAAATAAAATTATCCATGTACTTAGTCCTAAACTTAGTCCCAATATGAATACCAGACTTCAAGTACTCATCATTAGGAATCAATAAAGCTTCATCACTCATTTTAACATCCTCCAAAACAAACCCCTAAGAATAAATCCGTGAATATTTTTTACCTCACACGGCATTCTCGAAACAAACAAGTCTCAAGGTCGGTTTTAAACACAGAAATAAACACGCATTTATAAATATTATTCTTAAAAAAAGAATTTAATCAAGCCAAGAATCAGGCTTCTTAAGCTTCTCAGGCAAATAATCACTAACAACAAAGTTCAAACCATGCTTCGCCAAAGCTTGCTGCTCAGCCCTCTTACCATTCTTCATAAGCTTAGACAAAGCATCCTGCCAAGACTTATGAGCATGAACAAAAGGATCATTCTTAATACCATCCTTAATACGTTTAATATCAACATCCTTCAAAGGATGAGTAGGCAACTTATAATCAGCAATATCATCAGGAGTAATACCTAAAAATTTTGCACGAGGAACACAAAAAAACTCATTAATATGAGCAGCATTACCACTACCCACCTTTAAAGTCCTATAAATATTCAAATAACCATAAGGATCACCATCAGTGAAAACAAACACATCAAGATCAGCATCATCACTCAACCTACGAATAAAACGCCGACAAGCACGAGTAGGAACACCACCCATACTAACAATTATACAATTAGCAGTCCTCCAAAAACCATGCTTATTCAAACGCTCAAACATACCATTAGTTTCAATAACAATCATACTCTTCGCCTTCGTTTCAAAACGCAAATGCTCAACATCACTAGGAATAGAATAAGCACCACTACCAAACCTAGTACAATCAATACGTAACTCCTCACCACTATTAGGATCCTTATCAATAACAACTAATTCACCAGCAACACTACCACCATGCTCATCTGCAATAAAACCAAGCTGTTCCCTATTAACCGAAAACATAGCCTCAATATCATCCATCACGGCGTCAGACTCATTTTGCTCCTTAAAACGAGCCTCATCCCAATTCTTACTAACATAATAAGCTTCCCTCTTAGTAGCAATGTCCTCAGTCTCAATCAAACTCTTAGACAAAGACATCACGCGAAGAGTCTGAGCAAAAGTCTTAACAGTATTAGCAGTAAGAGTTCTCTTCTTCATCAAACCCTTAAGCTCAAAAAAACCATCATTCTTATTATAAATAACATTATTAAGACTACGAACAGGAGCCTCAAGCTCAGCCTTATTACCCTTAAGAACATCATCCTTAAGCTTATCAGCAGAAGACTTAATCTTTTTAAGAGCATCATTCATCATTATCACCATCACTATCTTTACCAATACTAGCAAGATCCTCATCATAATCCAAGTTCTTAGAAGGATCAAACTTCAAATCCTCAACTTTACCACGAGTCTTCTCTAAAGTCTCACGAAGCTTATCCTCAAAAGAAACCTTATCAAAATCACCAATAATCTCAAAAATAGCATCACTAATATGAGGAATATAAGTCTCAATGTAACTACGCTTTTTCAACTCATCCCCCACGCGTTTCTTCTTATTAACATATTTACCAAGACTCCTACCAAGCTCCTGAATACACAACTTAATCTCCTTAATAAGTTCAGGATAATGAGCAATAGCCTCCTTAGCCTCACTAGTAAAAGGAACCCAAACACTAGCAACATGAATAACCAAAACAACAGGACCTTGAGGCATATTCCTACCAGACTGCTGCAAACCATACTGACGCCAAGAAGTACTAGTAACAGCTTCACTAATAGCACAAGCCCCTTGCTGATACAACAAAGGAACACGATTAGCAAACCTCATCAAATTAAGAGAACCCTCTTTAGGAATCAAACCACCATAAGCAATAGAACCCTCAATAAGAAAAGGATTACCTCTGTAAACCTGAGGAGAACGACTAACACTAGCATAAAACTCAGCATTAACCTCCTTCTTCAAACCTTTTTCAAGAAGCTCAGAACCAATAGGCACAACACAATCAGTAGGAGGCATCATAATCTTAGTATCCCTAATGGCCTTAACAAGCTTCTCAGCATGATCACGAGACATCTTAGAAGGCTTATCTTTACTAAGAATAGCAGCATTCTCAAGAATAGACTCAGCAACACTAGAACTCACACGAGAAAAATCACTCATCAAAAAACTCTTAACAGTTTTTTCTTTAGTAACAGAAAGCATCTTAATCATCATCCCTACTTCAACGCCATAAGGATGAGGCTTAATCTCCTTAGGCTGAACAGGCTTATCATCAGTAACCCTAACCAACAATAACTGATCACCCTTAGGAGGCTGATAAATAATAGTAACATGAGGATTAATAATAGCTGTTTCCTTCAAATACTCATCCACGCTTTGAGCACCCTTCATATAAGAAGACTCCAACTCCATCTCCACGCGAGTACCATGATCCTTATGCCAATCCCTAACAGAATCCACCAAGATCTCAGGTTCATTCTTCTGCGTATTAATCTTCAACTCATAGTAATGAGCAGGCTCATCAGGATGAATCTTACTAACAATCTTAGTAGCTTTACCAGTAGTAAGCTGAGAATACATAACAGCGGCACTAATACCAATACCTTGCTGACCACGCTGCATCTTCAATTTATGAAACTTACTCCCATAAAGAAGCTTCGCAAAAATCTTAGGAATCTGAGCCTTAACAATACCAGGACCATTATCCTCAACGACGACGCGATATTTATCATTGCCAAGATCAATAATCTCAACAATAATCTCAGGAAGAATATCAGATTCTTCACAAGCATCAATACTATTATCAACAGCTTCCTTAATAGTAGTAAGAAGAGCCTTACGCTTATTATCAAAACCTAACAAATGACGATTCTTTTCAAAGAATTCAGCGATACTAATATCGCGTTGAGCCTTAGCCAACTCATGAGCTTTAGCAGTGGCAGAACCATTACTCCGAGGAACGCCAGTATCATTATTAGTAAAATTTGAAAGAGAAACATCCTTTTCCATGAATAACAAGAAACCAATAAACCCTTAATAAAGCTTACGAAAAAAAAATAAAAAAAATAAATTACTAAAAACTCCTAGTTGGCTTATTCTTAGCAAAACAATCTCTACAATAAACAGGCCTATCACCTGACGGCTTAAAAGGAACTTCACATTCTGCCTGACAACCTGCACACACAGCTTTATGCATTTCTCTAGGACCACCAAAAGGTCTTGATGAACCACCTTGTCTGTTATTAAATCCGCCTTGTCTTCCAAAGCCAGAATCTCTTCTGTTATTATTTTCTCTTCTCATTTTATTACTAACCTTCCTTCACTTTTAGAAACCGACAAAAAAATCAAAAATTTTTGAAACAAGTCCCTAAACAAGTAGAATAAGAGTTCTATTTATAAAATGTGTTAGAAAAAAAAACAAAAAAATAATATTATTTAGAATCACTCCAAGCAGCAACACCAATCATAACCAAACCCACAAAAGGTATCAAGAACAACAAAGCCCACCATCCAGGTCTCTTAATTTTTTTAAACAAATACCACATCCAAACAATAACCATTACTTGAAAAGCAACACTGGCAAGAACATTAACATAAGGAATAAACATCCCTATGATTAACAACCAAGGCCACCAATGTAAACCAGAAGCTTGATAAGCAATAATTAAAGGACCGACAAAAGGAATCCAAGCAAGTTCAGGCGACTTCAATTTAGCTTTTCTACCAATAGCCATATAAGCAAAACCAAGATAAACATAAAAAGCCAAACCAATAATTATAGCAACAAAAATCAAACCAGCCAAAAGCGCAAAAACACCCTCAGCACCTCCATTAATAAATAATTCATCCATAATAAACATCCTTCTTAAAGTAATAAAGATAAAAAATTATATAAACTTTTTTAAAATAATTATCAATCAGGAAAAGTTTTTAAAAAACAAAAAAAATCATAACATAAAATGAAAATAATAGATCCTTGGGGAAGCACACTACCATCTGATTACACAAAAATCATGAAAGACTTCGGATTAGAACAATTCTCAAAAAACATGTTCCCAAAACCAAACAGGGCAATGAGAAGAGAAGTAATATTCGCAGGAAGAGACCTAAAAATAATAAGTGACTGCATAAAAAACAAGAAACCATTCTACGCACTAACAGGAATAATGCCTTCAAACGAACAAATACACCTAGGAAACAAATTAGTAGTAGAAAACTTAAGATACTTTCAAGACCAAGGAGCAACAGTATACATATTAATAGCGGACCTAGAATCAATGGTAACAAGAGGAATAACACTAGAAGAAGCCAAAAAAAGAGCATTAAATTTTCACGTGCCTGCATACATAGCATTAGGATTAGATCCCAAAAAAACATTTTTTTATTTTCAATCAGAAAACATAGAAGTAGTAAAACTAGGATTTGAATTTGCACAAAAAATAACACTCAATGAATTCAAAGGACTATACGGAGTAGCAGAACCGGGAAGAATAATGGCTGCAGTAACACAAGCAGGCGACATATTATTTCCACAACTAAAACAGAAAATGCCTGGAATAATACCTGTAGGCATAGACCAAGATCCTCACATAAGACTAACAAGAGACATAGTTTCCAGATTCAAAAAATACAAATTCTTCGCGCCATCATCACTATACAACAAATTCACACCATCCTTAGATGGGGACTTAAAAATGAGTAAATCAAAACCAGAATATGCAATTAGTTTACCAGAAGATCTAAAAACAGTAAAAAAGAAAATAATGCGCGCATTAAGCGGAGGAAGAGACACATTAGAAGAACACAGAAAACTTGGAGCTATAATAGAAAAAGATATGTGCTTCGAATTACTAAAACAACACTTAATAGAAGATGATGAAGAATTACAAAAAATATACGAAGAATACAAATCAGGAAGAATGCTCTCAGGAGAATTAAAACAACTAACATATGAAAAAATGGAAGAATTCATGAATAATTTTAACCAAAAACTAGAAAAAGCAAGAAAAGAAATAAACACGCTAAATTTTATAAAGTTTTAAATAAAACAAAAAAAACAATACTAATAAGTAAAAAAAGAGGTGTTCGCGTTGAAAAAAATAAGAGATAATTGGGCTCCGTTAAGTGCAGGATTCATGTTAACAAGCATACTAGGATTTTTCATATCAATATGGTTAATAATGGACTTATCCGCGACGTGGGGATTCACTATGACTTTATTCTTCGTAATAATGTTTATATCATCAATGATAAGCATGACAAAAGCAGAACCAATACCTGAACACATGCAACACCTAGCAATACACGAACCAAAAAAAGCATATGAGCCATTCACAAAAAAACTAAAACCAGAACAACCAACAAATAAAATAAGATGGTACGAACCACTATATTACGCGTACATATTATTCTGGATATACTACTTAATACATTACTTCGCAGGCACCATAGATTACACACATTTCAACTTAGCAATAATATTCTTCACATTAACAATATACTTCGCGATAGTATTCATAATAGATGCTTTTTCAAAAGAATCCATACCAACATGGGAACAAGTAATGTTTGCAATAATAATCATAATAACATCAGGATACGGAGCAATATTTTTCCCTATAGCACCAATAGGAACAATGATATATTATGCACACACAAAAATACTAGAAAGAAGTCACTTAACCAAGTAAGCAACACCTTCATGTTCAACCAAAAAAACAGAATCGTCTTTACCAACAACAATATTTAAAGGATTAAGAACCTCAACTACTTCATAAGAATTCTTACTCAAAACACTAACAGGATGAGTGCTAATAACAGAGGTCTTCTGCTTCTTAAGAATTTCATATTTATGAAAATCAACAGGATTATACTTCAAAGAAAATTTCTTACCAGTTCTCAAATTAATACACCTATTAAACTTACCTAGATTATTAATAAAAATTAAATCATCAATAAACACAACAACATCAAATTTCTTAAAAGGAGGAATATGAACAACAACATTAACTCTGAACAATTCTTTACTACTAATTTTATCCTGCGTAAATAACTGAGCATTAGAATCCATAAAAGCACCGTATTCCTCAACAATTTTCTCAGCGACTCTACCAAGAAACTTCTTACTAACAAAATAATAATCAACACTATCTTTCTTATCAATTATTTTATTAACGTAAACTTCACTCATAGAATCAATCAAATTATTAACAAAAATCTTAACGCTTTTATCAGCATTTCTTAACTGAAGGATACCTTCAAAATAATTAGAACCAACCTTACTAAAACCAGGAGAAGAAGTAATCTCAACACTAACAGGAATAACAAATTCATTATCATCAACAAGAACAACAACATCAAAATCCTTCTTCATACCAGTTTTACCGATAATATCATCATACTCATCCAGACCCTTCAAAACACGCACTTTTTTCTTTAAAGATTTACTAACAACTAATTCAGAAACCTTTCTTAAATCATCAAAAAAAGACCATTTACCTTTAAAAAAATATTTACCACTAGGACAAAGCTTAATATTAATAGGCTTAAATTCCAAAGTAACAGGATCACAATCATTACAAAACACTCCCTTACTAATACTAATTCCACACTTAGGACAAAACTTATTCATAATAACACAGAAATATAAAAGAATATATAAATGTAACACGGATTCAATACTAAAGATGAAAAAGAAAAAACCTAAACGAGACACAATACCACAAAAAATATGGTACTTCATATGGCATGACGACTCAATAATAAGTTGGATAGTAAACGTAATACTGGCTTTCTTAATAGTAAAATTCATATTTTACCCTGGACTAAGCATAATTACGGGAACACCACTTCCCTTAGTAGCAGTAATAAGTCCTAGCATGGAACACCGCGTCTCAACAGAAACAAGCACTCCCATAATATGCGGAGGACCAACAGACAAACAAGGAAAATTAAACTTAGAAGATTGGTGGATTGAATGTGGGAGCTGGTACGAAATAAACACAGAAATAACACTACAAGACTTTGAAAAGTTTCCACTAAAAAATGGTTTTAACAAAGGAGATATAATACTTCTAAGAGGAACAAAAAAATTAAGTGTAGGCGACATAATAGTATTCGAATCAAAAAAACCATACCCTATAATACACAGAATAATAGAAAAAAACGAAATGATAAAAACAAAAGGAGATAATAACGCAGGACTAATAATGGACTCGGAACTAAACGAAGAAAACATAACAAGAGACTTAATAATAGGAAAAGCATACGCAAGAATACCTTACTTAGGATATGTAAAGATATGGTTCACCAACTTCATAAACTTATTTATTAACTAAAAGTCTACAACAAAAAAAGAAGGGGTCGTGGTCTAGCTTGGTATGATACGTGCCCGGGGCGCACGTGATCGGGGGTTCAAATCCTCCCGACCCCATAAAAAAAGATGACAAAATATAAAAACTCATACCACAAAAACATTATTTATGAACAATAAAGAATCAGAACACTTATTATATCAAGAAATAGAAAAAGAAACAAACACAGAAAATAAAAAAAATAAATTATTACAAATAAACGAAAAAATAAAATCAAGAGTATTTTTAAGACTTCACGTAACAACACAAAAAGAAATACTATTCTTACTAAAAAAAGAAGAAATACTAGATTTACTAAAATACATGGATCCTGACGAAGTAACAGATGTCTTACAAAGAGTATCAGAAGAAACAAAAAGAAAAAAAATATTAGAAGAATTACAAGAAGAAACAAAACACAAAGTAGAATTCTTATTAAGATTCCACCCAGAAACAGCAGCAGGGCTGATGAGCTTAGATTATGTAGTAGCATCAAGCAAACAAACACTATTAACCGTTAACAAATTAGTAGTAAAACACGAAAAAAGAACAGGAAAATTCCCAACAATATTAGTAGAAGAAAACGGAGAAATAATAGGGGAACTACCAGGACACTTCTTAACAACAAAAAAACCAAAAGAAAAAATAAAAAATCACTTAATAAAAATACACACAACCAAATATGACGAGTCACAACAAGAAGTAATAAAAAAATTCAGAGAAACAAGACACGATAAAATAATAGTGATGGACGACACTGACTTCGTACTAGGAATAATTTATTCAGACGACATACTAAGACTAATACAAGATGAACCAGACAAAAGCCTATATTCATTCGCAGGACTAAAAAGAGAAGAAACAATCAACGACACAATAAAAGAAAAAGTAAAATACAGATACAAATGGCTAATAGTAAGCCTAATAGCATCCTTCGTCGTAGCAGCAACAATAATACCCTTCGAAAAAACAATAGAAAACATGGTACTACTAGCAATATACTTACCAATCGTAGCAATGATGGGAGGAAATGCAGCGACACAAACACTAGCAGTAGTAATAAGAGGACTAACACTAAATCAAATCAATTCCAAAAACGCCAAAAAAATAATACTAAAAGAAATAACCGCGGGAATAATAAACGGAATGATAGTAGGAATAATAGTAGGAATAATATCAGCAATACTAAACCAAACAATCATGTTCGGCGTAGTAATAGGACTAGCAATGATATTCAACTTATTCATCGCAGGATTATTTGGCTCACTAATACCATTAATAATAAAAAAATTAGGAAAAGACCCCGCGTCATCCGCAATAATGTTCATCATCACAGCAACAGACATATTCGGATTCTTCTCATTCCTAGGATTAGCGACAATATTACTATGAAAAATTACTTAAGACGAACCACTTCTAAATTCCTAGGAGCATCAGTTTCAATCCTGAACTGCTTATGAATAGAACTCGCCAAATCAGTACAACGACTACTCTCGCCATGATTCACCAAAACACGCTTAGGCCTAGGATTAAGCTTCTGCAAGAAACTCATCAATTCACGACGATCAGCGTGACCCGAAATCTCGATCTTAAGAACTTCCATCTTAATATTAAGAACTTCCTCTCTTTGACCTTCACGGAAAATAATTTCACGTTCACCACGTTGAATCCTACGACCAAGAGTACCCTCGCCCTGATAACAACTAAAAACTAAGCTATGACGCTTATCACCACCAAGCTGTTTCAAATACTCAACAGAAGGACCTCCTTGAAGCATACCACTAGTAGCAAGAATAACACAAGAACCCTCTTCCTCAATGATATAAGTTCTTTCCTTAGAACTACCAACTTGCTTAATTTTCTCATTCAAAAAAGGATTATTCTCCCTATGAAAAACTTGTTGCCTAATAGTACTATTCAAATACTCAGGATACGCGGTGTGAATAGCAGTAATATCCCAAACCATACCATCAATATAAATAGGAATACTAGGAATAACCCCGTCCTGAACAAGCTTCTCAACCATTACAATGATTTCTTGACCACGACCAGTACCAAGAGTGGGAATCAAAACCTTACCCCCTCGCTTAACAGTATCAACAATAATTTGCTCCAAAATCTTATCCTGATCACGAATAGAAGCAGCAATATTATCTCTACCACCATAAGTCGCTTCTACCATAACAGTCTCTAAACGAGGAAACTGAGTAGCCGCAGGACTCAACAAACGAGTCTTCGCAAACTTAATATCTCCTGTATAAAGCAAATTATGCAAACCATTACCAATATGAATATGAACCATGGCACTACCAAGAGTATGACCTGCATTATATAAAGTAATCCTTACATCAGGAGTAATATCCGTAACTTCTTCATAATCCAAAGAAATACTATGTTTAACCATTTCTTTAACTTCATCACTAGTATAAATAGGATCCTTACCCTCGCCGCGCTGAATTTTTACAACATCCAACTGAAGCAAACTCATAATGTCGCGAGTAGGATGCGTACAATAAACAGGACCACGATAACCAAACTTAAACAAATAAGGAACAAGACCAGAATGATCAACATGAGCGTGACTAACAATAATCGCGTCTAACTCAGAAATCTTAAGCTCAGGAGCCTCAAGAAAAGGATAAGCCTCATCCTGAGAAGAAACATCAATACCACAATCCAACAAAACTCTGGACTCAGGCGTTTGAAGAAGCATACAACTCCTACCAACCTGCCGACCACCACCTAAATAACTAATACGAATCCACTGATTTCTCTTCTCACGAATCCAACCATTATAAATACGCTCACCAGTTTTATGTAAAAACTTCCGACGGTAATCACTATTCTGATAAAGAACAGAACGAATATTCTCAATGATTTGACTTCTAATCAAAGGATTCCTCTTAATAACAGGAACCCAAAAAGTCTCAGCTTTAATCCTATGCAAATATTCACCATTTTTACCTATAGCCAAACCAGGCCTTTCAGCTTCAACAATAACAACAGAACGCTGAGGATCAAACAAAACCTGATCAACCGCGGCCTCTTCCCCAATAATATCCCTAATGATTTTCTCAGCTTTTTCCTGATCAATACAAAGCTCAGGATCAGGCCTCAACTCAATACGTTTCTTAATCTTATTAACAATACTCTTAATAATACTAACACCATCAAAAACAAAATCTTTGTTCTTAGTATACAAAACAATATTAGCACCCTCAAAAACAGCATCACTAATCTTCCCATCCGGGATATCCTTAAGGATTTCTTTTAAAATATCTGTAGTCAATAGAATTACCTCTCAAAAAATTTTTTTTTCATTTATATGTTGTTCCATTATTTTTTATAAAATTATTTTATTAAAAAAAATTAAAATAAAAACAATTAGTTCAAAGAACCACTAATCATTTTGTTATGCTTCTTAATGCCATCTTTACCAATAACAAAAACATCCACTCCTTCCCCACTAGCAGAATCTCTTTGAAGAGCAGCATTAATCGCACGATAAGCAAGAGAAACACCATTCTCAACACTTAAATCAGACTGCCACGCATCCTCTAATAAACCCATAGCGAAAGTAGAACCAGAACCTGAAGCTAAATAACCCTTAGCTTTACTATTACTGTTAACGCCGGTTAAAGCACCATCTGGATAAATATCATAAAGCTGAAAACCATTTTCAACATCATAACCACCAAACAAGAAATGACAAACACCGCCAAAACCGCCGTAACTACGAATATTACTGTAATTAAAATTAGCCAATAAATTAGCAGCTTCCTTCACATTAGGCTTTCTATTAGTACGAACTTCTTTAAGCTTAAGCTCAGCCTTCAAATATTTAACCAATAACTGAATATCAGAAACAGTACCAGCAGTAGTCAAAGCCATATTAGGCATAATCTCAATAACTTTTTCAATATCCTTATTAGCAATTAAATGACCAGCAGTAGCTCTCTTATCAGCAGCTAAAACTACTGCGTCCTTACAAATAATACCGATGGTTGTTGTACCTGTCTTAAGATTTTCTCCCGTCATAATTTCATTACCTCAAAAAATTTTTTTTCTTTTTTTGTTTTGATTATCCTTACGAACAATATGTCATGCTTTGCTTTTGTTATTAGAACCTTTTTTCTCCAGGTCTAAAAGAAACACAAATAAAATAATTTTCCAACCCTTAAAACAAAAGATAGCGGGGCTTTATTTAAATAATTTTTGAATTTTAAATAAAAATCAAGAAAAAATACAAATAATCACTCCGCAGAAACCAATCCTTTTTTTAATTTAGCCAAACAAATAGTAATATCCTCAAAATGAGCTTCCTGCTCTAAATCAATTCTGCGCTGAGTATCCAAATATAAAAGAGGAATAAAAGTATAAATCTTCTCTTCTTTATCCTCTGATTTTAATAATTGAGAAAATTGAACGTGCTTAACAGTTTCTAAAGTTTTCTGAATCTTCTTATACAAATCATTAATTACAACAGTCATATCTTTATCTTTCTTAGGAACCTTAACTTTTTTAGCAACATTACTTAACTTTCTTATATGGCGTTTCTGATCACCCTCAAGAGCTTTTTCTAAAGCTTCCACTAAGTCATAAACAGAAACTTTTCGTTTCCTAGGTTGAGGAGTCCTATACTTCAAAACAGGTTTTTCTTTTTGAACAACAACATCAAAAGAAGAATCATCCAAAAAATCCAGAACATCATCGTCTTGAGGAGTAATAAGATTATTTAAAAACACAATGTCTTCTTTAAGAAGCTTATCAGATTTAATTTTCAAAAAGAAAGCGGCGGCAAGAATAATTTTACCAGATAAACGAAAATCCATTTTCTTCATTTCTTTAAGTAAAGAAACAAATTTCTCAGCTAAAACAGAAACATCAACATCCCAAGGATCCATTTTTTCAGTCTTAATCAAATCATAAATAATATCTTGCCAAGTAATCTCGTCTTTATCAAATAACATCTCAAAAATGTCATGTTCCTTATTTCCTGGTGTGACGGGGGCCTCAATCATGGTATATCAAAAAGCTATACTAATATATAAACATTACTCTTAAGATACTTAATCTCAAGAAAAAAGATGAAAAAAACACAAAAAAATGGTGCGGAGTGCAGGATTCGAACCTGCGTAAGCACTAAGCTAACAGGTATCCTATCATTCATCACCAAAAAGGTTCATCATACCTGATCCTAAGCCTGTCCCGTTTGACCACTCCGGCAACTCCGCGCAACAAAAAGAACCACCAAGATATTTAAAAAACTTTCCTTCACCCACCAAAAACAAAAAACCTTTAAATACAAAAAATACAAAAACAAACATGGCAATACCAAAAAACGCAAAAAAAGTATTTCAAGGAATAATGTTCGACGTATACCAATGGGAACAAGAACAATTTAACGGTACAACCAAAACATTCGAAGCAATAAAAAGAAAAGAAAGCGTACAAATAATAGCAACAAAAAACAACAAAATAATATTACTAGAAGAAGAACAACCATTCACAGGAAAATTCTTAGCACTACCAGGAGGAGTATGCGAAACAAACAACCCAGAAGAAGACGCGAAACGAGAATTACAAGAAGAAACAGGACTCACAACAAAAAAATTTAAATTATGGAAAAAAACAAGATTCTCAACAAAAATAGAATGGAACACATACTATTATACAGCAAAAAACTGCGAAAAAACACACCAAACCCAATTAGACGCAGGAGAAAAAATAACAGTTCACGAACTAAACTTTGAAGAATTCATAAAAAAAGTAATATCAGAAGAATTCAGAAACAAAGAATTCAAATACATGATACTACAAATGATGCACGAACACAAATTAGAAGAATTCAAACAACAAATATTCTAAAAACACAGACAACTTTTAAAAAAGAACAAGTATTCCTTAAAAACAATGGAATACAGCCTAGAATTAAAAATCCCAAAAGAAAGAGTCGCAGTTCTAATAGGAAAAAACGGAGAAACAAAAAAAGAATTAGAAGACTACACACAAGCAAAAATAGATATTGACTCAAAAGAAGGTGACGTAAAAATAACAGGTCTTGACTCCTTAAAAATGTACTCAGCAAAAGAAGTAATAAGAGCAATAGGAAGAGGATTTAACCCAGAAATAGCAAAACTACTATTCAAACAAGATTACATACTAGAAATAATATCACTACTAGACTACGTAAAACACAAAGGACACTTCGAACGAATAAAAGGACGAGTAATAGGAGCAAACGGCAAATCCAGAGAAACAATAGAAAACCTAACCCTAACATATATATCAGTGTACGGAAAAACAATAGGAATCTTAGGAAGAGCAGAAGACGTAATAATAAGCAAAAAAGCAGTCGAAAACTTACTATTAGGAAGTCCACACGCAAACGTATATAAATGGCTAGAAAAAAACAGAAGAAACATGAAAGAAAAAGAAGCCCTAAACTGGTAAACTAATACAAGAAAGAATCACTATACTCCTCAATAATATAATTCTCTAAAACACGACTACAAAAAAAAGACTCAATCTCATCCAAATCCTCACAATAAAAACCATTCTTAATCTCTTCCAAATAACAAGCTTCCTTCAAAGAAATCTCCCGTAAAGACAAACAAGAATCATCAACAACATCAACACTAGGCACAACAACAGAAGAATCATCAACAGAAACACCAGAAAAATCATTATAAATCAACAACAAACTAAGAGACAAAACAACAATTAACAAAACAACAACAATCAAACCAGTCCTCAAAACCTTCCTCTTAAAACCATAAACCTCAGAAATAACACGATCAACATCCGCACGATCCCAACCATTAAGAAGCAAACCCTGCTTCAAACGAGAAGGATCCTCACCACGAATAGCCTGCTCCTTAACAAATTTCTTTAAAGTATTATAAGACAAAAAAATTCCACCTCAACAAAAACAATAACACCTACTTTTTTTAAACTTTTCCCAAAAAAAACAATTACTTCTTATTCTTCTCAACCAAAAACTTATCAATAACACGCTTCACAACAACATCCTCATCAATACTCAAAGAACGAAAAGCCCTAAAAACATTCTTCAAATCCCTACGAAGCAACTCCTCAGAATCCCTATCATTCAAAACAGTAGCCTGACTAAAATCAATAAAAACAGGATTCTCCTCAAAATTAAGAATATTAAAATCAGACAAATCACCATGAACCAAACCAACCTCTAACAAACCAATAACACCTTCAATAACCTTATCAAAAAAAGCCATAGCATCAACAGGAAAAGAATCCTTCAACATAGGAGAAGGAACACCATCACCACCAATAAAATCCATAACAATAACATTATCCCTAAAAACAATAGGAGAAGGAACTCTAACCTTAGAACGAGCAACCAACAAATTACGATACTCACGCTGAACCCAACTAAAAACAACCTTACGCTTCTGATTCTCCAAACCAACAAAACGAGGATCAGACCTAATATAAGAATACATCTTATTAAAATTACAATTCTCCAAACGATAAATCTTCACAGCAACCAAAGAACCATCCTCGCGAGAAGCCAAAAAAACATTAGCCTCCTTACCAAGAGCAACAGGCTGAGTCAACTCCACAAAATAACCCTGATTAGACAAATCAAAAATAACCCGATTAGTAAAAGAATCAAAAACATTCTTAAAAATCTTCCACTCCTCACGACCCTTACGAGACTTACGAACCATAACCAAAGAAAAACAAACAAGTATAAAAAAGATACTAAAAAAAAATAAACATATTTAAAAAAAACCAGAGTCTACCACATAATACACCACGAATACACACACGAAAATCAAAGTATTTTCGGTCGCGTTCGTTTCACTTACAAGCGTTCCTGCCACGATCGCATAACCTGGTATTGCGCTGGCCTTGAGAGCCAGTTCCTTCGGGAGTTCCCGGTTCGAATCCGGGTCGTGGCGCCTTTTTTTCTTAACAAAACCTTTATATACTTACACACAAGATAAATTTTCATATGCGCTTAGAATTTCACGGCGCCGCGAGAGAAGTGGGACGTAGTTGCATAGAACTAACAACTACGCAAGGCAGTAGGTTCTTATTAGATATAGGTATCAAATTCGGAGAACACGGCTTAATTTTTCCTGAAAAAGTATTAGATGTTCCACACATAGACGGAACATTCATAACGCACGCACACCTAGATCATTCAGGAGGATTACCTTTATTCGAACATAAACAATTACACGGACCAATATTCTGCACAGCACAAACATTATCAGCAACAAAAATACTACTAAGAGACTCATACAAAGTAGCAAGAATAAAACACTTACACCCAGCATATAACAATTCAGACCTTAAAGAAGTACAAAAAGATGCACAAATAATAGATTTTGATAAATGGTACAATCAAAAAGACATAAAATTCATGTTTCTAAACGCAGGACACATACCAGGAAGCGCGATGATACTAATAGAAGCAGACAACAAAAGATTACTATACACAGGAGATTTTAACAATAGAGACACAGCCTTAATGGAACATGAAATAATAAACCCTGTTTTAAAAGAAAAACAATTAGATGTACTAATAACCGAATCAACTTACGGACACAGAGAATTACCAAATAATAAAGAATTAGAAACAAAATTCATAGAATCAATAAAACAAACACTAGCAAAAGGAGGATCAATAATAATCCCAACCTTCGCACTAGGAAGAGCACAACAAATACTAATAATGTTAGCAAAAGCAGAACTTAATACCAAAATATATTTTGACGGATTATGCAATAAACTAACACGACAAATATTAGAATCACCTTCAAAGTACTTAAGAAACAAAGAAATATTAAACGACGCGTTTTACAACGAAGTAGAATGGATACATTCTGAAAAAAGAAGAAAAGACGCAATGAAAAACCAAGGAATATTCATAACAACTTCAGGAATGATACAAGGAGGACCTGTGATGAGTTACATAAAAGAAATGTGGCATGATGAAAAAAACAAAATAATATTAATGGGTTTTCAATGTAAAAGAACGAACGGAAGACACTTAATAGACGAAGGATACATATATTTAGACGGGTGGAAAACGTACGTAAAATGCGAAGTTGAAAAATACGATTTTTCAGGACATACAGATCATCACGGAATACGAAGATTAGTAACAGAATTAAAACCTAAACACGTGTTTTTTCAACATGGAGATGAAGAATCAGTATTATGCTTAAAAGAATGGGCTGATAAAGAAGTAGGAGGAAACAACTACGCACCAAAAGTTACAGAACAACACGAAATACAATAAAAAAGCATTTTAACACGAGCAAAAACAACAAAAAAACTTTTTACTCCTCGCGAAGAGTGTAAAAGATTTAAAAACAAAGAGAATAATCGAATAGTATACGCGAAAAAAAGATTAAATAAAAAGAGGTAAAATTAATGTTTGATTTCTTACATAAGAAAAAAGAAGAGTCTAATAAAACAGAAGACCCTGAAAACCAACCAAAAAACAAAGATTTTAGCTCACAAGGATTTAAAGCACCACCAAAACCACCAGTAATCAATCAAAACAATCAACAACCACCACAATCAAGTCTTGACCAGTCAAATCAAAACATGATGCAACAAGAACAACAAACAAACCAATCAAGCCCACAACAATTTAACAATCAACAACCATTTCAACAACCAATTCCTGATAAACCAAATCAAAACATGATGCAACAAGAACAACAACCACAAGAACCAACAATAAACAAAGAACAAAAAGAAAATCAAGAAGTATCATTCGAAATACCAGACTTCACAGAAGAAGAACTAGACTTAAGCATAGATCTAAGCGAAGAACAAGAAAAACCAAAATATAAAGAAATAGAAGAACAAAAAACAGTATTAATAAACGAACAAGAAGAATCAGATGACGAATTACCAGAATTTGAAATAGAAGAACAACAATACGAAGAAGAACCATTCGACGAAGACCCAACAGAACAGCAACCAAAAGAAAAAGAAGAACTACCTATATTTAAAGTAACAACAGAAAATAATTATAGGTTCATATCCAAAAAAGAATACAAACAAATACTATCATCAGTAATGCTAACAAGAAAAGAAACACAATTAATGAGAGATAAACAAACAGAATTCCCAAAAATAGACGTGATGATAAAAAGACAATTCCAAGACGCAGAAAAAGACATGAACACAATACGAGAAAGTCTAATAAACACAGACAAAATATTATTCGAATAAAAAAAAGGTGAAAAAATGGAAGAAAAATCCTTATTTATAAAACTAGAAAAATACAAAGAAGTCAACGACTTATTCCACAGAATAGAAAGAACAAAAGAACAAACTAGACAAAAAATAGAATTAATGAAAAAACTAATGATAAAAGAAAAATCACTACTAGAAGACTTCGAAGAATCACTAAACAGAGCAGACACATACATGGAAGACGCAAGAAGACTACTAGACAAAGAATAAAAAAATGGGATACTATTACGAAATAAAAAAACCAGAAGAATTCAGATATAGTGTAATCAGCAGTATAAAAGAATGCTTATTATTACAAGGAGAACACGAAAAATTAGTACTAATAAGACAAGCAAAAAAAGACTTGTTTAATGAAATAACAAAATCATCAAAAGAACTAGAAGAACTAACAAAAGCACTAGAACAAATACTAACACCAGACGAACTAACACAAGGAATAAAACAATCAATAGAAAGAGAACAAAGAACAACAAAAAAAGAATACGACTACGAAGAAACAATCAAACCAAAAAAAATAAACGAAGAACTAAAAAGAAACATAACAAAAACAAGAACCCTAGACTTATTAGACTTCGAATACACACTACAAAACATAGAAAAAAAATTAGCAGACATAAAAAGAAACTAAAAAAATTCTAAGAATAAAAATTTATAAACAAAAAACAACTCCTAAAAAAAAATACGCGGGGGTAGCAAAGCCTGGTCAAATGCGCTAGACTCAAGTAACTAAAATAATAATAACTTGAGTGAAGAGTCCAAAAAAAGACAATGAAAAAAAAAGCAACAAGCTTTATTCCACTAAGAAAAAATTTTGCTAACAAGCAAAAAGTTTGAGGAATCTAGTCCCTTAGTGGGTTCGAGGGTTCGAATCCCTTCCCCCGCACCTTTATTCTAAAAGTGCTCCTTCAGTTATTCGAACGTGCTCAAAAATACACATAATAATTAATCTAACATAATAAAAACAGCACTAAAAACATACAAAACCTTTTTAAATCAACTAGTATTTCCAAGAATTTAACGAAATCAAAAAACAAAAACTGATTCGTAGAAAAACAGGACCTGAAAAGAGGTTTTTGAAATCACAAGTGATTTCTACACAAAAACTTCAACAATAGGCCCATTAAAAAAAGAAATCAGCCAATAGCTGAAAAAAAACATAAGAGAATTAGACTAAAATGGCAAAAAAAGGAAGACCAAGATATGGAAGTATGGGTGTATGGCCAAGAAAAAGAGCAGCACGCCCCTATGCTAGAATAAGATCCTTTCCAGAAATAAAAGAAGCCAAACCACTATTTTTCCCAGCATACAAAGCAGGAATGACAAGAATAGGCGTACTAGGAATGGACAAAAACAAAACAAACTTTGGAATAGAAGAATCACAAGCAGTAACAATCCTTGAATGCCCACCAATAAAAATCGCGAGCATGAGATTATACAAAAAATCCAACAACAAAAAAATAGTATCAACACAAATCAATTTCAAAACAGATAAAGAATTATCAAGAAAAATATCAAAAATAAACGAAGAAAAAATATCATCTTCTAAAGACTTAGAATCAATAAAAATAGAAGATTACTCAGACCTAACAGTTCAAGCATACACGATGCCTAAACAAGCAGAACTGAAAAAAACACCAGAACTATTCGAATTAGAATTAGGCGGATCAATACAAGAAAAATTAGAATTTGTAAAAAATAAAATAGACAAAACAATAACGGTAAACGAAGTACTAAAAGAAGGACAATTAATAGATGCACATGGAGTAACCAGAGGAAAAGGATTCCAAGGACCAGTAAAAAGATTCGGCATAGGATTAAAGAATCATAAATCTGAAAAAGGACAAAGAGCACCAGGATCCGTAGGAAGCTGGATAGGACAAGCACACGTAGCTCACAGAGTTGCAAGAGCAGGACAAACAGGTTACCACGTAAGAACACAACATAACAATCTAATAATGAAAATAAGTGACAAACCAGACGAAATAAATCCTAAAGGAGGATTCATAAATTACGGATTAGTAAAAGCACCGTACATAATGATAAAAGGTTCACTTCAAGGTCATAAGAAAAGACTATTATTCTTAGCAGAACCAATAAGGAAACCATCAAGAAAAATAAATTTCACAACAGACATGATAAAATATGTGAGTAAAGAATCACATCAAGGAAGATAAAGGGATTAGTAATGGAACTCAAAATACTAAACAAAGAAGCGAAAGAAACAAGCAAAATAAAATTGCCTGATCAATTCAAAGAACAAGTAAGAACAGATCTAGTAAAAAGAGCAGTACTAGTAATACAAGCAAGTAATAGACAAAGATACGGAGCTAGTCCAGAAGCAGGTAAAAGAGCATCTGCATATGTATCAAAAAGAAGAAGAGCATACAAAACCACGTATGGAATAGGACAATCAAGAACACCAAGAAAAGTATTATCAAGAAGCGGAACCAGAATGAACTGGGTAGGAGCATTCGTACCACAAACAGTAGGAGGAAGAAGAGCACACCCACCAAAAGCATCAAAGATATGGACTCAGAAAATAAACACAACAGAAAACAGAAAAGCAATCAGAAGCGCATTATCCGCAACAATGATTCCAGAATTAGTAAAAGCAAGAGGACACATAATACCTCAAACATACCCTTTCGCAATATCAGACGAATACAACACAATAAACAAAACATCAGAATTAAAAAAATCACTAAAAACATTAGGACTAATTGAAGACATAGAAAGAGCAACAACAAAAAAAGTAAGAGCTGGAAAAGGTAAAGCAAGAGGAAGAAAACACAGAACAAAAAAAAGCATACTGTTCGTAGTATCACAAGACTCAGAATTAACAAAATCAGCAAGAAACCTGCCAGGATGTGAAGTAATCAAAGTTAAAGAACTAAACGCAGAAATATTAGCACCAGGAACAGTACCAGGAAGATTAACACTATTCACAGAATCCGCACTAAAAAAAATAAAAGAAGACTCACTATTTATGAAAACAACAAAATCAACAAAAGAAGAAAAAACAGAAACAAAAAAAACAATCACTAAGAAAACAACTAAGAAAGTAACAAAAAAAGAATCAGGAGATAAAAAATGAGTAATCACCCAGTAATCAAATACCCATTAGCAACAGAAAAAAGCATAAGACTAATGGAATCAGAAAACAAACTAATCTTCATAGTAGGAACAAGCGCAAAAAAACCAGAAATAACAAAAGCAATAGAAGATGAATTCAACGTAAAAATAACTAAAGTAAGAACATTAATAGATACAAAAGGAAGAAAAAAAGCATACGTAACATTTTCACCGGAAACACCGGCAATAGACGTAGCAACCAAACTAGGCTTAATGTAAGGTTAAAAAATGGGAAAAAACTTAATACAACAAAGACGTGGAAAAGGCTCCGGAAGATTTAGAGCACCAGATTTCAGGTACAAAGGAGAAATCAAAATGCTAAACAAATCTTCATACACAGTTAAAAACTTAATAAGATGCCCAGGACACAGCGCACCACTAATAGAAGCAGAATACGAAGACAAATCAACAAGTCTATTAATAGCCCCAGAAGGCATAGCAATAGGAGACAAAATAGATTTAACTTCACAAGAAATAAAACCAGGAAACATAATTCCACTAAAAGATATACCTGAAGGAACCAATATTTTTTGCATAGAACTAAAACCAGGCGACGGAGGAAAATTCGTTAGAGGATCAGGATCATTCGCAAAAGTTGTAGGTAAAACACCAACAACAATAAGCATATTATTACCATCAAAAAAACAAAAAAACTTCAATCCAAACTGTAGAGCAATGATAGGCATAGTTGCAGGAGGAGGAAGAGTAGAAAAACCATTACTAAAAGCAGGAAAAAAACATCACATAGCAAAATCAAAGAACCAATATTACCCTATAGTGTCAGGCTCAGCAATGAACGCAGTAGCACACCCATTCGGTAATAAGAGATCATCAAGAAAATCAAAAGCAAGGCCTGCACCAAGAAACGCCCCACCAGGAAGAAACGTGGGAATGATAAGACCAAGAAGGTCAGGAAGAAGAACTAAATGAGAGTGTAAAACATGGCAAAAAAAATATTCACATACAGAGGAAAAACATTAGAGGAACTACAAAAACTTTCCATTAATGAAATAGCAGAAATTTTCCCTTCAAAACAAAGAAGAAAAATCAAAAGAGGACTATCAGATAACGAAAAAGGATTACTACAAAAACTAAAAACTAAAAACGGAGTTAAAACACACTTAAGAGATATGATAGTGCTTCCTGAAATGATAGGAAAAACAATCAAAATACACACAGGAAAAGAATTCATACCAATAATAATACAAGAAGAAATGATAGGATACTACCTAGGAGAATTAGCTCAAACAAGAAAAAGAGTAGCACACACAGGACCAGGAGTAGGAGCAACAAGATCATCCTCAGGAGCAACCAAACGATAAAGGTCATAACATGAAAACAAAATACGCATTTCAAGGAATGAAAGAGAACATGGCAAAAGCCATATCGAAAGACTTAGGAATATCAACCAAGGTATCAATAGAAATATCAAACTTCCTGAGAGGAAAAAAAACACAAGAAGCAAAAAGCATACTTGAAAGAGTACTAAAAAAGAAACAAGCAATACCTTTCAAAAGATTCACAGACGGCGTAGGACATAGAAAAGGAGCAAACATCGCAGCAGGACGATTCCCAGAAAAAGCAAGCGAAGCATTCCTAACAATAATAAAACAATGCGAAGCAAATGCTCAAGCAAAAGGACTATCATCAGATCTAAGAATAGCACACTTAGTAGCACAAAAAGGAACAAATGCTTTCAGACACGGAAGACAAAGAAGAAGAAGATACAAAAGAACACACCTAGAAATAGTACTGGAAGAAATGGAAAAAATAACAAAAACAGAATCAAAACCTAAAATAGAAAAACCAACAGAGAATAAAGAAACAAAAATAGTTGAACAAAAACCAGTAAAGAAAGAAACAACAAATAAAGAAACAAAAACTGAAACTGAGAAACAAGAAAAAACAAAACCTGTCGAATCAAAAATAACAAAAGAAGAAACAACTGAGGAACAAAAATGATAGAAAGAAAATTCGTCTCACAAAACATGAAAGAATTCCTAGTTAAAGATTACTTATTCAAAGAACTAAGCAGAGTAGGATTAAGCAACGTTACACTACAAAGAACTCCGCTAGGAGAAAAAGTAATAATATCCGCATCAAGACCAGGACTAGTTGTAGGAAAAGGCGGATCAAACATAGCAAGACTAACAAAAGAATTACAAACAAGATTCGAATTAGAAAATCCACAAATAGAAATCGAAGAAGTAACTGATCCAAGAGGAAACGCAGCGATAACAGCAGAAATGATAGCGAACTCACTAGAAAGATTTGGCTCAGCAAGATTCAAAGGAGTAGGACACAAAGCAATAAGTTCAGTAATAGACTCAGGATCACTAGGAGTAGAAATACTAATATCAGGAAAAATACCAAGCAGTAGAGCAAAAACATGGAGATTCTACCAAGGATACCTAAAAAAATGCGGAGACATCGCAGTATCAGGAGTAGATGAATCAAAACAAGTAGCAAAACTAAAAACAGGCATAGTAGGAATACAAGTAAAAATAATGCCAAACACAACAATACTACCAGATAAGATAACAGTGAAAGACTTAACACAAATACAAGAAGAAACAATAACTGAAGAAGTAAAAGAATCAAAAACTGAAGAAACAAAGGAATCAAAATCAACAAAAGAAGAAACAAAAGAAGAAAAAACACCAAAGAAGACGACTAAGAAGACAACAAAAAAATCAACTAAGAAGACCACAAAAAAAGAAGAAGCTGATGAACAATGAAAACAAAAGAAATCAGAAAATTAAAACCTGAAGAATACGACAAGAAAATGTCAGAAGCTAAAAGAGAACTAATGATACTACAAGGTCAAGCAAAAACAGGAACACCACCAAAGAATCCAGGTATGATAAAAAAATTAAGAAGAACAATCGCAAAAATGCACACAATAAGAAATGAAAAAAACAAGGAGGAACAATAAGTAAATGCCAGAAATCGATCCAATCACGGGCCTGCCTAAAGAACTTGGAGTATGGGAAAACATAGCCAAGGAAAACCAAAAGATAACAATAAAAATCATAAAGAAAAAATTCGGCAAAAAACACACAGTCGTAGAAGGAATAAACCAACACGAAGTGGATGTAAAAGAACTTGCCAAAAACTTAAAAAACAGGTTTGCATGCGGAGGAACATCCAAAGGAGGATTAATCGAACTTCAAGGTGATCATTCAAGAGAAATCAGAAAAGAACTCATCAAAGAAGGATTCGCACCAGACTCCATAGATTCATAAAATGATAAACATCAAAGACGAATTCATCGGAAAAAAAATCAAAATCACGAAATCAACAATGAAGCATCAACAAGGCGTTGAAGGAATCATTGTTAATGAAACAAAAAACACATTCACCATCTTAAGCGATGGAAAAGAAAAAAAAATACTAAAAAACAAAAAAGAATTCATGATTGAGGAAACAAAAATAAACGGAAAAAAAATTCAAAAAAGACCGGAAGAAAGAATCAAAATCAAGGAGAAATAAAATGGATAAAAAAATATCAACAAGAGGAAGAACATTCACAGGAACAGTCATTAGTGATAAAATGACAAAAACAGTAACTGTAGAATGGGAAAGAAGAAAATACGTTAAAAAATATGAGAGATACGAAAAAAGAAGAACAAGAATCAAAGCACATAATCCAGAAACAATCAACGCAGAAAAAAATGACATAGTAAAAATAGAAGAAACAAGACCAATATCAAAAACTAAAAATTTCGTAGTAACACAAATAATCAAAAAAGCAAACACACAAGAGTGATTAATAATGAAAGCAATTAAAGCAAAAATACCAAAATCCCTACCAACAGGGGCAAGAGTAGAAACCTGTGATAATAGCGGAGCAAAACTACTAAAAATATTCTCTGTTAGAGGTCACAAAACAGTAAAAGGAAAAATGCCTTCAGCAAGAGTAGGAGATTTAGTGCACGCATCAGTTGTAAAAGGAAAACCAGAAATGAGAAAAACAGTTGTGTTAGCAGTAATAGTAAGACAAAAAAAAGAATACAGAAGAATTGACGGCACAAGAATAAAATTCGAAAGTAACGTAGCAGTCGTAGTAAAAGATGATAAAGGAAATCCGAAAGGAACAATATTCAAAGGACCAATCGCAAAAGAAGCATGCGAAAGATGGCCAGGAATAGCAAAAGTAGCAAGTACAATAGTCTGAGGAAAAAAAAATGAAATCACAATTTTCAAAAACATGGAATTCAAGCGTTCAACCAAGAAAACAAAGAAAATACAGACATAACGCTCCAGAAAACGTAAAAAGAAAATTCCTAACAGTTAACCTAGTAAAGGAATTAAGAGATAAACACGGAGCAAGAAACGTAAAAATAAGAAAAGGAGACAAAATCAAAGTACTAAGAGGAAACTATTCAGGAAAAACAGGAACAGTAGATAAAGTAGACTTATCAAACCTAAAGGTTTATGTAACAGGAATAGAAATATCAAAAAGAGACGGATCAAAAGCAAAAGTGCCAATGAATCCAACAAACTTACAAATAACAGAACTAAAATTAGAAGATAAAAAAAGAAAAGACAAACTAACACCAAAAAAAGCAGAGGATAAATAAAAATGGTTAAGAATCACATGAAAAGAATCACAGCTCCAAGAACATGGAACGTAGAAAGAAAAACAACTAAATTCATAACTAAACCACTACCTGGAGCGCACAAATTAGAACAATCAGTAGCGATTAACACTTTCATGAAAGAACTAACAAAAATAACAAACACAACAAAAGAAACAAAATACGTATTAACAAACGACGAAGTTCTGATAAACGGAAAGAGAAAAAGAGATTTCAAAAAACCAGTAGGATTTTTAGACATAATAACAATAAAATCAACAAATAAAAATTACGTACTAACAATAGATCATAAAGGCGCACTAAAACCAAAAGAAATAAACGAAAAACAAGCAACACAAAGACTACTAAAAATAAATGGAAAAACAATACTAGGAAAAGACAAAGTACAACTAAACACGGTGAATGGAGAAAACTTAATAATTAAAGAAAAAGAATCTAAAAATTACAAAGTAGGAGATACACTAATAGTAGAAGTATCAACTCTGAAAATATTAGATCATATCCCTTTAAAAGAAAAAGCACTAATATTAGTATATACAGGAAAACATTCAAGCAAAACAGGAACAATACAAGAAATAAACACAACGACAGTCACAATAAAATCAGATAAAGAAACATTCGAAACAAGCAAAAAATACGTAATCGCAATAAACAAAGAAAAAATAGCAGAGTATGAATAAAAATGAACGTCATGAAAAAAATCAAAATAGAGAAAGTCACCCTGAACATAGGAGCAGGAAAAGACCAAAAAGTACTAGATAAAGCAATAAAGCTCTTAGAAAATATCACAGGAATAAAACCAATAAAAACAACAACAAACAAAAGAATACAATCATGGGGATTAAGACCAGGATTACCAATAGGATGCAAAATTACTCTAAGAGGAGAAGAAGCCAAAAAAATGGTTGAAAGAATAATATACGCTAAAGACAACAACTTACAAGAATCATACTTCGATGAAGAAGGAAATATAAGCTTCGGAATAAAAGAATACGTAGACATAAAAGACGCAAAATACGACCCAAGCATAGGAATGATGGGATTACAAGCAACAATAACATTATCAAGACCAGGATTCAGAGTAAAAACAAGAAGAATAAGACCATCAACACTACCTCCGAATCACAGAATAACAAAAGAAGAAGCAATACAATTCATGAAAGACAATTATTCAGTTAAAACAGGTGACGAATTATGACGACTTCAAATCATACAAAAATGTTGAAACAAATAAGTAATAAGCCTGGAAAAATGGCTAAATACAATAAATACAACGTATCAAAAAAAAGAGAACAAGGAGAATCAACAAAGAAATGTAAATTATGCGGAAGAACAGGTGGACACATATCCAAATACGGATTAAACTTGTGCAGACACTGCTTCAGAGATTACGCAACAGATTTAGGATTTAAAAAATACTCATAAAAAAAAACAATAAAGGTGTAAGAAAAAATGTCATTAAACGATCCATTAGCAAACGTATTGTCCTACATAAACAATTATGAAAAATTAGGAAAAAAAGAAGTTATAACAAAAAATAACTCCAAAGTAATAAGACAAGTATTAGAAGTAATGCAAAACGAAGGACTAATAGGTTCATATGAACAAATAGAAGACGGAAAAGGAAAAATCCTAAAAATATACTTAATAGGATCACTAAACAAGTGCGGAGTAATAAAACCAAGACACAAAGTAAAAGTAACAGACTACGAAAAATTCGAAAAAAGCTTTTTACCAGCAATGAATTTCGGAGTATTAATAGTATCAACAAACAAAGGAATAATGTCAAATAAAGAAGCAAAAGAACAAAACCTAGGAGGAACGTTACTAAGCTTCGCATACTAAAGGTAAGAAAATGAAACAAGAAATACTAACAGACACAATGAAAATACCAGAAGGATGCACCTTCACACACAACAAAAAAGAAATGATAATTAGAGGACCAAAAGGAGAAATAACAAGAAAACTACCTGATAAAAAAATAATCCTAGAAACAAAAAATGACGAATTAATACTAACGTACAAAAATGCATCAAAAAGAGAAAAAAGAATGATATTCACAACTCGTTCACACCTTAGAAACATGTTCAAAGGAGTACAAGAAGGATTCATATACAAATTAAAAATATGCTCAGGACACTTCCCAATGAACGTGTCACTAAAAAACAACGTGTTAGAAATAAAAAACTTCATAGGAGAAAAAGTACCAAGAACACTAACAATTAAACAAGGAGCAGACGTAAAAATAAACGGAGACGAAATAATAGTAGAATCAATAAACAAAGAAATAGCAGGACAAACAGCGGGCTCAATAGAAAAATTAACAAAAAGACCAGGATTCGACAAAAGAATATTCCAAGACGGAATATACATAACCGAAAAAGACGGTAAAAAACTAAGCTAAAAGTGATAATCATGAAAAAATTCATCAGAAAAGACACAAACAAGAAAAAAAGAATAACAGGAACAGGTTGGAGAAAACCAAAAGGAATAACCAACAAGATGAGACTGAACAGAAAAGGACACAGAATAACTGTCAGACCAGGATACGGAACTCCTAATCAAGAAAAAAACAAAATCCAAGGATTAGAAATAATAACAATAACTAACATACAAGAACTAGAAAATGTTAATCCTAAAACACAATGCATAGTAATAGGAAGAACAGGAAAACAAAAAAAATTAGACCTAATAAAAAAAGCAGAAGAACAAAAAATAACAATCATCAATTTAAAAGTTGACAAATTCAAAGAAGCAACAGAAAAATACTTCGCAGAAAGAAAAAAAGCATCAAAACAAAGAGTTGAAGAACAAAAAAAGAAAGAAGCAGAAGAACAAAAAAAGAAAGAAGACAAAAAAGAAGACAAAAAAGATGATAAACAAGAAGAAATAAGCGAAGAAGAAAAACAAAAACAAGAAAAAAAAGAAAAAGACAAAATACTCACCAAAAACAAATAAAGGTTAAAGAAAAATGAAAATACAAAAAAGATTAGCATCACAAGTCCTTGACGTATCACAAAAAAGAGTAAAATTTGATACTCAAAGACTAGCAGACATAAAAGAAGCAATCACCAAGACAGACATAAGACAATTAGTCTCAGAAAAAGCAATAACTAAAGTCCAAGAAAAAGGAGTATCAAGAGGAAGAGCAAGAAAAATAAAAACCCAAAAATCCAAAGGACTAAGAAAAGGACCAGGATCAAGACAAGGAAAATCAACAGCTAGATTACCAAGAAAAGAATCATGGATGAATAAAATAAGAAGTCAAAGAAAATTCCTAACAGAACTAAAAGAAAAACAACTAATATCACTAAAAACATACAGAAACATATACATGAAATGCAAAGGAGGCTTTTTTAGAAGCACAAGACATATCAAATTGTATTTAGAAGAACACAAATTGTTTCAAAAAAAAGAAACGAAACAAACAGATAATAAAACAGAAAAAGAAACAAAGACAGTAAAAAAAACAACTAAGAAAACAACAAATAAAACCAAGAAGTGATGATTTATGAGTTCAACAACGAAATACACAGTTAAATACAGAAGAAAAAGAGAAGGTAGAACAAACTACAAAAAAAGATTAAACCTACTCAAAGGAAAAACAGACAGATTAATATTAAGAAAAACAAACACAAAAATAATATTACAAATAGTAAGATATGAATCCGAAGGAGATAAAGTACTAATAACAACTAACTCCTCAGAACTAAGAAAACACGGATGGAAACACTCTTGCAAAAACGTACCAGCAGCTTACTTAGCAGGATTAATATTAGCTAAAAAAGCAAAAGAGAAAAAAATCAAAAAAGCAATCCTAGATTTAGGATTAGAAACTCCACTAAAAGGATCAAGACTATTCTCCGCATTAAAAGGAGTTACAGAAGGAGGATTAGAAATACCAGTTAACGAAGAAATATATCCAAACGAAGAAAGATTAAAAGGAGAACACATCGCATCATACTTAGAAAAACACAAAACAATAACACAAGACTTTGAGAAAATCAAAGAAAAAATCAAAGAGTGATAATCATGCCAGAACAAAAATCAAAGAAAAAAACAATAAATAAAAAACAAGAAAGAGAAGAAGACTTACCATTACTAGAACCTGTCAACGAGGAACAAACCAAAATAGAAGTCATACCTCCAACAGAATGGACACCAAAAACAGAACTAGGAAAAAAAGTACAAACAGGACAAATCACAAGTATGGATGAAATACTAGAATCAGGACAAGCAATAATGGAACCAGAAATAGTAGATTCATTACTACAACTAGAATCAGAATTATTACTCATAGGACAAGCCAAAGGAAAATTCGGAGGCGGACAAAGAAGAATATTCAGGCAAACACAGAAAAAAACAAGAGAAGGAAACAAACCAAAATTTACAACATTAGCAGTAATAGGAAACAAAAACGGATACGTAGGAATAGGAATAGGAAAAAGCAAAGAAACAGTACCAGCAAGAGAAAAAGCAATAAAAAACGCTAAATTAAACGTATTCAAAATCGCAAGAGGAAGCGGAAGCTGGGAATCAGACTCCAAAGAACCAAATTCAATACCATTCGCAGTAACAGGAAAATGCGGAAGCGTAGAACTAACACTAATGCCAGCACCAAAAGGAAAAGGACTATGTGTAGAAAAAGAATGCGCAAAAATATTAGCATTAGCAGGAATACAAGATGTATGGTCAAAATCATTCGGGCAAACAAAGAATAAAATAAATATGATAACAGCGTGTGAAAAAGCACTAAAAGAATTAACAAAAATGAAAACAAGACCACACGACATAGAAGCACTATCAATGATAAAAGGATCAAAGGTGACTGAACAATGAGTAACGAAAAAAAAGAAAAAATAGCAGTCATCCTAGTAAGAGGATTAGTAGAATTAAGACAAGAAATAAAAGACACGCTAAGAATGTTAAACTTACAAAAAAAGAACGCGTGCGTAATCTTAGAAGACAACCCAGTTAACAAAGGAATGCTAAAAAAAGTAGAAAACTACGTAACGTATGGAACAGTAACAGAAGAAACATTAAAATTACTAAAAGAAAAAAGACCAACAGCAAAAAAATTCTACTCATTACACCCACCAAGAGGCGGATTCGAAAGAAAAGGAATAAAAAAACCATTCCATTTGAAAGGCGCACTAGGAAACAGAAAAGAAAAAATGAATGATTTAATCAAAAAAATGTTATAAAGGTTATAAAGATGACACATAATAAAAGAAAAAAAAACAGTAGACAACGCGGAGAATGGACCCACGGATGGGGCGCTAAGAAAAAACACAGAGGCGCAGGACACAGAGGAGGAAGAGGAAACGCAGGCTCCGGAAAAAGAGGAGACGCAAAAAAACCTAGCTACTGGAAAGACGAAAAATACTTCGGAAAAAACGGATTCGTATCAATAAATAAAATAGAAATAAAAGCAATAGGAATATCACACCTAGACTCAATAATTGATACGCTAATAAAAACAGGAAAAGCCACAATTAATCAAGACACAATATCAATAAACTTAAAAGACATAAAATACCAAAAACTACTAGGAACAGGAAACACACAAAGAAAACTAGAAATAACAACGGAAATGGCATCACCAAAAGCAATAGAAAAAATACAAAAAGCAGGCGGAAACATAAACCTGCCAAAACAAGAATAAGTGCAAAAAAATGGGCGTCCTAGACACAATACTAAGTTACATACCAGAAGTAAAACCGCCAACACAAAAAAAACTATCATTCAACGCAAAACTTAAATGGACAGGAATTGTACTAGCGTTATACTTCTTACTAGGACTCATACCACTATACGGATTAGAAGCAAATGCACTCGAACAATTCGAATTCTTAAGCACAGTACTAGGAGCAAGCTTCGGAAGCCTAATAACACTAGGTATAGGACCAATAGTAACAGCATCCATCATTCTACAACTACTAAAAGGAGCAGGAATAATAAACATAGACTTAACAAAACAAGACGGAAAAAGAAAATTCCAAGGAATACAAAAACTATTAGCAATAATTTTTGTAGTAGTAGAAGCATTTATATTCGTATTTTTAGGAGGACTAACAGCACAAGCAGGAATAAGCCCACTAATACTAGTAGGACAAATAACACTAGGAGGACTATTCATAATACTAATGGATGAAATAGTAAGCAAATACGGATTCGGATCAGGTGTCAGCTTATTCATCGCAGCAGGAGTCAGCCAACAAATATTCATACAACTATTCAGCCCATACCCATTCGATAATCCCGCAGGAATGATACCAATAATATTCATCACTTTGTTCAATCCACAAACATCACTAGATGCACTGTATTTCCCAGTCGCAAGAGTAATCGCGACGCTAACAGTATTCTTTTTCGTAGTATATGTACAATCAATGAAAGTAGAAATACCACTAAGCTTCGGAAAAGTATCAGGACACGGAGTAAGATGGCCACTAAACTTTCTATACGCAAACGTATTACCAATAATATTAGTATCCGCGTTGCTAGCAAACATGCAAATACTTGCCAACTTACTAGAAAGTAGAGGACAACAAGCATTAGCAGGAATAGTAGCATGGACCACCGCGCCACCATTCTTAGAATCATTAATAGCAAGCAACATGACTTGGTTAATAATAGCACAATCACTAACATACATACTCGTTTACGTAATAGGAGCAACAATATTCAGCGTTTTCTGGGTACAAACATCAGGACTAGACGCGGCGAGCCAAGCAAAACAAATGGTTAGTTCAGGACTACAAATACCAGGATTTAGAAGAGACCCACGCGTATTAGAAAGATTACTAAAAAGATACATAGGACCACTAACGATCATGGGAGGAATAGCCATAGGACTACTAGCAAGCGTAGCGGATCTAACACAAGCAATAGGGAGCGGAACAGGGATACTATTAGCAGTCATGATAATATACAAATTATACGAAGACATCGCGAAACAACACTTATACGACATGAACCCAACGATGAGAAAATTCATATCATTCTAAAAAAAAGGATAAAAAAACAAATATTTAAATAAAGACTTGTGTTATTAAAAAAGAAGGTGAGTAAATAATAATGGTTTTACAAACAATAATTCAAGGATTCATGGAACTACCTCATTTCTGGATAATATTTATACTATCTTTCATAGCAACAATAATAACAACAGTAATATACAAATACGCAACAGACCAAAAAAGAATAAAAGAAATAAAATTAAAACTAAAAGAACTAAGAAAAAAAACTAAGGATCATCAAAAAGACACAAAAAAAGTAATGGAATTACAAAAAGAAATGATGAGCCTAAACATGGAAATGATGAAGCAATCATTCAAATCAATGCTTTATACATTCATACCATTAATAATACTATTCACGTGGATGTCAGCTAATATTGCATACGCTCCAATAAATCCAGGACAAGAATTTACAGTAACAACGCAAATATCAAATTCTTACATACACGACTTAAAAGATATAAATCTAACAATAATACCAAGCGGAGAAGTAACAAGAAACGAAGCACACGTTCCAAGAAAAGAAAACAAACGCGAAATACAATGGAAAATAACAGCGGAAGAAGAAGGAACACACACAATAATAATAGAAAGTCCAACGTTCAAAGAAACCAAAGAAGTACTTATTACCAACACTAAAAAATACGTAAATCCTATAAAAGACATAAAAAACAGCCAACTACTAAAAATAACAGTAGGAAACGAACCAGTAAAACCATTAAAACCAATAGGGCTAGGATTAAACTGGTTATGGACATATATATTATTATCAGTAGTCTTAAGCACAGGAATAAGGAAACTACTAAAAGTAGCCTAATTCTAAAAAAAATATAAACAATAACAAATTACTAATAAAAATGAATCCAAATATAAAACTAGTAGGAACAAGTCATATCTCTCCAGAATCAAAGAAAAAAATAAATAGTGCATTTAACGAACACAAACCAGACATAATATGTGTGGAATTAGATAAACAAAGACTACAAGGATTAATAGATAAAAACAGAAAAAGACCAGGAATAAAAGCAATAAAACAATTAGGATTCACAGGATACTTATTTGCAATAATCGGAGGATACACACAAAAAAAATTAGGAAACATCACAGGCATGGCTCCAGGAGAAGAAATGCTACTGGGAGTAACACTAGCACAAAGAAACAAACTAAGACTAGAACTAATAGATCAAGAAATAACTAAGACACTAAAAAAAATAAGCAAAACACCAATCAAAGAAAAACTAAAAATAATTCTAGACATAATAAAAGCACCATTTCAAAAAAAACAAAGAATGAAAATAGACATATCAAAAATACCAGAAGAAGAATTCGTAAAAAAACTAACAAAACAAGTCAAAGAAAGATATCCTTATATTTACAAAGTAATAATCGATGAAAGAAACAAAATAATGGCAAAAAAAATATTCTTACTACAAAGACAAAACCCAACACAAAGAATACTAGCAATAATAGGAGAAGGACACATAGAAGGAATCATAGAACAACTAAAAAAATTAGAACAAGACAACATAACATACATTAAACAAAACTAAAAAAAAAATTATTTCTTAACTTTTTGCTCAACCAAATTCCAAGACAAATCAAACAATTGAGTCAAAGTCTTAGAAAAGAAAGGAGTATTCAACCATATACCTACGTCGTAAGTCGGATGAACGTCATCATCACTAGCCATCATGAACATCATTGAAGAATTATCAACAATACAAAATCTTCCAGCTAAACCAAGATCTTTAATTTCAGAAATCTTTTTAAGCTCTTCAATATCAGCAGTAGTTTTCTTAATAGGCGCAGAAATTTTTATTTCAACACCTCTATCTTTTGCTTTTCTGAAATGCTTAAGTAAAAAATCAGCTTTTCTTTTAAGACCTTCTTCACTTGTTACAAGAACAACGCTTTTCTCAGCCTCTTTAATCATCATTATTAATTGATTATGTAAATTATCTCTACCCTTCAAAGCACCAGTTATATCACTAGGCTCAACTAATTCAACACCTTTCTCATGAAGCGAAGTCAAATCATTAAGAATATCAGTACCTCTTATTTCCTCTAATAACTTCACGTTTCTATCAGCTTCTTCTTTCACGTTCTTTTTAACACGTTCAAGAACTTCTCTAGGAGGAACAGCAATATACTTAATAGGCTTACCTATTTTCATAACAATAAAACCTTTTTTTTCAAGACTTTCTAAAACATCATAGCTTCTGCTTCTAGGAACATTAGAAATATCGGATAATTCACCAGCGGTACTAACACCACGAGAAAGAAGCGCAGTCCAAATCTTCGCTTCATAACTATTAATTCCTAAATCTTTGAGTTTGTTTAAAAAGTCTTTCTGTACTAACATTAATAATCACCTTGTAAATTTTTACGCCTTAATAGTGAGTAATACCATCTAATTTATAAAGATTTTGATTTTGTAACTATTAATAAGTGAAGACAAACACGTTATTTAAAGAAAAAAAAGAAAAAAAGAAAAAAAAACTAACTCCTAGACGCCATATAAATATCAAAAAGACCAGGACAAACTTCCTCTACCTTCTCATGAAAAAACTGCTCATACAACTCATTACCAATCAACAACTCATTATAACTCAAAGCCTCCTCACGAGTCAAATCATACAATTCATTAATCTCAGAGTAACTTTTATAGTCTGCACTTCTACCAGGATAACCATCAAAACTAGCATAATTATCTTGACAAAAAGTCTCAGCAAAAAAACCACTCAATCTCCTCAACAAAAGAACTTCCTCAGACTCAACAACTTCAACAACGTCATCATCCTGAACAACGTCTCTAGAAGAACAACCAACCAAGAACAAAACAAAAACTAAAATCATAAATAAATAATATCTCACCTAAAACACCTCCAAAAAACACATAAAAACAAAAAAGAACAACTAAGTATATAAATCTTATTCAAAAAAAGACCAAACAAATAAAAAATAATTAAAGAAAAAAAAATTAATTAGCAGAAGATTCACTCACATCAGAAACAACAGGCTTATCAACCTTAACCTTATCATCTTTCTTACTAACTTTTTTAGACTCAACAACCTTCTTAACCTTAACTCTCTTAACTCTAGGCTCAGGCTTCTTAGACTTAGGCTCAAAAAAACCCAAACCAAGATCAGAAAAAACCTTCTTAACCTCATCCCTAGAAGCACCCTTCTTAACCTTAACAACCTTATCTAAAGGCTCCAAATGAAGAATATTACACTTCTTACGACGAGTCTCACCATCAATCAAAACATAATTACCATCAAGGACATCAACAACAACACAAGTCTTATTAGCATCCCTACCAGCAATTTTCAAACATAATCTACCAATTTCCATCATTTTTACTTCCTCCGAACCTTAGAAAACAATTAAGCGTCACCACCTAATCAAAGGTTCACAATTCTTTACTTCTAGCTCTCTTCTTTAACTCTTGCCTACCAGCTTTAGAAGAAAGGACTCCTCCAAAAGGTCTCTGAGGTCTCTTCTCAGTCTTAGCCAAATTCCTCATCTTAACAGGCAACTCTCTAGGAACACCCTTAAGCTTCTCACCAGTAACAGGACAACTACCAACTTTAGGCTTTCTCCTATCATAAACAGTCTTAGTCCCATTAATAGTCCTAACTTGCCTCCTAGCAAAAGTTCTTGATTTAGTTTTACTTTGCGTCATAAAAAAACAGAAAAGATTAACCATTTATAAATCTTATTCAAAAAAATAACCAAAAAAAACAAAGAATAATAAAACATAACAAAACAACAAAAAAATAAAAGAAAACACTTATAAATAAACTTGCTTTTTCTCCTCTAATAACAAACACATTTTTTAATCATTTAAAAAATAAACAAAAATACTCTGAAAAACAACAAAAAATAACCAAAAAAGGTGCGCCGATGACCCAAAACGAAAAAAATCACGAAAACAATGAAGAAAAACCAATCGCAGACAAAATAATAAACCAAGTCATAGAAGACGAAATGAAAAACGCGTACCTAGATTATTCTATGTCAGTAATAGTAGGAAGAGCACTACCAGACGTAAGAGACGGACTAAAACCAGTACACAGAAGAATACTATACGCAATGAACGACTTAGGAATAAAATGGAATTCACCATACAAAAAATGCGCAAGAATCGTAGGGGAAACCCTAGGTAAATACCACCCACACGGAGACAGCGCAGTATACGATTCACTAGTAAGAATGGCACAACCATTCTCACTAAGATACATGCTAATACAAGGACAAGGAAACTTCGGATCAGTAGACGGAGACAGCGCAGCAGCCATGCGTTACACAGAAGCAAGAATGGCAAAAATATCAGAAGAACTACTACAAGACATAGACAAAGAAACAGTGAAATTCGTAGAAAACTTCGACGGAAGCCTAACAGAACCAAACGTACTACCAAGCAAAATACCAAACCTACTAATAAACGGAAGCACAGGAATCGCGGTAGGAATGGCAACTAACATACCACCTCATAACCTAAAAGAAACATGCTCAGCAGTAATCGCACTAATAGACAATCCAGACATCACAACACAAGAAATATTAGAACACGTTCAAGGACCAGACTTCCCAACAGGAGGAATAATACAAGGCAGAAACGGATACTTGCAAGCAGCAACAACAGGAAGAGGAAAAGTAACAACGAAAGCAAGAATCCAAGAAGAAGAAACCAAAAAAAACGCACGACTAGTAATAACAGAAATACCATACATGGTAAATAAATCAAACTTAATAATACAAATCGCGGACTTAGTAAAAGAAAAAATAATAGAAGGAATATCAGATTTAAGAGATGAATCAGACAGAAAAGGAATGCGCATAGTAATAGAACTAAAAAAAGACGCAAACATAGAAGTAATAAAAAACTTATTATACAAACACTCAAGATTACAAGAAACATTCGGAATAATATTCCTAGCACTAATAAATAACCAACCAAGAATATTCACACTAAAAGGATTATTAGAAGAATTTGTCAGTCACAGAAAAGAAGTAGTAACTCTAAGAACAAAATATGACTTAAAAAAAGCAGAAGATAAAGCACACGTCCTAGAAGGATTACTAATAGCTCTGAATAACATAGACGAAGCAATAGAAATAGTAAAAAATTCATCATCAGCATCAGACGCAAAACAATCACTAATAACAAGATTTGAATTAACAGAAATACAAAGCCAAGCAATACTGGACATGAAATTACAAAAAATTGCTAAATTAGAATTTCAAAAAATAAAAGACGAATACGCAGAACTAGAAAAATCAATCACAAGATTCAAAGAAATTCTAAGTAGCGAAAAAGAAATTCTAAACATAATCAAAGAAGAACAACAAGAACTAATAAACAAATACGGAGATGAAAGAAGAACAGAAATCCTAGACGTAGAAGACGAAGACTATGACATGGAAGACTTAATACCAGACGAAAAAGTCGTCGTAACTATGAGTAACTCAGGATACGTAAAAAGAATACCTTTAGATACGTACAAAACACAAAGAAGAGGAGGCGTCGGAGTAATAGGAGCAGATAAAAAAGAAGACGACTTCATAGAAAAAGTATTCGTAACGAACACGCACGCTTACTTACTAGTATTCACAGACAAAGGAAAAGTCCACTGGTTAAAAGTTTACAGATTACCAGAAACAAGCAGACAAAGCAAAGGAAAAGCAATAATAAACCTAATAAATTTAGATAAAGAAGAAAAAATATCAGCAATAATACCAGTAAAAGAATTTAAAGAAGACGAATACTTATTCACAGCAACAAAAAAAGGAATAGTAAAAAAAACAGCACTAACAGCATACTCAAGACCAAGACAAGGAGGAATCATAGGACTAACAATAGACGAAGACGATTCACTCATAGGTGTAGGAGTAACAAACGGAGAAAAACAAATACTACTAGCAACAAAACAAGGAATGGCATGCAGATTCTCAGAAAAAAACGTGAGAGCCATAGGAAGAACAGGAAGAGGAGTAACAGGAATAAGATTCAAAAACAAAAATGATGAAGTAGTAGGATTAATAATAACAAGTCATGACACAAACGTACTAACACTAACCAATAAAGGATACGGAAAACAATCACTAGTATCAAGCTACAGACTAATAAACAGAGGCGGAAAAGGAGTAAGAAACATTAATTTAACAGAGAAAAACGGACACGTAGTATCAATAAAAGAAGTAAACGGAGAAGAAGACATCATGTTCATAACACGAAACGGAATGATAGTAAGAATGCCCGTAAACCAAATATCAACAGTAGGAAGAACCGCGCAAGGAGTAAGAGTAATAAAACTAAGAGAAGGAGACGAATTAATAAGCGCAGCAAAAATAATAAGCGAAGAAGAAGCAGAAAAAGAAATCCTAGAAGAACAACCAATAAACAAACCAAAACTGGAAGACATAGAACAAATACCTCCAGAAGACTTAAACATAGACGAAGAAACACAAGATGAAGATAATGAAATAAATGATGACTACGAAGAAGAAAACGACGAAGAAACACAAACAATAAACATGAAAAAATAAAAAACTTCTAAATTCTTTTTTTTTTTACAAAAAATATTTTAATAACCAAAAAAAATAATAAAAAAAGATGAAAAAAGACCTAAAAATAATAAGCCTAATAATAACAATAACAGGAATCCTTGTTTTAACATGGCTAATTAT
>Ga0334882_1000504_pt1 | contig 60458 bp, 58 predicted proteins | sample GraSluR1_MG_5_FD_207226 | JGI IMG/M metagenome (GOLD analysis project Ga0334882, IMG submission 207226) | Sludge microbial communities from methane-producing bioreactor in Wageningen University, Netherlands - Granular Sludge_15_04-R1 | ecosystem: Engineered > Bioreactor > Anaerobic >... | reverse complement strand
CAGGCAGCCTTTACGCCTGCTGACAACTTTCTCTGCAGCTTTTTCCTGCTCTTCCCATGGATTGAGCATCTGCCATATCTCACTCCATCCGGCAAAGCCACCTACATTCTTATCATCAATAAATATATCGGCATTGATTTTGCGGCTTACCTCATCGTTGAATATCTCTTCGGGATAGTTTTTATTAACTGCATAAAATTCGATCCCATTTTTCCTGCAGAAACCGACAGCCTCATCGAGCTCCCTCCCTGTTCTGATTGTCCATAGTATCAGCCTTGCTCCTCTCTTTTCGAGTTCTTTCAGGGTACGGAATGCGAACAGCTTTTCCTTGCCAATGGACGGATATTCATGTTCAACTATAGTTCCGTCGAAGTCAACAGCTATCTTTATATCACGGAGGTCAATCATAAAAACTTTTTGCGTAAAGATATCGATTTAGAAAAAAAACCGGCAAGCACCTTATGGAAATAGTGATAACTTTACGCTGAGACGATTTTCATAATAAAGATATTATCTGAACCTCAGTTATCTGATGAAGAGACATATTCCCAATGCGATAACCCTGCTTAACCTGATATCCGGCTTTACGGCGTTGATATTTCTTACAAGAGGAGAAACTTTAATTGCATCATGGCTTATTGCCCTGGCCATGGTATTTGATTTTGCCGATGGGATGGCCGCAAAAATATTGAAGGCCTGGTCGGAGACAGGCAAACAACTTGACAGTCTGGCTGATATAGTCAGTTTCGGGATAGTGCCGGGTGTAATTATCTATTCTGCTGCAGGTGAATCGGCAAGTGAATGGATGCGTATATTATTTGCAGCTCTATTACCCGTTTTTGCTGCCATCAGGCTGGCAAGATTCAATGCCGGACCTGAGCAAAAAGACTTTTTCACCGGTTTACCCTCTCCCGCGGCTGCTCTTGCTGTCATTTCTCTGGTTCTTTCATCAGAAAACAACCAATCATTCACCGCAGCCTTTATCATCAATAATGATATTGCACTTTTTGCATACGCCGCCGTAACCTCCTTATTGATGGTGGCTCCTTTAAAGATGATCAGTCTGAAGGTTAAGAACCTCAGGTTCCGTGATAATGCTAACAGGTACTTACTGATAATCCTGTCGGTTACGGCGGTTATTGCTCTCGGGTTCGGAGGTATTTTCTGGATTATACCTTTTTACCTCCTCATCTCGCTTGCCAAAGGGCTAAACTTATGACCTGCACTTACCTGATTTTTTCAAATGATTCATTATTTCAGTCTGCTTTCTTATAGACTCCTGATGAAGCAGTTTCATAAGCATCTCCACGAATGAAGTATCGAGTCCCTGTGCCTTACCATGAGCAATTCGTGTTCTGAGTATTTCAAGCCATCGCTCCATCTGCAACACAGTAACATTATTCAGGCACTTATACTCCCCCATTTTGGCCGACACATTAAGACGGGCAGCTATCAGATCAACTATCTGATAATCTATTGAATCAATCTGACTCCTCAGCTCCTCAAGCTGATTCAGAAAACCGGGATCATCTGCAGTAGGTTTTCGTACTATCAGGCTGTTCATCAGCGAGCCAAACTGGTCTATTGTCAGCTGCTGTATCGCATCACTGAGGGCCTCGCGGGGATTCACATGGACTTCTATCATCAATCCGTTCATATTAAGGTCGAGTGCCTTCTGTGCTATTTCAGGAACCAGGCCGGCCTTACCGGCGATATGGCTGGGATCGCAGATAACCGGAATATCAGGCAGACGGCGGCGCAGTTCTATTGGTATCTCCCATTTAGGCATATTCCTGTACGCGGTTCTCTCAAATGGTGAAAACCCGCGGTGCACTGCGGCAATCTTTCTTTTTCCGGCTGAGAAGATTCTTTCTACAGCACCTGTCCATAGATCAATATCAGGGCTAAGAGGATTTTTTATCATGACAGGTATATCTGTTCCGGAGAGGGAGGCTGCAATTTCCTCGACTGAAAATGGATTCGAGACAGTACGGGCACCTATCCATACCACATCAGCCACATTGTCTTTCAGGCAGGCCTCAACGTGAACCGGGGATGCCACCTCCACTGCTATCTTCAGTCCTGTTTCTTCTCTTACGGCAGTAAGCCAGCCCAGGGCTTTTGTACCGGCACCGGAGAAAGACCCCGGACGTGAACGGGGCTTCCATATACCACATCTGAAGAGGTGTACCTTTCCTGTTGCAGCCAGGCCTCTTGCTGTTGACAAAACCTGGCTTTCACTTTCTGCGCTGCAGGGTCCTGCAATAATAAAAGGATGCCCTGTGCCTGAAAACCATTCATCGATAGTATTAAAGTGTGTCATTCTGCCGGCTTCTTTCTGTTTTTTCATAAATCCTGAGCACATATTTTACCAATACCCAGGTGATGAAAATAAGAGCGGGCCACAACAGGTAGGATATTATTTCTTTTGTATACATAACGCAACTCCTGACAATTTCAATAAACATGATGTTCAGTCTCCATCTCTTCCTGAGAAATCCGCTTATTATTTATTGCTTTCCAGGCGAACCAGATATATGCAATCACAAACGGAATAGCAAACGAGATGTAGAACATGGTTCTTAACGTAAAATGGCTTGATGAAGCATTCCTGATAGTCAGGGAGCTGTTCAGATCATCCAGCGAAGGGTAGAAGGCTGTATTGTTATAACCAACCATCAGCAAAAGAGCCAGAACAGTTAACACCGTACCGGTTCCGGAATACCAGACTGGTTTATAACAATCTGAAAACACTGACCTGTAGATGCCGAACAGAACAAGTAATACACCTGCCAGGAACATAGCCAGAACCAGGGGCATCTGAAGAAAGTTGTTGAGATATTTTAACTTCTCCATATAGACCTTTCCTGTTTCAGGATCAGACGCAAAGCCTTCCGAGAGAATCAGGGTAATGGCAAAGAAAAGGAATGTTACCAGGAAAGGTATTGTATTTACCGCAATCTTTTTCCTTGATCTTTTGGTAACATCCTCATCTTCAACTGAATTTAAAATATACATCAGTCCGAGTATCCTTGAAAGGAATAAAACTGCAAAGCCCAGTGAGAGGTTTCTTAGTGAAAGTAAGGCTTCAAGACCATGCCAGGGAGTCTGCCAGGTAACCTGGTTGAGTTCATTGAGACGGAACTGAGCACCTGTAAAAAAGGTTGCCACGGCCACGCCGATAAGGAAGGGGCCCAACGAACCGTTTATCAGCAGAAACACATCAAATGTTTTCTGTCCGAACACATTAGCAGGTTTTGACCTGAATTCGTAAGCTATAGCCTGAATAATAAAACTAAAAAGTATGGCCATCCATACCCAGTATGCACCGCCGAAGCTGGTTGCATAAAAGAGAGGAAACGCAGCAAAGAAAGCACCACCGAAGGTTACCAGTGTGGTGAATGTAAACTCCCATTTTCTGCCGAAGGTGTTCACGAGCATCGTTTTTTGCATATTGTTGCGCGGTAGAGAGAAGATGAATGTCTGTCCACCCTGCACAAACATCAGAAATACCAGGAGGCTTGCAAGCAGTGAAACTATCAGCCACCAGTACTCCTGCAGAAACATATGTGAAAGAGCTGTCATCATAACTGAATCCTCCTACGGGTTTGATTTGGTTTTTACCTGCCTCACCATTATAGAAATCTCAGCGATAAGCAGGGCCGTGAATAAAATTGCAAAAAGGATGAAAGTAGTTTTTACCGAGCTTGCCGAGAGGTGACTCACTGCTACGGAGACAGGCATGAGGTCCTGAATTATCCATGGCTGTCGTCCCATTTCAGCAACCACCCAGCCAAGTTCACTGGCAATGTAGGGAAGAGGAATTGACCAGAGAGCAATATAGAGGAACCATCGGTGCTTTTCCAGGTCGCCTTTCAGAACGAAGAAGAGAGAAAGTGCGAAAAGCAGAAGGAAGAAGAAACCGAGGGCAACCATTATATGAAAGCTATAAAATGATATAGGTACATTTGGGACTATATCTTCAGGCCCGTTGAGAAATGCATATCCGAAGTAAGCGAAATAGTTCTGAATGAAGTCGGGGTCATCAAATCTGGTTCTAAGGGCAGCAATTGCCTCATTGTCTCCTGCCTCCTTAGCCTTTTTATAGTCAAAAAGTACATCCCTGGCATGACGCCCCCTTTCAATTTTTTCTGCAGCAGGGAGGATCCCCATTTCGGGGTTTCCGTAGATATAATCCTTTATTCCGGGGACATATGCCTCGCGATCGCCTGTAGTCATAACCGAAAGGAACCCGGGTATCTCTATCTTAAAAATGAACTCATTAACCGTCAGATCGCCTATAGTTTCATCAGACTTTCTGAGAGCACCTACCGTTACCAGACCTGCATTGGCGGTGCCTTCGTAAAGGGCCTCAAATGCCGCGAACTTGACTGGCTGAACAGCAGCCAGAGTACGTGCCGACGTATCACCCGTATAAATGATAAACACAGAGGAGATTACCCCAAAGACTGATGCAATAATAATACTTCTGTAAGCCAGCAGATGGTTCCTGTTTTTCAGAAGGAACCATGAACTCACTCCTATTACGAATATGGAAGCCAGCACGAACCCTGAAGTAATTGTGTGCAGGAACTTGTCTACTGCAACAGGATTAAAGAGTATTGCCCAGAAGTCCTGCATCTCATTTCTGGCCGTATCAGGATTGAATACCATTCCCACAGGATTTTGCATCCAGGCATTGGCTACCAGTATCCACAGCGCCGAGAGGTTTGCTCCTATTGCCACGAGCCATGTCGACAGCAGATGGAATTTCTTGCTAACCTTGTTCCACCCAAAGAACATAACGGCAATAAAAGTCGATTCGAGGAAAAATGCGAAGATACCCTCTATTGCCAGGGGGGCTCCGAAAATATCCCCGACGAACCAGGAGTAATTTGACCAGTTGGTTCCGAACTCAAATTCCAGGATGATACCGGTAGAGACACCTATTGCGAAATTGATCCCGAAAAGTTTCATCCAGAATTTCGTTATCCGCTTCCACTCTTCATCACCGGTTTTGACATACAGGGTTTCCATCATTGCAATGATGAAAGTGATGCCCAGAGTGAGAGGCACAAACAGCCAGTGGTAGATTGCGGTAAGGGCAAACTGGGCCCTCGACCAGTCAACAAGGGACAAATCAACACTATCAATCATAAGAATCAGGCTTATTTATTAATTGTTCCAATACATGATTACTCTTCTCCTCGTCGGTATCAAAGCGTGAACCGAGATAATTAGGGAAAAAGAGGAGCCTAAGCACGGCAAACATAATAAAGAGTTTAACAAGGATTATCAGCCACATCTTCCTTCCCCATGCAGGCATATCCCTGAACCCTTCATAGTAAAATCTGAAAACAGACCCAATCTTATTCAAAATACTATACATATAATGCTTCAAACATTGGTAAGGCCCGAAGTAAGCTTTTTAATTGTCTTGAAATTATTGAAAAACTCCTTGCCAATAACCCGCAGTACTGTGTAGCTTGGTATTGCCAGTATCATACCGGCCACGCCAGCGAAACTACCGGCGGCAAGAATTACAATAAATATCTCAAGAGGGTGGGCGTTTACACTGCTCGCAAATATAAATGGCTGAAAGACAACATTGTCGATTGTCTGGGTTATTATTATCACAATTACCATTCCTGTAACCATGGGTAATATTACCCCGGAAAAACTCATGTCAATATTTGAAGCAATACCCATTGTAATCCCAATAAAACCACCCAGCCACGGGCCTACGTATGGTATAATATTAAGCGTTCCTATGACCAGTCCTATTGTAAGCGCCTGAGTAAATTTAAGACCAACAATCGTCATTCCCGTAGTAATAAGTATCATTATGCAGGTACTCTGAATAACAATACCTATAAAATACCTCATCAGTAGTCTTTTAATGGAACCAAGAGCTCTTCTTGCTCCCTCTTCATACTTCTCCGGCACCCATAGCATTATTGCTTCAAAGAAGAGTCTTTCATCCTTCAGAAAGAAAAATGTGATAAAGGTAATTGAGAATATCGCAACGGCGAGATTACCAAAAACAGACATCAGTGACGAAAGAAAGTTCTGTATGAATTCTGCACTCAGCACCTCCGAAATCTTACCCATTACATAATTCTCAACTGTTATCTCATGAGCAAGGTCGCTGTTGAAAAAGGCGATTACACTCTCCATTTGTCTTAACGGGCTTTCGATAAGCTCTACAATACGACTGCTGTCAATAGAGGCGAACTGGCTAACCTGCTGACTCAGAAGAGGTACGAATATATAAATGGACATGAAGATAATGCCCCAGAGCAAAAACACAGTCACCAGGGCGCATATAGCTTTGGGAATGTGAAATTTCCACAGTTTAATCCTGCTCAGAAAATCAACCAGTGGTCTGCCAATAAATGAAAGGACTCCTGAAATAAGAATATATGCCACTATGGTTCTGAAGTACCAGAATCCCAGTATCAGGATAACTGCACCTGCAAAGATCAGAATATTACGGATTGTAGGTTTCATATCTGGTTGGGGTCAGTAAACATGTTAACACAAATTAAATCAATTTATGGTTGAATCTGCCTGCCATAAGGTAACAAAATTACTTAAAATTGAGGTGCTGTCAAGAATCAAACACAGCCCACTGCCATTTTGTCTTGCTAATTCAAAATAATATGCCATATTGACACCTTTGGCCAAGTGGTATGTAACTTGCTTTAGATTAACCAAAGAATAAAAAAACAGAATTAAAAACTAAAATAGGAGGAAAAAGCTATGTTACCGATGATTACAAAAAGGAGTTTCAGACCGTTTTTCATGCCGAGTCTGTTTGAAGATGAGATGTTCCCTTCCCTTTCCAACAGTGCGAACATCACCAAGCCAGCAGTGAACATAAGGGAAGATGACAAGAAGTATTCGCTTGAGCTTGCCGTTCCGGGCATTGACAAGAAAGATCTCAAGATTGAGGTAAACGAGGATATCCTGACGATATCGATGGAGCAGAAACAGGAGAAGGAAGAAGAAGTTGCAGGATACAAGAGAAGGGAATTCAGCTACTCTTCTTTCTGCAGGAGTTTCTATCTTCCCGAAGACACCAATCAGGATAAGATTGATGCTTCCTACAAGGATGGCATACTGACGGTAGACCTTCACAAGACAGAAGAGAAGGCAAAGCTCAGCAAAATGGTTAAGATTTCATAATTGAGTTAGTATGAAAAAGAGAACGCCCCGGTAAGCAGAGCCGGGGCGTTTTTTTATTTTCCGTTGCATTCTTCGAGCAACTTCTCAGAAAATTTCTGTCCATATTCGATCAGCGCCGTTTCCTTATCGTTATCGGGAGAAAACTTGAAGGCTGCAGGTTCGTCCATCAGTTTAAGCTTAAGGCCCCTCAACACATCGGAGATGATCTTCGGAGCTTCGCCGCTCCAGCCGTAAGAACCGAATGCTGCTGCAAGCTTTCCTTTGTCGCGTAGCGGATTGATTACGGCAAACAGTCTGTATACCGGCAGCAGGGTATTCTGATTTATTGTAGGTGATCCGACAAGCAGGCCATCGGCAAGGACCAGTTTCGAATCGAGGTCACCAATAGGAATAGTTTCAATATCGAGCAATTCAGTTTCGATGGTTCCTGACATTTCGATTCCACGGCTAAGGGCCTCAGCCATCTGCCTGGTATACCCATAAGCCGAGACATATGTTAAAAGCACTTTGGGCTTTTTCCTTCCGGTGGTATCATTAATATATTCAAAGGCATATTTCTCTGTCAGATCGACAATCTTCTTCCAGTCAGACCTAAGAATCGGGCCGTGACCCGTACAAATCATTTCAATATCAAGCGGCCTTATTTTTTCGATTGCCTTTACCATAAACCTGCTGAAAGGTTTGAGTATAACATCGAAATAGTATTTGAAAGCATCATGGTAATCACCAACCTGGTCGTCAAACATTTCAGGATCACAGTAGTGAGCACCGAAAGAGTCACATGTAAACAGCAGTCTGTCCTCCTCAAGCCAGGTGTACATTGAATCGGGCCAGTGCAGATTTGGAGCCGAAATAAACCTCAGGGTCTTATTCCCGAGATCGAGAGTATCTCCCTCCTTAACCACCAGTGATTTGAAAGGCTTGCCGATTATATCGTTAAGATACCTGATTGCGTTGCCGCTGCCAACCACTGTAGCTTCCGGCACCAAATCGACAAGCTGCCTCAGTGCTCCTGAATGATCGGGTTCGGTATGATTAAGAACTATATATTCAATCTCTGACAGGTCACAAAGACTCTTTATCTTTTCCAGATAAGTGTCAGTAAACCTCTCCTTCACTGTCTCTATCAGTGTCTTCTTTTCTGCATTAATGAAGTAGCTGTTGTATGTTGTTCCATACTCCGTTGTCATAACGATATCGAAGGTCACGATATCGTAGTCGAGTATTCCAATCCACTTAACATCATGTGTTACATCAATAATAATATCCTCTTGTCTGCTCATAGTCACATTTTTTTACAGGAGAGCAAATTTACCGGTTTGGAACGTAAAATACAAGAATATGTCAGATCTGCCCCATAACGGTCAGGCCGCCCTTTACTTTCAGGTCAGGCTTTACCATTGTTTTAAAAGAGAGTGGAGTGAACAGGTCTACTCTTGAGCCGAATTTAATAAATCCCAGTTCATCGCCCTGCTTTACCTTCTGGCCCGGGCGGGCGTAGGTAACTATTCTTCTTGCTACAAATCCGGCTATTTGTCTGACGACGATCTCTTCACCCGATTCAGTTTCAATAACGATAGTGCATCTTTCATTCAGCTCTGATGATTTGGGGTGCCATGCCAGCAGGTACTTTCCGGGATGATATATCACCTCCCTGACTGTTCCTGAAACCGGATAGAGGTTGGAATGGATGTTCAGTGGTGACATGAATATGGATATTTGAAGGGTAGGTTTCTTTAAATACTCCTTTTCGACCGTCTCTTCTATGACTACGATTTTGCCGTCAGCCGGGGACGTCAGTAGTGACTGGTCTGAGTTTGTGATAATACGGTCAGGATATCTGAAGAAGAATAAGAAGAAAGCTATTTTGAGAATTGAGAGAAGAAGCACAATTGAAGGCAGTATCCAGCCCCCCTCATAGAGAATAAGAACCACTGCGTTCAATGCAGCTAGTATCAGCACTGCAGTAAGAATCAGCTTATGTCCCTCCTTATGTATTTTCATAAACAGCTATTTTAAATTTTCACCCCAGCACTGCAATATAAAGATATACAAGCGGGAATGACAAGACCAGGCTGTCGAACCTGTCCAGAAAACCTCCATGTCCGGGCATAATCGTCCCGGAATCTTTCACACCCGTACTTCGCTTAAGCATTGACTCTACCAGGTCACCGTAGGTTCCTGCAACAGAAACTATAAGAGCAATAATAACCCAGTCGGCCCTGGCCACCACTCCGAGCCAGCCAGATATAAGGTATCCCATTCCTGCCGTTACCACTACCCCTCCGAGGAAACCTTCCCATGATTTCTTCGGACTAATCCGTTCCAGCAGCCGGCGCTTTCCTACGGTAATACCTACAAGGTAAGCTGCCGTATCGTTTGTCCACAGCAAAATAAAGAATCCAATGATAATACCCGGACTGAATTGTATCAGATCCTGAGGAAGCAGGGAACTCAGTCCTTCCCGGAAAAATGCCGAGAAGGGAATCATTGAGAATGGAATTACTGTGTACAGAATAGAAAAATAGGTGTGTGCCAAAGAGTCGAATGGCCTGTCTGATTTACGGTATAGTTCTATCACAATTACCACTGACATCATGGGAATCAGAAGCAGAAAGTACTCTTTTTCAAGTATTCTGGCAGCTATGAGTGTGGATAAAAGATAGGCTGTTATGCCTGTAACAATACCTGTCACTGCCTGGGGTCTGACACCTGTCAGCCTTATCATGGAATAGTATTCGATCTGGGTGCCGGTCATCATTACCAATCCGGCAATCACGAATGAAACAGGGTGAAGCCAGAAACCTCCCATCACGAATAGAATTATCCATGCCCCTGTTAGTGTTCTTGTAAGCAGGTTGCTCAAGCCAGCAGATCTTTTAGGACAGATTTCGCTTCAATTACCCTGTCGCGGTTAACGTATAGTTCAAGTTCACCGAAGAGATAGCTACTGTCCTTTTTATTGATAATAACAGATTCAATATTTTGGTCATCAAGCATTTGCCGTGCTATTTCCAATTTAAGCTCATCAGGTGACTCAAATATTTTGGCCCAATTCTTCTCCATCGGTTTTACTTTTTGGCTTATGGGCTCGCGGTTTTGATTTAGACTCTGGTTTTGCACTACCATCAACACCATCACTACCTTCTAAGGAAGTCACATTTTCAGGCAGTTCACTCTCCTTATCCTTCAGCACACCATTTTCACGCAACAGATGGATATCTTCGCCTCTTCTCTTTCCAAACACCCTTTCCATATCCTCACTGAAAATAACCTCCCTTTCAAGCAGCAAGCCTGCTATCTCCTTCAGTCCGGCCATATTATCCTGAAGCACCTTTTTGGCTCTTTCGTATGACCTTTCAATGATTTGCTTTACCTCAGCATCTATCACTTCAGCCGTTTTCTCACTGTATGGCTTTGTGAATCCGTATTCAGACTGCCCGCTTGAGTCATAGAAGCTTATATTACCTAGTTTTTCACTCATTCCGAAGTAGATAACCATGGCATAGGCCTGTTTTGTAACCTTTTCGAGATCGCTGAGAGCACCGGTTGATATTTTGCCGAACATTATCTCTTCAGATGCTCTTCCCCCCAGGGCATATGCCATTTCATCAAGTATCTGTTCGGTAGTGGTAAGCTGTCTCTCTTCAGGCAGGTACCATGCTGCTCCGAGGGCACGGCCCCGGGGTATTATTGTTACTTTGAGCAACGGACTGGTATGCTCAAGAAGCCAGCTTACGGTAGCATGACCGGCTTCATGGAATGCTATCGTCCTTTTCTCATCGACTGAAACTATCTTATTCTTCTTCTCGAGGCCTCCCACAATCCTGTCAACAGCATCAAGGAAATCCTGTTTCTCAACGGAGGTCTTATTTCTTCTTGCTGCGATAAGAGCAGCCTCATTGCATACATTTGCTATATCGGCACCCGAAAATCCCGGTGTCTGCTTGGCCATAAATCCTATGTCAAAATCCTTCTCAAGCTTAAGCGGCCTCAGATGGACTTTAAATATTTCCTCCCTCTCTTTAAGGTCAGGAAGTTCAACATGTATCTGACGGTCGAACCTGCCTGCCCTTAGCAAGGCTCTGTCAAGAACATCAGCCCGGTTGGTGGCTGCCAGTATAATAACGCCCACATTTGAGCCGAATCCATCCATTTCCGTCAGCAGCTGATTAAGAGTGTTCTCTCTCTCGTCATTTGAACCGAAGTTGACGTTTCTGCCCCTGGCCCGGCCCACTGCGTCAATTTCATCTATAAAGACAATACACGGAGCCTTTTCCTTGGCCTGTTTGAACAAATCCCTTACCCTTGACGCACCTACGCCAACGAACATTTCAACAAAGTCTGACCCTGAGATTGAGAAAAAAGGAACGTTGGCTTCACCCGCTACAGCTTTTGCAAGCAGTGTTTTGCCTGTCCCCGGAGGTCCGACGAGCAGAGCTCCCTTTGGTATTTTACCGCCAAGTTGAGTGTATTTCTTCGGATTCTTAAGGAAATCGACTATTTCCATCACCTCTGTCTTTGCCTCTTCCAATCCTGCAACATCAGTGAAGTTAACCTTTACGTTTGTATCCTTATCAAAGACCTGTGCTCTTGATTTACCGACATTGAAAATATTTCCGGCTCCTCCTCCCCCTCCGGCCATACGCCTTAAGAGGAACATCCATAAAACAATCAGCAGTCCGAAAGGGATTATCCACCCCAGAATCTCTCCGAAATAGCTTTTCCTGGTCTCATAGTCAGGATGCAGCCACTCCTCAACAGAATAACCGGCTTCGGTTTGTGCATCCCTGATGAAAGTCTCAAAGAGTTCGACCGTGCCAAAGGGATGGTAGAATTGTGGTTTGGCTGCTGAGGAAAGGCCACCTCTGGGAGGCGAAGCTCCGGGATATTTCTCCGACTCAATGGCTTGAGGCTTCAGGTAGATCTCTGCCCTTTCCTTGTTTACAACCACAATCTTTTCAATATCGCGGGCGATGATCATGTTCCTGAGTTCACCCTGATTGACCTTTTTAACCGTGTTTCCGGTATTGAGAAAATTAATGGCAAGGAATCCTATTGCCAGCAAGCCCCATATCCAGTTGGAGTTGAACTTTGGCTTTCCCGGACCCTCTCCTTTGTTTGTACCGCCCTGATTTATTTTCTTTTCTTCACTCATTATTACTCCTTTTTTTCGGCAGGATCATATATAGCCTCTCTCTCTGCGTCTGCCCAGAGAGATTCAAGGTTATAGAAGTTTCTGTACTCTTCCTGAAAAACATGCACTATGGTACTGCCATAATCAAGTAAAACCCAGTAACAGTTTTCCAGTCCTTCGGTATGGAAAGGTTTATCGCCTGATGTTTTTCTCACCGTATCGACAACTGAATAACTTAAAGCGTCAACCTGAGTACCCGAGTTTCCATGACAAATAATAAAATAGTCACAGACCCGGTTGTCAAGCATGCGCATATCAAGTTTTACGACATTTGTTCCCTTCTTCTCAAAGATCCCCTTTGTAATTCCGTCTATTAGTAAATCGTCTCCTGTAAGCTTCCTTCTGACCATTAAATTTTAATATCTGTTGTGCGCATAAATGCAGACGCAAAATTAACAAGATTTATCCTTACTTTTGTCTCTGCCAGAGACTTTTTACAATTTGAGTGCCAATAACCTCTTCAAAATGGCCGGCGAGGTCATATTATCACAAACCAGGCATATACACGACTGATAATAATGAAGATAGGATCCAACATAATACATATTGACACAACTGTGTCAACGAATAACTATGCTGCCACTATTCTTAATGCAGAGAGAATAGAGGAAGGAACGGTCATCAGCACTGGTTTTCAGACAGGAGGAAGAGGTCAGGCAGGAAACATCTGGGAAAGCGAAAAGGATAAAAACCTGTTGTTCAGTATTGTGTTATATCCAGAGAAAATACCACCGGCAGATCAGTTTATGATATCCAAAGCTGTATCACTTGGCATAGCAGGTTTTCTGTTGCGCCATCTATCAGACATAAGAATCAAATGGCCCAACGACATTTATGCCGGCGGCGGCAAAATAGCCGGCATATTAATAGAAAACTCCATAGCAGGTTCCCGCATGGTTCAATCAATTGCCGGGGCCGGCATAAACATAAATCAGACAACCTTTAAAAGCGATGCCCCAAATCCTGTATCCATGAAACTGATTACCGGAACAGAATATGACACATCTGCGTTAATGACAGAGATACTTGACTCAATAGACGGCTTTTACCGGAAGCTTTCAGCTAATTGCCGGCAATCATTGAATGATGATTACCATAACCTGTTATACCAAAGGGGAGAATGGCAGCTGTACAGGGCCAGGGGTGTTGAGTTCACAGGTATGATTACTGGCACAGACAGCTCTGGTTGCCTGTTGGTTAAAGAGGCGTCGGGCAGTGAGACAGCTTATATGTTCAAGGAGATTGAGTATCTTCAGCAACGTCGGTCCAGTCACTGAACCTTTCAATTTCACCGATCAGCTTTTCAAGATACTCATTGATCTTGCCAGAAACCATCATTTTAAACAAGGGATTTAGAACGGCACGAAGCACAAGCCTGAATCTGGTGGTACCGTCATCTGCTTCTTTCAGCTGGATCCACAGCCTGAACTCAACCGAGTTCATTGCCTGACCCTCGAACCTGATCTTTGAGAAAGGTTCGCGTTCCGTAACAGATACCCTTACTTTGCCGCCCATTGGAATCTCAAATGAACAACTATCTCTCTCAGCATTCCAGTCTGAGATGTTTTCTGATCCGGTAAAACGCGTGAAATTGCGCATATCGGCAGCAAATGAAAATACTTCTTCGGGTCTGGCACCAATGGAGCCTGTCCTGCTAATAAACTCACTCTCTTCTGTCATATCAAATACCCCATGTAGACGGGTCCGTTCTCCACTGCATCAATGTCTGAAGTTCTTCCCTGGAGACATAGCCTGTTTCCACAGCCATATCTATCAGTGAGTTATAATTACTAAGTGTTTCAAGACTACAGTTTTCTGCCTCAAAGGCTGTGGTAGCCTTTGGGAACCCATATGTAAATATTGCCAGCATGCCCATGACCAGGCATCCTCCTTCACGCAATGCCTTTACAGCACCAAGGCTGCTGCCCCCTGTTGAAATAAGGTCTTCAATTACCACCACTCTGCTGCCAGGCTCGAAATAGCCTTCAATCTGATTACCCAGCCCGTGCTCTTTGGCGCCAGAGCGAACGTATATAAATGGCAATCCCAGTCTGTCAGCGACAAGAGCACCGTGAGCAACAGCGCCGGTAGCAACACCTGCTATCATTTGCGCTTCAGGGTATAACTCTTTGATCTTATCGGCAAAGCTTTGAGCAATGAACGATCTCACTTCAGGGAAAGAGAGGGTTTTGCGGTTATCGCAATAGATAGGAGATTTCCAGCCTGAAGCCCAGGTAAAAGGTTTTGCAGGTTGCAATTTTATTGCTTTAATTTGCAGAAGGTAACTGGCAATTTTCTTAGAAAGGTCTTCCATATGATTTCGTATAAGGTATATTTTGAGAACAGATATATTACCGTCAGTCCTGAGCCCGACCGGATGCAAAAATATACCTTATTCCACAGATATCACAATGCAGGGGAACTTTATGGTGCTATTTCCTCATTCCAGGAAGGAAATGAATTCTCTATGAACATTTACGGATATGACATCGAGCATCTCTGGTCGGAATTCAAAGGGTATTTCACGTTTACAGAAGCAGCTGGCGGTTTGGTAAAACACACCTCAGGAAATTATCTTTTCATAGTCCGTAACGGAAGGTGGGATCTCCCCAAGGGGCATATGGAGGAGAACGAAGCTCCTGAAAACTGCGCTATCAGGGAGGTAAACGAAGAGTGCGGCATAACCCGGCACCGGATTGTCAGGCCACTGGTACCAACCTTTCACACATGGGTTTACGAGGGTATTTCATTCCTTAAACAGACTCACTGGTTTTTAATGCATTACGACGGAGAGATGCTTGAGGCTCCGCAGACCGAAGAGGGTATTACTGAAGTGAGGTGGATGAAACCGGAAAGAATATGCATTATAAGGGAAAGCGCGTGGCACTCTCTTACGGAGCTAATTAACAGTACGATTTTAAGTGTCTGATCAGCAATGACAGGAAGAAAGAGGTCTGCTGAGAGCAGAATACAAAACTACAGATAGTCTCGCAGATTTATTGAAGAAGGCACAAACCTTGAGGCATCACCCCCGTGGCGCAGAATATCCTTTACGATGGTTGAATTTATCGGAGTATGTTCAGGTGCTGTCAGCAGAAAAACAGACTCAATTTCGGGAGCCATTGCCTTGTTAACCTGTGCGATGGCTCTCTCGTATTCAAAATCGGCCGAAGTGCGCAGACCCCTCAGCAGGTAACCGGCATTTCGCTCCCGGCAGAAATCTACTGTGAGTCCTTCATAATGATCAACCTTCACCCTGGGTTCATTTTTGAAGACCTCCCTGATCATAGTCATCCTCTTCTCAAGAGAAAAGAAACCTCCTTTTTTTGATTCGTTGGCTCCTATAGCAATGATCACTTCATCGAAGATCTTAAGAGCTCTCTTCACAATTGCCTCATGGCCAACGGTAAAAGGGTCGAATGAACCCGGGAAAAGGGCGGTCTTTTTCATGATATTCCTCCTGACTCAGTTATTGATATTAGATGGCAATTTACAAAAAGTTCAGTCAAATCGTATGTCTCTTGGTTTGCTTACCTTTTGCCTGAGCAGAGTAAGGTTTACCACCTCCATAATGGTATCTACATAATGGAACCTGAGGCCCCTTATATACTTGTCTTTAATCTCCTCAACGTCTTTACGGTTCTCTGCTGAAAGGATAATCTCCTTAATTTTCGCTCTTTTTGCCGCAAGAATTTTCTCTTTAATACCTCCTACCGGAAGAACTTTACCCCGCAGTGTAATCTCCCCCGTCATGGCAAGATATTTCTTGACCTTTCTCTGGGTAAAAGCAGATGCTATTGAAGCCGCCATGGTGATCCCGGCTGAAGGCCCGTCTTTGGGTATGGCACCTTCGGGAACATGAATGTGGATATTCCATTTTGATGAAAAATTATCCGGCAGATCAAGCATATCGGCATTGGCCTTAAGATATTCAAGGGCGATAATTGCCGACTCCTTCATCACTTCTCCAAGGTTGCCGGTAAGAGTCAGCTTACCATCACCCCTGCTCAGCGACGTTTCAATAAATAGTATGTCTCCACCTGCCGGCGTCCATGCCAGTCCCGTTACAACACCGGCCTGATCATTACCGTCATATATGTCCCTGATATATTTTGGTGTGCCCAGAACATCTCGCAGGGATTCACTTTTCAGTTCCGTGCCTCCCTTTTTACCTGATGCTATTTCCCTTGTAAGGTAGCGGGCGGTTTTGGCCAGCTTTTTATCGAGTTCCCTCACCCCTGACTCTCTTGTATACTTCTCGATTATCTCCTCGATTATGGCGGAACCCATTTTCATCATTCCATCGGGAATGCCGTGTGCTTCAGATTGTTTTGGTATCAGGTGCCTGCCGGCTATCTCGATCTTTTCCTCGACAAGATACCCTGATATTTCTATCAACTCCATTCTGTCACGCAGGGCCGGACTGATAGTTGAGAGTGTGTTTGCGGTAGCTATGAACATAACCTTTGACAGATCATATTCCATCTCAAGGAAATTATCATAAAACGCACTGTTCTGCTCCGGATCAAGAACTTCCAGCAGCGCAGATGAAGGGTCACCGCGGAAGTCACTGCCAACCTTGTCTATCTCGTCGAGAATAAATACCGGATTTGACGATCCGGCTCTCTTCAGACTCTGGATAATCCTTCCGGGCATGGCTCCGATGTAGGTTTTTCTGTGTCCTCTTATTTCAGCTTCATCGTGAAGGCCACCCAATGACATTCTGACATATTTTCTGCCAAGAGCCCTGGCTACTGAACGCCCCAGTGATGTCTTACCAACTCCCGGAGGCCCGTAAAGACATAATATCGGGGATTTAAGATCTCCCTTCAGTTTCAGAACGGCAAGATGCTCAATGATTCTCTCCTTAACCTCATCAAGTCCAAAGTGATCTTCATCAAGTATCTTACGGGCATTACCAAGGTCGAGATTATCTTCAGTAAACTCATTCCAGGGAAGATCAAGGAGAGTCTGAATATAGTTTACCTGTACCGAATACTCTGCTGCTGCAGGATTAAGCCTGTACAACTTATCGAGTTCCTTTTCAAATACGGCTCTTGTTTCATCACTCCATTTTTTCTCTTCCGCTTTCTTCCGGTACTCCTCAACCTCCTTTTCGATCGGATTGCCACCAAGTTCATTCTGAATGGTTTTCATCTGCTGATGAAGGAGATACTCTCTCTGCTGCTGATCAATGTCTACCTTGACTTTCGACTGTAGCTCATTTTTCAGTTCCAGCAGCTGAACCTCTTTCACCAGATACTCCAGCAATAGAAATCCCCTGTCACGCAGACTGTTGGATTCCAGTAGTTTCTGCTTCTCAGCAACCTTGATGTCGGTATTTGAGCATATGAAATTAATGAGGTACGTACTGTTTTCAATATTTTTAACAGCGAATGATGCTTCAGGACTGACACTTGGGTTGAGTTTTATTATTCTGAGCGACAAATCCTTTAACGATCCTACGATGGCATCAAACTCTTTATTGTGTGCTTCGGGCCTTACCTCAGGTCTGCCTTCTACCTTTGCCATAAAATAGGGCTCTGTCGTCGTTATCTCAACAAGTTCGACCCTCATCCTACCCTGAATTATAGCCGTGGTTGAGCCATCAGGCATCTCCAGCAACTTAACAATCTGTCCCAGCGTTCCTGTAATATGAAGATCTGCCGGCACAGGCTCATCGATGTCAGAATCTTTCTGGGCAAAGGTTACAATCTGCTTATCAGCCCTGTAGGCATCTCTAATTAGCTGAACAGATTTTGACCTGCCGATTGAGATTGGAAGCACCACGCCCGGAAACAAAACATTATTACGCAGAGGCAACAAAGGCAGTATCTCAGGTATCTCAACATTCTCAAGATCACTGTCGTCGCCGTCTGTAATGATCGGCATCATTTCACCGGGACCGTCATCATCATCGGGATAAAGCAGCTGTTCTATATTTATATTGATCTTTTTCTCCATCTGAATTGCTTAAAGGCTGACAAAATTACACATTAAAAAAAACAATCCTTTCAATACCATAGCCTAAAGTCAGACAATTAATGTGCCGAAAAAAAATCCCGGACATTTTGCCCGGGATTGCACCTATAGGGTTTGCCTATCTATTTCTTTTTTCCTACATGATCCTTATACCGGTTCATGAATTTGTCAACCCTTCCTGCAGTGTCAACAAGCTTCATCTTACCTGTATAGAAAGGATGGCTCGTATTTGATATCTCAAGTTTGATAAGAGGATACTCGTTGCCATCTTCCCACTTAATGGTATCACGGGTCGGAGCGGTGGATTTTCCCAAAAAAGCATTTCCGTTTGACATATCCTGAAAAACCACGAACCTGTAATTTGCGGGATGAATATCTGCTTTCATTTCTTCAATAATTTCTTGTTAAATATAATCTTCTAAAAAGGTTTGCAAAGATAACCAGTATTTTCGTAAAATACAAAATGAGTGAAAAAATAATCAGTTTGTTTCAGCACCGGCAGTGTTGACGGATTTTTTGCTTTCTGCTTCTTCCTCGACGAACCTTCTGAACGGAACCGATTTGTTGATCATATACCGGAAAGTTATATGAGTTTTAGCCTTTTGTGCTCCTATTGCCTCATACATAGAGATCATTTTCGGGTTATAATCTCCCACCCATGATAATTCCAGCTCCCTGTAGTATCTTTTTCTCATGAACACCTTATAGAGATGGTAGAAAATTGCTGATTCGACACCGCTGTTTTGATGTGAAGGTATTACACCTGCAACAAGAGCTCTTATCCTGGTCATTTCGTGTGTGACCTTATACCACAGGAACCTCATTGCATTCAGAAGATTGAGGCGCCCGTTGAAGTGTCTCAGAATCATATTAAGGTCAGGAAATATAATAAAGAAGGCAACAGGCTTTTCATTATGGTAGGCAAACCAGATCAACTCCTCATCGAGGAACGGTTTTGACTTTTCAATGGTAGATTTGAGCATTTCGGGGTCAAGCGGAGTGAAGTCCTCCTTGTATGCCGACCAGGTGGTGTTGTATACAGATACCATATCAGCTATGAACCTGTTTTGATCTTTGAAGCTGAAATGTCTGAAGGTATATCCCGGTCTTTTGGATATCCATTCAGCGATTTTCATGAACCTTTCCGGGAACACTTCAACCGATGTGAGGTCGCGATGGTAGGAGTATTGTTCAAAGTAATTCCTGAAGCCATACTCTTCGAAGAAGTCACGATAGTACTTCATATTATAGGGCATTCCGATACCCGGGTGTGTGAATCCTTCCACCAGAAGGCCCCAGTTACTCTCGTTCTCACCAAAGTTTATCGGTCCGTCCATAGCTTCCATTCCCCTTTCGGCAAGCCATGCTGCTGCTGTATCGAACAACAAAAATGCCGCTTCCTTTGATTCTATCACCTCAAAAAAGCCTATTCCCCCTGTAGGCTGATGCTGGGCCGATGAACGTCTGTGGTCGATGAATGCAGCCAGCCTGCCTATTGTGGTTCCTTTATCATCGGCGAGTATCCATCTTACTGCTTCTCCATTGCTGAAAGCCTTATTGCTGTCAGGATTGAAAACTGATACTATTTCCGAGTCGAGGGGACAGACCCACCAGGGATCCTTTTTATATAGATGTTTCGGGAAGTTTATAAATTCCTTTACAGTTTCGCTTGAATTTACCTCACTGATTACCACCTGTTTGCGTTTTAGATTTCAAACCATGATCTGACTATCTCCTTCGATGTTCCACTGTCGCTTTTATGAATAAATTCATTCAGCCGGGAGTTATAAAGGTAATCCTTTTCCCAGACACCTGCATTTTCCGATATCTCTGATATGGCCCTTAGCACCAGGTCGAGTTCTGCGTCTGTCATTGTAGGATGCAGCGATAGTCTTACCCATCCCGGTTTTTCCGAGAGGTCACCCTCATTTATTTTACGTGTTATATTGCTGCTTTGCTCATAACTCACTTCCAGGAGAAAATGTCCGTATGTTCCTGCACATGCGCATCCGCCCCTTACCTGTATGCCGTACTTGTCACTAAGTAATCTGACCACCAGGTTATAGTGCACATGTTCGAGATAGAACGACACCACTCCCAGCCTTTCAGTGGCATTATCGGCCAGGATGTGTACTCCTTCAATGGCACGCAGGCCTGCGAATGTCCTTTCCAGAAGCTGGTCTTCCCGCAATTTCATCATATCGGTTCCCATTCTGTTCTTTACCTCTATTGCCAGTGCGGCCCTTATTGCCTGCAGGAATCCCGGTGTTCCGCCATCTTCGCGGGCCTCAATATCGTCAACGTACTTATATTCGCCCCACGGGTTTGTCCAGTCTACCGTTCCCCCTCCCGGCTGGTCGGGCACCTCACTCTTATAGAGAGAGGAATCGAAAATGAGCACACCTGAGGAACCGGGGCCACCAAGAAATTTATGTGGTGAAAAGAAGATGGCATCGAGTTTCTCCAATGGATCGGAGGGGTGCATGTTAATATCATGATAGGGTGCCGACGCTGCAAAATCAATAAAGCAGACACCGCCGTATTCGTGCATGATACGCGCCAGTGCGTAATAGGGAGTTGTCACCCCTGTTACATTTGAGCAAGCTGTAAACGAACCAATTTTATACTTTCTGTCTGAATATTTCTCCAGCTCTTTTCTTAGGCTGGCGGGGTCAACCAGCAGGTTCTGATCTGGTTCAAGAACAACCACATCAGCCAGTGTTTCATACCAGGAAGTCTGATTTGAATGGTGTTCCATATGTGTCAGAAAAACCACCGGCCGTTCATCATCCTTTGCACATCTGTTGCGGTCACGGCTGTTGCAGCCCTTCAGTCCAAGTATGCGCTGAAGTTTATTAATCACCGTTGTCATGCCGGGCCCAGCGGTTATTATCACATCAGACGGACCAGCGTTAACATGCTGTTTAATACGCTTGTGGGCTTCATGGTATGCCCATGTCATTCGAGAACCCGATTCGCTTGTCTCGGTATGAGTGTTTGCTACGAAAGGGCCTACAATTTCAAGCATCCTGGTTTCAAGGGGACGGTAGAGTCTTCCGCTTGCTATCCAGTCGCAGTATACTATCTTCTGTTCACCATACGGAGTCATGTAGGTTGCGTCAATGCCTACTATACCATCCCTGAATTTACGGAAGTACTCCTCAGTATCCTGCCTGGTTTTCATATTAACAATCTATCTTATAATATATTATTCAATACATTTCAGGGGTGCAAATATAGTCACTTTTTGACAGTGTCGCCTATGCACTGATATGATATGCATCAGTGAAGGTCAATGATTCTGTGGTCAATAAGCACGAACAACAAGGAAAGCAGAAAAGAATAAATTGCGAAGACCGTAAGCGGTATATACTCACCTGGTTTTATCTTCATTTTATACCAGAGATACCATGCCAGGAATGCCTTCTCGAGAGTGTAGACGATAAAGGTAGCCAGTGCGACACCGACAACTCCGTATGGTCTTACAAGAAAGAGGCTAAGAGGAATATTTACCGCCTGCTCGATTATTGCCGCAAACATTGTCACCCTGGTTTTCTTTCTTCCTATAAGGATGGTTTGCGGAAAAACGAGGCGAGGAATGGTAAGAAGGAGATACACCATAAATATGTCTCCGCTTCGGGTGAATTCAGGTGTAAACATCCTTGGAAAGATCCATCGTGTGGTGAGCATCATAATCATTGCGGCAGGGAACAGGAAATGCATCAGCCGCTCCGATTTCTTTTTAATGATCTTCAGAGATTCTGCCATTCGTGGCCTGGTGGAGAATTCCGGCAGCATGGCATTGCTTAATCCGTTTGCCAGCATAAGTACCAGTGGAAACTCTTTTGCTCCATACCTGAATACTGCAAAAAGAGCAGGATCTTCATAGAAACCCGTGATAATCAGTCCGTCAATATACTGGCCTGAACCGCTTATCAGCGACGACAGTATCAGCGGGGCTCCAAAATGAAGGTGCTCCCGCATGAACTTGACCGAGATTGTCATATCGGTATATCGCCTCAACAGTATTATTAGCCATATCCATCTTACTCCTGTAATCGCAAGCAGACCATAGATAGACCAGATAATGTCTTTCCCGGCCACAACCGGGATAATAACCAGGGCCAGCTGGGCCGCGAAAGTATATATTCCATACTGCAATATCCTGTATGACCTGTTATTGAGAAGGTAGATATACTCTATGAGGCAAACCGGATTACTTAGCAACAGATATAGCAACAACAGATTAATGTATGGCACATTACCTCTGTAGCCGTATATATCTACAGATCCCTTGAGAGTATGGCCGAAGATAAACATCAGGAGGCTCATCCCTGACAGTAACAGGAAGGCATTAAAGATTTCGGGTGATTTGCCATTACCATTATCCCCCAGCTTACGATAGGTCAGATTACGGTGGTAGAGAGGCAGCAGTGATTGTATTATTCCTGTAACCCAGAAGAAGCTGAGCAGGCTTGCAACAAATAGAAACATCTCCCAGGCTCCGATCTCACCCTGTGACAGGGGAATCTTTGTAAAAACGATACTGATAATAAGGAAAACACCGAATCTTAGCAACTGAAATAGTTGAAGTCCTGAGATATTGTCTATTAACCTGAGCCGAAACAATGCTATAGTTTAAATTGACATATTAATAACCGATTATGGCCGTAAAAATTGCAACCCTGAGATTAAAGCCGGTTAAAAACGGATCAAAGATAACAATTCGGGCCGTGATGACTGAAAATAATCATGAGATTTTGAGAAGTAATTTTTTTGGTATTACTTTGCATTCCTGAAAAATGGTGGATGTAGTTCAGCTGGTTAGAATGTCGGATTGTGGTTCCGAAGGTCGCCGGTTCGAGTCCGGTCTTCCACCCGAAAAAAGGCTCCCTGGTTTAAGGGGGCCTTATTCTTTTTCTGTAATATTCAAATGATTAACGATATGCAGGTTAGCTTCCAGTATCTTTTGGGTTAGCGCCATATCTTTCGACAGACAGGTATTTCCTGTATGCAAGTATTGCAAGCACCAGCACCGCTGCTACAGAGATATATACCAATGGAGGAACAGGAACAGGATCACCTCCGGCATAAGAGTGGAGGCCCGACAAATAGTAATTGACTCCGAAATAGGTCATCAGCACTGACGCTATTGCAAAAAGAGACATAACATTGAAAGTATAGAGTTCTTTCATACCCGGAATATTCCTTGAATGAATCACGAAAGCATATACGATGATGGTTATCAGCGACCATGTCTCTTTGGGATCCCAGCCCCAGTAGCGGCCCCATGATTCATTGGCCCATATGGCTCCCAGAAAGGTTCCGGCTGTAAGAAAATAGAGACCGAGGGTAAGTGTCTGATAGTTTATGGAAGCCAGTTCGTCGAGCGTCTTTCCTACCTGTATTAAATTTCGTTCAGACGAGAAGATTATCAGCAAAAGTGATATGAGCCCGAGCAATGCTCCCAGACCGAAAAATGCATAGCTGGCTGTTATGACCGAAACGTGCAGTGTCAGCCAGTATGACTGGAGTACCGGAACCAATGCGGTTATTTCGGGATCCATAAAACTCATATGCGCAACCAGAAGGGTCAAGCCTGCAAGTACAGCCGTTGCCGACATTGCAAACCACGATCTCATTGCAAAGATGAAACCGGCAAGAAGTGTTACCCATGATATGAAGATCATCGTCTCATAACCGTTACTCATAGGCGAATGACCAGACACATACCACCGCAGGCCCAGCCCGAATGTATGTATCAGGAATGCTGCTGCAAGCAGTGACGCCATTATTTTGAGTATGAGACTGGTGGACCCCCTGCCCAGGATCACTGTAAAAACAAGGATAATCAGCATTATGACTCCCGTGGTTGCATATACCGGAAACAACCTCTCGAATATCTTCATCCTGTAATAGAGAATCTCTGCACTTATCTTACTTCTGTCAGGCAGTTCATAAGATGCAAATCTCTCCTGGGAGGCGACAATGGCCCTGGTTATCTGTGTAGCGTCATCATGGTCACCGGAGATTATGGCCTCGCCGTACATCTGCATTATGTTTCCCAGAAACAAGCTGTCTTCTCTTGTAGAGACATTCTTTAATGCCTCCTCAGGATCTGCCCAGTTGGTTGTACCATCCCTCAGGGGAAAAATTTTCATCAGGCCACCACTATAGGTCATATAACAGATGTTGACTCTTTCGTCTAGTTTGATGACCTCTTTATCGGTTTTCGTCCTTGATGCGGGAGGTGTCGCATAGGCTTTGTCAACCAGGCCTGTAAGCCTGTATGTGGGAGGTGAGGTTGACAGGTTCACAATGTCGCTGAAGGCGGCGAAGTCACTTCTGATACCCAGGAACCGGCGAAGAGTTGCATCGTTAACCTTAATCAACGGGTAATTGCTCCAGTTGTCAAAGTCATAATATAGTCCGAGCATAACCTGCATGGGAGAATAGCCGTCAAGACTATTCTCTCTTGACAACTTTCTGAGTATATCGCTGCTAAAGGCATAGAGGGGTTTGGTCCTGCCCTTCTGATCCTGTACCAGTACCCTTCCAAACTCATCTGCGATCTGCTTGTCTGCAACAAGTCTCTGGGCGTTAGCACTTTGAAGAGAAACAAGAGAAACCAGGAACAATAGTACAACCATCTTCCTGAATGGTGAATTCCAGTATAAGCCGGTTACTTTCTGAAAATGTGATGACCTGTTAAAAACCGATACTATAATAAATAAGATCATAAGTCCGTATCCGGAATAGGTTACAAGCATACCGGCCATATCACGGTTTACCGAGAGTATTGTTCCCTGTTCGTCTCTGTCAAAAGAGGATTGATAAAACCTTACTCCTCCGTATTTAAGAACATTATTCATATAGATCAGGTAAGGTTCCTCAATGCCTTTCACAGTATCTATAATCACCACGTCACTCATATAACCCGAAGGACTGTTGGAGCCGGGGTATCGCTCCAGTGTAAATTTATTCAGTCTTAATGCAAAAGGCATGTCCACCTTACGCCTTCCGTATGATATAATCACGTTATAGTTACCTAATGACGCTGTCGTTTCCGATATCTCTTCATCACCCTTATCCCAGACGTATACAGTATTATAACCTGACTCAGAGGCTATCTCAAATTCAAGTGCATTCTTGCCGGTACGCTCCTGTGCCATATCTACAGGGAAAGGTCTTACAATCCCTGAAAGTGAAAGAGAGCGTGGTATTATTCTGACGTTGCCGATAACGTAGATATTCATCAGGCTGAACCTGATAGTGTCGCCAGCAGGGTATAGCAGTGTCTCCCTTGAATCCATGGAAGTCTCAGACACCTCTCTTTCACTGATCATGAAAAAAATGCCATCGGATGCAACAATGTTAATATCATGTCTTTGAGCTGTGTTCAGACCAATAGTAAGATCACCTGCATATTTTACTTCTCCATCAGTTATAATAACATCACTGCCTGAAGAGATACCTGAATTTATCATCAGAACCGCCGCCGGTCTGCCTCCTTCTGAATCGGCTATTCCCTCTGTCACATTAGGAATAAACCGTTTAAGGTCAACAGTAATTTCGTTCCCCGGTGCAGCAATCTTCTTATGGTACTTATCGACAGAAATTGAGGTTATATTGAATTTAGTAAAAGAATTGCTTACCGGATTTCCGTCGGAGTCATTTACCGCAAGAGTTATATACCTGTCATCGGAATAGTAAAACGAGGTCTCCTCTCCCTCCCTGATGTGAACAACACCTTCCTCCCCGGTATATCTTGTTATAGCCGAACCGGCAATGATTACCAATATGGCAGCATGAAACAAAAAAACGGAAAGTTTCTCTTTGCGGTATAACCTGAAAATTACAATCTGTCCTGACAGATTCGCGGCGATAAGTGCAATCAGCAGTTCAAACCAGAGAGCATTATACACCATTCCACTTGCAGCAGATGCACCATAGTCATTTTCAATGAATGTTGCCAATGCCAGGGCAACTGCGAAAACAATGAATAGTACTCCCGTTACTGCGGGAGAAAAAAGGACCCTGATAGTTTTCATGCCAGAGCATTAAGATTATCGCCGGCATAATTGCCAGGCGCAATTCTGATCGTTCAAATATCAGAATTTATAATCATTATCGGAAATGAGTTTATCAGCTATTCGCCTTCCGCCCTCTTTGATGTTAACTCCGGCTACAGATGTCAGTTTGGTAACAGCCAGCTCCATTGCCCCGGCATCGGAGCCTTCAAGGGAAGACCATACTGCATCAAGAGCTGCTTTTCTTATCTTCGCTGCGGCATTATAGATGTAGATATCTGCAATGTCACGATAGAGCTGATCAACTCCCCTTACAGTTTCAAGTTTTACAACCCTAAGAGCTACTGACTCAGAGACATATGCCTCCATAATAATGTCTGATATGCAGTTCAGCACCTCCTGCTCATGAATAAGTTTCTTTTCGAAAGTCTTCGATGCTGCATGAGTTACCAGCAGGGCAACCTTCTTGAAGTTGGAGGTGTACCTCAGTTTTTCGTCACCATATGTCTCGTCACCCTTTCTGCCGTCGGTAATGTTATTGATCTCTGCAAACAATTTCTCAGCCTCACCGAACAGGTCGAAGTCACCCTTCATTGCCCTTTTCAGGGTAGTATCTACCACCAGCAGCCTGTTAATCTCGTTGGTTCCTTCAAAAATCCTGTTTATCCTTGAGTCGCGGTAAGCCCTTTCGACGTCCATTTCAGATGAATAGCCCATTCCCCCGTGAATCTGAACTGCCTCGTCAACTACGAAATCCAGCATTTCCGATCCATAGACCTTGAGTATTGCAGCTTCGATAGCATAGTGGCTTATTGCATCAATAGAGGCTCTTGACTTCTCACAGTTTTCAGATCTGTAACGATCTGCGAGATTATCAATATCCTTGCTCACCCTGTAGATAGCCGACTCCGTAGCAAAGGTCCTGATAACCTGGTTTGCAAGCTTCTGCCTGATGGCTCCGAATGTCGAAATAAGTACGCCAAACTGTTTTCTTTCGTTTGCATACCTTACTGAATCAATTATTGCCTTTTGTGCTGCCCCTATTACATTGGCTCCAAGCTTTATTCGTCCCATATGCAGGATACTCAGGGCAATGCGGAAGCCTTCACCCCGTGCCCCCAGAAGGTTTTCGACAGGCACTTTTACATCGTTGTAGTAGATCTGGGCTGTTGAAGAACCTTTAATTCCCATTTTGTGTTCATCGGGACCGATAACAACACCGGGGTAATCTTTCTCAACAATAAATGCACTCAGCACCCTGTCGTTGTCGATTTTTGCAAAGACTATCTGAATATCTGCAAAACCGGCGTTTGTTATCCACATTTTCTGGCCGTTCAGGATGTAATACTTTCCGTCCTCACTGAGAGTGGCATTTGATTTTCCCGAGTTGGCATCACTTCCTGCTCCCGGTTCGGTGAGGCAATATGCTCCTATAAGCTCACCTGTTGCGAGCCTGGGTATATATCTTTCCCGTTGTTCGTTGTTGCCGAAATACATGATAGGCATTGTCCCTATTCCGCAGTGAGCCATATATGCCACTGAGAATGAGTACCCTGCGCCTGTTGTCTGGGCTACCAGCATCTGCGTTACGAAAGACTGTCCAAAACCGCCATACTCTTCAGGTATGGCTATGCCCATCATACCCAGTTCGCCCGATTTCTTAAGTACCGTACTCATAAGTTCCCTGTCTCCCTTTTCGAGCTGATTCATATTAGGATAAACATCAGCCTCAAGAAAGTCCTTGCAGGTTTGAGCTATCATTCGCTGCTCCTCGTCGAATTCTTCGGGAACGAATACAGTGGCAGGATTGACTGATCTCACCAGAAACTCACCACTTTTCAAAGCCTTTTCATTTTCCATCACAATATTCATTAAGATTTTATATTCCAAGCGATTGTACAACCAGTTCAGCGATATCAAAGTTCCTGACATCCTCTTCACGGTTCTTATATTTTATGCCATCGGTCATCATTGTCATGCAGAACGGGCATGCTGTGGCAATGACAGAGGCTCCGGTTTCAAGAGCTTCACCGGTACGATCGAGGAACACCTCCCTGTCTCCCTTCTCGGCCTCCTTGAACATCTGACCGCCACCGGCACCGCAGCACAGGGCATGGCTTCTGTTTCTCTGCATCTCCCTCATATCGGGCACCAATGCCTTAAGAACACCGCGTGGTGCCTCATACTCTTCATTGCCACGACCAAGGTAACATGGGTCGTGATAGGTAACACTCATGCCATCAAGAAGCGACCTGTCAATCTTCAGCTTTCCGGTTTCAATATTACGGCTGAGAAAATCGGTATAGTTTATTACCTCTATTTCAGCACCGAGGTCAGGATATTCATTTTTAAAAATATTGTAGCAATGCGGGCAGATGGTTATTATTTTTTTGATATCGTACATTTTGAATATTTCAATATTCTGTAGCGCCTGCATCTGGAAAAGCATTTCGTTACCTGCACGGCGTGCCGGATCACCGGTACATGACTCCTCTCTGCCCAGAACGGCATAGCTGGTACCAAGGTGATTAAGTATTTTGGCAAAGGCAGCTGCCACCTTACGGTATCTGTCATCAAATGCACCTGCACAACCTACCCAGAAGAGATATTCAGGTTTCTCACCGGCCGCAGCGAGGTCGGCCATTACCGGGACTGGTTCCTTAACCCACTGCAGCCTGTCTTCAGGTGAATATTGCCAGGGGGCTCCATTATTCTCAATATTACTGAATACCGCTTTCAATTCCCCTGGTGCCGATCCCTCCTCCATCACAAGATATCTTCTCATATCTACAATCAGCGAGGGCTGGTTAATATTCACCGGGCATTCCATAGCACAGGCGTTACATGTGGTACAAGCCCATAACTCTTCTTCGGTTATCAATGAGCGTATTAGTGATCTTCCGTCATCGTAGTCGCGGCCATTCTTAACCATCAAAGGACCTTTTTCCTTCATGCGGGCCCGCAGATCCATCATTATCTTCCTTGGAGACAATTTCTTGCCGGTAATATTGGCAGGACAGACAGCGGTACAGCGGCCACATTCCGTACAAGACAGAGCGTCGAAGTAGTTTTTCCAGATCACATCCTGGGCATCCTTAACTCCGAATCTCTCCGGGGTTTCGTTCTCCGGGGCCGCCTGGAAAGCTGTCTGGGGATCAAGCATCAGCTTAACTTCCCGCGTGATGCTCTCCATATTATCGAGTTTACCCAACGGTTCCAGCCTTGAAAGAAATACGTTTGGCACAGACATGAAGACATGGAAGTGCTTCGAGTAAGGTAAAATGTTAGCGAAGATGAAAATAAGCACTATGTGTGACCACCAGGAGAACTCATGCCAGAAATGGACAGTGCCTTCGCCTGCGCCGGCAAAGAGCGAGGTCATCAGCATTGCTGCAGGGTATACACCTGCTACCTGCTCTCCGTGCAGGGAAGTGAGTACGATGTAGGAGGTATTCATTCCAAGCAGCGATACCATCAGAAGAAATATCATCGTAAGGGCAAGGGCCGCATCGATGTGTGATATTTTTTTCATCTCGGCACCCTCGAACCGTTTCACATGCATGAAAAGCCTTCTGAAAAGAAAGACGAGGATGGCCACTGCTATCAGCAGGGCAAAGATATCTCCTGATGCTATTATCACGTCATATACAGGACCGAGTACTTTCAACACCCTTTCAGTACCTGCCAGTCCGTCTATAACCATCTCAATGCTTCCGATAAGTATTACGCAAAACCCCCAGAAGACAAGGGCATGAAGGAAACCTGTAACGGGCTCCCTGAAAATCTTTGTCTGGCCGAATGCCACTTCAAGGGTCACCCTTATTCGTTTGCCGATATTCTTTACAGGAAAACCGGCCCTTGTTAGCATGAAGTAGCTGATAATCCTTCTCGCAGTCCAGGCAAATACAGCTATCGTGACCAATAGTACAATGGCAAAGATCAGTTGTCGGGTCATTTCTATGTCGGTTTTGTAAGGTAAAAGGTCTTACTACTTGCCTTTGGCGGCCTTAACAGCATCTACAAGTGCCGGCAGCACTTTTGAGGCATCACCTACTATTCCGTACTGCGCTGCCTCAAATATAGGCGCGCTTTTGTCGTTGTTTATTGCAACTATGTACTTCGATGAGCTTACACCGGCAAGATGTTGTGTTGCACCCGAAATACCAACAGCGATATAGAGATCGGGGGCAATGATTTTTCCTGTCTGGCCGGTATGCTCTTCATGAGGTCTCCATCCCTCATCAGATACGGGCCTTGAGCATGCCGTTGCTCCGTCAAGAAGAGATGCAAGCTCGGTCAGGGGAGCCCAGTTGTCGGGCGACTTCATCCCCCTGCCACCTGATACAACAACAGAAGCTTCAGTGAGAAGAACCTTACCCTCCTGCTTCTGAACCTCAATAACCTCTGTATTTACGGCAGGGGCATCTGAAGGCTTATACTCCCCTACAACAGCGTCTGTTTTGTTCTCTGCCAGATCAAATGAGTTGGGCATAAGGGTCAGAACACGTACTTTGGTACTGACTACCGTCCTTGCAAGGGCATTGCCCGAATAGACTCTTCTGTTGACAGTGAATGGCTCCAGTGACAGAGGCAGTCCTGTTACCCCGGAAGCCAGACCGGCCTTAAGCCTTACTGCCAGGCGAGGCGCCAGAGCCTTGCCGGTGGTACTGTGCGTCAGTAATACCACCGCGGCACCCTCAGCAGCAGCCACCCCGGCAATCAAAGAAGTAAAGGCACGGGTGTCAAATGTGCGGTACAGAGGGTCATTTACATGAAGTATCTTACCGGCTCCGTATAGTTTCAGCTTCTCAAGCTCGTCAGGTGAGACATCACCTGCCGCCAGTGCAACAACAGAACTGTTCATCATCGCGGCCAGCGAATAAGCATATGACAGCAATTCAAAAACAGGCTTTCTGAATTTACCATCTCTGTTTTCAGTATATACTAATATTGACATAACAATCAGTTTTTCGTTTTTCAGATTCAGATTACTTTCGCTTCATTTTGCAGCAGCGAAATCAGCTCGCCTGCATTATCAGGGTCGATAAACCGACACGCAGCCCTCGGCTTCGGCAGTTCAAACACCTCTACCTCACTCAGTTTCTCAACGCCTGCAGGCTCCACCACCATAATACTCTTTGTGCGGGCTGTCATAATTCCCCTCATCGATGCAATGCGGGGCTCTTTTGCTATCCCCTTCTGTACTACTGCTACAAATGGTGCAGGAACCGAGACTATCTCCTTGCCTCCGTCTATCTCGCGCGTAAGGATCGCCTTGCCATCTTTGATCTTCAAATCTGACACGCCCGACACAGAAGGAATATCCAGGAACTCGGCCATCATTCCGCCAACAGCAGAACCATTGAAATCACTTGACTCAATGCCGCAGAGAATTATGTCGAATGATCCATTTCTGACAACCTCAGCCAGCTGCCCTGCAACGAAATATGAATCAGCGGCCACAGCATTAACCCTGATAGCATCATCGGCACCTATAGCCAGTGCCTTCCTTATGGTTGGCTCGGCATCAGAACTGCCGACATGGGCTACAGTCACAGAAGAGACGCCCGTGGTGGCATCATCCTTTAGCTCAAGAGCACGTGTAAGAGAGAGTTCATCCCAGGGATTGATAACCCATTGTACACCTGTAGTGTCAAATCTGCTGTTACCGTCAGTAAACCTTATTTTTGTGGTTGTGTCGGGAACATTACTAATACAAACAAGTATCTTCATTAGTTTGAAAAATATTATTACAGATTGAAAATAACATTACATCAGTCAGTTACAGGATAGTAACCATTTAATTGCCGGCAAATATAAGAATTTTTGAGTGACAAGCAAATAGAAGAATGAGTGTTATCTGAGGTCTGGTCGAAACATTTCACGACATTATAATATTGTCAATATGCACTTTAGACGGCAACCTCCGTTTCCCGATTCAATATATTCGAAATTCACGGGGCAATCTTTCAAGATACTCATAATTGGCATACGGATATTACAAAAATCATTAATTTCGCCTGCCATTAAAATCAGCTTTTTGTGCACAACAAGACAGTAGCCTATCTGGCAGCAATTTCGGCTATGGCATTCTTTGCCTTCTCTTACGTTTGGTTTAAGATTGCAAACGAGACATACGGACCTGTTACCATAGTTTTCAGCCGTCTGCTGATAGCAATAACATTTCTTTCTCTATACCTCCTGCTGACGAAGGGATTTGAGAAGATCAGAAAAGGTGATTATAAGTACTTCATGCTGCTGGCTTTGTGTGAGCCGTTTCTCTATTTCATCTTTGAAGGATATGGTCTTGAGAAGGTTTCATCTACCGTTGCAGCGGTCATAGTATCTATAATACCGGTATTTACAGCGATAGGCGGACAACTGATCTTTAATGAGAGATTAAGGGCCATTAATTATTCAGGGATAGTAATATCGTTTTCCGGCATTCTGGTATTCATGCTCTCGGGAGAGAGTAACCTGTCATTTAATACGACAGGTATAATTCTGATGCTTATGGCTGTATTGTGTGCAACAGGCTACAGCCTGCTGCTGAGGAAACTTGTACATAATTACAGTCCGGTATTTATCGTAAACACCCAAAACATAATAGGAGCCATTCTCTTCCTGCCTCTTTTTCTCATCATTGACGGGAAAGAGATACCACACCTTGTTTTTGACAAGGAGTCAGTAAGGGCAATTGTTCAACTTGCTGTTTTTGCATCGTGCGGTTCTTTCATATTGCTTGGATACTCTGTCAGGATAATCGGCATAGCCAGGGCTAACCTCTTTGCCAACCTGCTCCCCGTTATCACGGCCTTATATGCATTTCATATCCTTGGTGAATCAGTAACAATAGAGAAATATGCCGGCATTATTATTATGATAGCCGGTCTGACTCTTTCCCAGGTCAATGGCAACAGCATTTTGAGCAAAGAAAATACGTGACCGTAATCAACTGTCTATCTTATTGTTAGTAGCCAGGTTTTGATTTTGGCCTCCGTTTTAGTATCTTTGTACTCCCATGAACCAATAATCTATTAAATTATGTCGATTTTTTCGGAAGGGCAACAGGCCATGGCTGGTCTGATTGACAAGGATACAACTATAAGTAAATGGAAAGACTGGCGGTGGCAGTTAAAACATGCTGTACGTACCATAGAACGATTTGAGGAACTGACCGGTATTTCATTCAGTGAAGATGAGAAGCAGGAGCTGGAAAAGACTTTTTCAATATTTCCGTTATCGATCACACCCTATTATTTATCACTGATAAACAAGGGAAACTATCGCAATGATCCGGTCTTCAAGCAGGCATTCGGAAGTGTCCGCGAACTTGAAGTCCATCATTCAGAGATAAAAGACCCGCTGGCAGAAGACAAGGACAGTCCGGTTCCTGGTATCACACATCGCTATCCTGACAGGGTATTGTTTCATGTCAGCAATATTTGTTCGATGTACTGCCGTCATTGTACAAGGAAAAGAAAAGTCGGAGACATTGATTACATTCCGACGAAGGAACAACTTTCAAAAGGAATTGAATACATAAGGGGCAATACGGCAGTACGTGATGTTCTGCTCTCTGGAGGAGACCCCCTGATGCTTCCTGACACGCTTCTTGACTGGCTGCTCAGTGAAATCAAGGCTGTTGAACATGTGGAAGTTATCCGCATTGGCACCAGGATGCCTGTTGTGTTGCCTTACAGGATCACTGATAATCTGATTGATGTGTTAAAGAAATATCAGCCCCTCTGGATCAACACACATTTCAATCATCCGAGGGAGATTACAAGCAGTTCAAAAGAGGCATTGCGGATGCTTGCCGACGCGGGATTCCCTCTTGGAAACCAGTCAGTACTGCTGGCTGATGTCAACGACTGTCCGAGGATAATGAAAAACCTGGTGCACAAGCTCGTGCAGAACAGGGTCAGGCCCTATTACCTCTATCAGTGTGATCTGTCGGAAGGCCTTTCTCACTTCCGCACCCCTATCGGGAAGGGAATAGAGATAATGGAGAGCCTTATAGGGCATACCAGTGGATTTGCTGTTCCCACATATGTTGTTGATGCCCCGGGAGGTGGAGGTAAGATACCGGTGACACCCAACTATATTCTGTCATGGTCGACAAATAAAGTTATTCTTAGAAACTACGAAGGTATCATAACAACCTACAATGAACCCGACAGCTACGAACCCCGGTTCTGTGACCGTAAATGTGCCGAGTGTGATCTTGAACTTGACCTTAACGAGCCAAGTGAATATCTGGCTCTTGGCATAGAAAAGCTTCTTTCTGACAAGAGTAAAACCATTTCGCTCATACCAGGCGATAACATAAGGTATAAAAGAAGAAAGAAATGAGCGATACCATTGAGAGGACTCCCGCAGGGTCGGTAATACAGTACGGGGATTCAAATGACAGGGTATACCTGATAAAGACAGCCCCGGACGATTACCCCTCGATTATTGAGAAGATAACCTTTATAGCCAGGGAAAACCGTTACGGGAAGATATTCGCCAAAATACCTGTATGGATGCTTCCCGGATTTCTGGCTGACGGTTTCATGATTGAAGCGCATGTACCTGGCATGAACAGGGGCGTTGAAGCTGTTTTCTTTGTGTCAAAGTTTCTTACCTCAGACAGATTACTTGATATTGAAACCGACAAACTGAGAGAATTAAGTCATTTGCTGAAGACAAGGCACAAGATTATCAGAGATGAGATTTCTGACGAATATCTGGTTAAAGAACTGAAGCCTGCTGACGCTGAGAGAATAGCATCAGTATTCAGCAAAGTCTTTATGACCTATCCCTTCCCGATAAACGACCCTCAGTATATTTATAAGACTTTTGGTTCCGGAACCAGGTATTTCGGAATAGAGAACAGTACAGGAAAGCTCATTGCAGTCTCCTCATCGGAAATTGACAGAGAATATCAGAATGCTGAAATGACTGACTTTGCCGTATCAAAAGATTATCGCGGCAAGAAACTCTCTGTTATCCTGCTTATGGAGATGGAAAAATATATGAAGAGAGCCGGTATCAGGACTCTTTATACTATAGCAAGACTGAATTCAATACCTATGAACAAGACTTTTCTGAGGCTTGGATACAGATATTCAGGTACCCTGATAAAAAACACAAATATTGCTGGTAAAATAGAAAGCATGAATGTTCTGTACAAATCAACGGGAGGTTAGATAATTGGCAACCCCGGTAGCGCGGTTTAAAAGCCACGGCCTCTGAGACTGTAATATTGCCGATGCCAGGGTGTTTGTGCCTTGCTGGCAAGGGTAGTTTAATTCTCACTTATTCATCACTGATTACTTAATAAAGTCTATATTTATGCTAATAATAGAAATTTAAAGGCATAGGATATACCTTTGCATAGAATAAACACCCCGGCAAGCGCAACAACGATGAACAAAAAAGTACTTATAGCGCTCTTCGTATTATACTCACCTGTACTGGCTGCACAGGTCGGGGGTGACAATACGTATGAATTTCTTAATCTCTCCTGGTCGGCCGGCGGGTCTGCGCTGGGTGGTGTTATAGTATCGATTCCCGGTGAGGACCCTTCGTTCATTACCGGTAATCCGGCTCTCGCGACTGAGAAGATGCATGGCTTGATTTCGCTTGGATATGCGAGCTATCTGGCAGGTATGGGATTTGGTTCGGCCAACTACATTTTCGAGGGAATGGGAGGCACTATTGCAACAGGACTTAACTGGCTGAATTACGGAACCTTCACCGGGGCAGACAATGCAGGCAACATAACAGGGTCTTTCAGGGCTGCCGAATATGCTCTTAATCTTATATATACCAGAAAGATAGATTCAATATTCAATATCGGATTCAATCTGAAGCCGGTATTATCACAACTTGAAAGCTATACCAGTTTCGGTGTTGCAGCTGATATCGGGGCCTCGGTCACCAGTCGCAATTCGCTTTTGTCTGCAGGTATTGTCTTCAGAAACATTGGTTTTCAGGCCGTCACATACGCCGGAGAGGAAAGGGAAAAACTTCCCTTCGAGATTCTGGCCGGTGTCTCGGGCAAGCTCGCGCATGCTCCTTTCAGGTTTTCACTTACCCTGAGAAATCTTCAGAAGTATGATCTTACCCACAGCTACGATACTACAGCATTTTCAGCAATACCTGGTTCCACCAGTGAAAAGGACGGGTTTGCTGAGAACCTGTTTCGCCACGCACTTTTCGGAGTAGAGTGTCTGCCACACCAGAGCGTATGGTTTGGAGCCGGATATAACTACCAGAGGAGAAGTGAGTTAAGAGTCGAGAGCGGCAGTGCTGCGGCTGGTTTCTCCTGGGGTTTCGGGGTGAATATCTCTGGATTCAGGCTGGTGTTTTCGAGAGCGACATATCATCTTGCCGGGATCTCGAACCAGTTTTCCCTGGCATTCAATCCGGCAAGCATTTACAGGCGTATTACAGATTAACAGCAACTAACATGATACAACAAAAGCTTATAATAGCTGTCGACGGGTATTCGTCATGTGGCAAGAGCACCTTTGCCAGGGCAATAGCCGCGAAATATGGCTACCTGTTTATAGACAGCGGGGCAATGTACAGGGCGGTTACACTCTTTTGCATTAGGGAGGGACTTGTCGGTGAAGGCTTTATAAACAGAGAGGAAATCACCAGCATGCTCCCGATGATAGATATTTCATTCTCTTATAACCCCGACAAGGGTGAATATGAAACATACCTTAACTCTGAGAATGTGGAGTGGGAGATCAGGTCTGTTGAAGTTACAAAGCATGTGTCTGAGGTAAGCAAAATATCGGAGGTACGAACCCGTATGGTAGAATTGCAGAGACAAATAGGTTATTTCAGGGGGATTGTGATGGACGGACGTGACATAGGAACGGTGGTTTTTCCTGATGCAGACCTGAAGATTTTTATGACAGCCTCTGTTGATGTAAGGGCACATCGGCGGCACAAGGAACTTGAGGAAAAAGGTATTGATTCCGATTTTGAGGAGATCAGGGAAGCTATGGTGAAACGCGACAATATAGATGAAACCCGGGAAATTAGTCCACTCAGAAAGGCCGATGATGCACTTGTCCTTGACAATAGTGATATGAGTGTGAATGAACAAATGGAGTGGATAAGCGGTATAATTGATAAAATGATCAATGAAGGTAAAGATTGATACGGGGTCGGGATTTTGTTTCGGAGTTGAGAATGCTGTCGGAATTGCAGAAAAGGCGCTTGATGCAGGTGAAAAAGTATATTGTCTTGGGTCAATTGTTCACAACGACGCAGAGGTGGAACGTCTTAAGCGTAAAGGACTTATTACCATTGACCGTGACCAGTTCATGAAGATTAGCGATTGCAAGGTACTTTTCAGGGCACATGGTGAACCGCCTTCCACCTATGAGATAGCTGATCAGAACAATATAACTATAATTGAAGCTACCTGTCCGATTGTCAAGAGACTTCAGGCAAGGATAAGAAGAGCATGGAACGAAGCCAGCGAAAACGACGGGCAGGTGGTCATCTTCGGGAAAGAGGGTCATGCCGAGGTAATAGGACTGTTGGGGCATACCGGTAACGGTGCTATACTGATAAAAAACGAAAAAGACCTTGACAAGATAGACTACTCCAGGAAAGTATTCCTCTTTTCGCAGACCACAATGAGCATAGAAGAGTACAGGCGACTGGCGGCAATAATAAAGCAGAGAATGGCAGAGACGGCCGGTACCACAGACCCTGATGAACGTCTTATTGTAAATAGTACCATCTGCGGACAGGTGTCAAACAGGGAACCAAGACTGAGGAGTTTTTGTGCCTCACATGATGTAATAATCTTCGTTAGCGGCAGGGAGAGTTCCAACGGAAAAATGTTGTTCAACGTATGCAGGGAAAAAAATCCTGATGCCTACATGATATCATCGCCTGACGAACTGGATGCGGTGTGGTTCAGCGGTAAGGAGACTGTCGGAGTGTGCGGTGCCACATCAACCCCCAAATGGCTGATTGAGATGGTGGCTGCACGTATTGAGAAAATCGGTGAACAGCTGGAAACAGGAGTGTTGTAACAGCCGCAAAATTGTTATACCTTCGCGCGGAAAAATGAAATCTCTTAAGAAGAAATGGGTAAGATAAAGAGGATAGGAGTTCTTACATCCGGGGGAGATGCTCCCGGCATGAATGCCGCCATAAGGGCGGTAACACGGACAGGAATATATTACGACCTTGAGGTAATAGGCATAAGGCATGGTTTTCAGGGTCTCATCAATGGCAATTTCAAGCCCCTGAAGGCTTATAGCGTTAGTGACATAATTCAGAGAGGCGGTACAATATTAAAGACAGCCCGCAGCGAGGAGTTCAGGACACCTGAAGGCAGGAGGACAGCATATGTGAACCTCAGGGAGGCCGGAATTGACGGAGTGGTGTGTATAGGAGGTGATGGAACTTTTACAGGAGCGGGTCTCTTCAGTGAGGAGTATGACATTCCTTTTGTGGGTGTTCCGGGAACAATCGACAATGACATTTACGGAACCGATTACACCATAGGTTACGACACAGCACTGAATACCGTCATTCAGGCTGTTGACAAGATAAGAGATACGGCATCGGCACACAACAGGATGTTTTTCGTGGAGGTGATGGGAGCCGAAGCTGGTTTTATAGCACTCAACAGTGGAATTGCCACCGGAGCCGAAGCTATTATAATCCCTGAGCTAAAAGGCGAAGCCAGAAATCTGAAAACACTTATTGAAACCGGGAACAGAAGAAAGAAATCGAGTAATATCATTATTGTTGCAGAAGGCGATGAAGAGGGAGGGGCCATAGCCATAGCAAACAAGCTGAAAGATGATTTCAAGGATTATGATGTAAGGGTATCTGTACTTGGTCACCTCCAAAGAGGAGGTTCTCCCTCTGCAGTAGACCGCGTCAATGCCAGCAGACTGGGCAATGCAGCGGTTGAAGCCTTGCTTGACGATCAGAAGAGTGTCATGGTAGGACTGCAGAATGACACCATAGTGCTGGTTCCGTTCAGGAAAGCCGTCAAGCTGCACAAATCGATCAGTCCTACACTGCTCGAGCTGGCCAATGTTCTGTCAATTTAGTGGCTGAGTCTCTCTTCCATCCAGGAGAATATCTTTTCCTGATCGCGACTGCTGCACATCTCAAGGCTCTGAATGCAGATATATCTGATTGTCTGGTCTGTTTCACAGAGCCTGAGTTTCTTGTCAATATAATCAGCATTCCGGTTGAAGGGCTGAAGATATGCCAGCGCAGGTCTTTCGATATGTCTGTTACCGTTCTTTAGCTCAAGATGGTACAAGAGTGAAAGTGAGTTGAACTGCCTGATGCTTCTGAACCTGTGCGAGATATTTTTCTCCAGTAGTTTTCGGTTCCCGCCAAAAAAATCACCTGCCATTGTGCGGCTTACTGTATGTGGAGTATGACCAAAGACGAAATAGCGGTTTCGGTAGCCTGCCGACCTGGCCGCCTCCCACTGCCCGAGATGAAAAGATGGTCTGGGCGTATAGTTACGATTATTGAGGAGGAGTCTGTTTAAGGCTGTTTTCAGCCCGTTCCATGCCAGCCTGAGCAGAGGAGCTGTCATCCAGCGCCCGCGAAGCACCGGCCTGTCGCCGATGAACCACTCTTCAGGATTGATCTCCCTTACCAGGAACGTATCATCGTTGAAGCATACGAAGTTGTCTGCCAATCCTTCTATGCGCCACACCATATTCTCTATCGACCTGCTGTTGAATGTAGGAAGGTATTGGGTAAAGTCCCTGAATATTTCAGTATGGTCGACAATTCTTATCGATTGCTCTCTTCCCGGAAAATGTTTCCTGATGTCGTCATTTAACAGGGGATCCTGCCTGTCAGTAACTATAAAAATGTTTCTGACAAACGGAGCGAACTTCAGTATTGAAAGCAGGCAGTACTTTATTTCGTTGACTGATGCAAAACGGGTAGTGTGTGCGCCGGGATTGCCTTTTACGGAGGCACTTTCGAGGTATGGCAGCATCCTCTCGCGGTATTCCGGATCATCACCGTCAACCCAGGTAATTACAACATCAACAGGATGATTATTATTGGCTGGCACGCCTTCTGTCATTTTTTTGATATAAAAGTATTGCTTTTTTACATTTTTAACCAATTTTGCCGTGAACTGACCAGATGAATAATGAGTTCTGACACACCGGCAGGAATTGCCGCAGTTTCGATGGCCCGTAATGATGAGTTCTTTATCCGTAAATGGATAGATTACTACGGCAGGCAGTTTGGCCGCGAAAACCTTTTTCTGATTCTTGACGGGCATGATCAGGCATTGCCGGAAGGTCATGAGACCATTAACGTCATCAGGCTTCCTCATGCTGCGATGAGCCGCAGCCGCGGCGACCGCAACAGGGCGCGGATGGTTTCTTACTTCGCCAGGGCTCTATTTCACCGTTACCAGGTTGTAATAGCGCATGATATTGATGAGTTTCTGGTAATTGATCCGGCCGTGAACATAAACCTCTCAGACTACCTTCGGGCTGTGTCAGGAAGGTCATCCCTCTCAGCATTGGGGCTTGATGTGGGGCAGCACCTTGATGAGGAGAAGGCCATTGAGGCTGGCAGTCCGTTCCTTGAGCAGCGAAGTTACGCTCATGTATCGGCAAGGTATACTAAACCGGTTGTGGCTCTGCGGCCACTGACATGGGGATCGGGGTTCCACCGGATTAAGGGCCGGAATTTCAGGATCGATCCGAACCTGTTTCTTTTCCATTTCGGCATGGTTGATTATGAAATGTCTGTTGGCAAGACAGGAAATAATGATTTACTTAAATCGGGCTGGACAGGGCATTTTGACAGGCGCCTGCAGTTGTTTGAGCTTATCAGGAACAGCCAGCCGGTTGATGGTGACTCTTTCTTCAGGCAGGCCAGGCGGAGGCAATCTGTTCTCAGGCCGTTTTATGCACTTAACAAACCGGGGATGTTAAGGGATAAACCCATTATTAAGATACCAGACCGCTTTCGGTCAGTCATTTAATATAGCTCCATCTCAATCATAAATATGAGCCTACTCTTCCATCTACAAAAAAAGGTCAAGCGTTATCTTTTCAACCTCAGCGCTGCAGAAAACAAGGCCTATCTGGCATATTACAAATATCTCTACAAGCCAGGGAAAGGAACTGTCGCAGAGTTTATTGACAACTATTCGAAGAGTAAAAGTCCCGTCACATTTCTTCAGATTGGCGCTAATGACGGATTCATCTATGACCCTATTCATAAGTTCATTAAAAGGGATAACTGGAGGGGAATTATGCTGGAGCCACAACCGGAGGTATTTAATCAATTTCTGATACGGCTTCACAGTAAAAGACCTGAAATAACTGTTATAAATGCCGCCCTTGATGTAATTGACGGAACCAAAACTCTCTACCTGCCGGCCATCAGCAATGAGAGATGGGCAACCGGACTGGCAAGTTTCAACCGTGAGGTACTGGTAAACAAGATTAAGGACGGTACTCTGAAGCGGCAGGCACTTAAGCAGGGCATCACCTTGCCTGAAGATGAGAATGAGCTTATCGCCAGCCGCGAGATAGAGACTATAAGTCCTGACACCTTGCTGGCCAGGTTCGGAGACGAGAAGATAGACCTGCTTGCGGTTGACACCGAAGGCTTTGATTATGAAATCATTAAAATGCTCGATCTCAGCAGGATCAAACCTGACATAATCTTGTACGAAGAGGTTAATTTCGATCCGGCGACTGCTGCTGAGTGCAGGGCATATCTTGAGAGACACGGCTATTCATACCGGGTAATAAGCAAGGATGTGCTGGCAATAAGGGATTGAAGGTTAACGGTTAGAAGATTGCCGCCAATGGCTTTGCCATGGCGGTGGACTTCCATGGGGGTGAGAAAACGACATATAGGTTTATTATGCTGCATAATAGCCAATCACATCATATTTAAAATGTCGGTGTTCTGTTAGCTTTCAATGACTCTTTACACAAAAAAGTATTGAATAGATTTTTTGCGAAAACGGCCGATAATCGGTACCTTTCGCAAAATATCACTTTTCATAATATGAAAAAACAGCTTAACATAAATGTAAGTCGATGGATTGAAAACCTCGAGAAAAGGGGAAGAATATCATTTTCATTAAACCAGTTAGAGGCGGAATTACCGAACTACTCCGGAGGAGCCATTAAAAGTGCTTTAAAAAGGTTATCGAAGAAGGGGAAAATAGTATCATTTCACAAAGGATTCTATTTAATAATCTCTGCACAATATGCGACCAGAGGGATTCTGCCTGCTTCTTTATTCATGGACGATTTCATGAAATTTCTTAACCGACCTTATTATGTAGGATTATTAAGTGCCGCAGCTTTATACGGAGCGGCACACCAGCAGCCTCAGGAATATTTTGTTATAACTGATTTCCCTGTCCTTCGACCTTCTCATAAGAAGGGATTAAAAGTAAATTTCATCAGTAAAGGTAATATTGAAAGTCGATTGCTCAGAGAACGAAAAACTGAATCAGGTTATCTTAAAGTGTCTTCACCAGAACTGACTGCCAGTGATCTTGTCCAATATGAAAAAAGATCCGGAGGAATTAACAGGGCAGCAACCGTATTGAACGAACTTGTAGAAGAAATTGAACCTAAAGAGTTTGATTCTGTTTTTTTTGCTTCAACTACTGTTACTGCAATACAAAGACTTGGATATTTGATTGAGAGAGTTCTAAACAATGAAAAACTGGCAAACGAACTATTCAGAGCCTCTCAAAAGAATGGTTTAGTTTTTTTCAGGATACCGTTAAAAGCATCTGCGCCAGCCAAAGGTTTCTCATCAGAAAACCGCTGGAAAGTAATCGTTAATGCAGAAGTTGAAATAGACGAATGATACCACAACTATATATTACCGAATGGTCTGAAATTGCTCCATGGAAGGCTAATGAGCAGGTAGAACAGGACCTGATTATCTGCCGGGCACTTGTCGAATTATTTTCGGATGAGTTTATAGCTGAAAAAGTTGCTTTCCGGGGAGGTACAGCTATACATAAACTTTTTCTGGAACCACAACCAAGGTTTTCGGAAGACATAGATTTGGTACAGATTTCAGCAGAACCAATTGGATCATCAATTGACCAAATCAGGAAACTGTTGAGTTTCCTGGGAGAACCAAAGATCAAACTGAAGGACAGAAATACTACGTTGATATTTAATTTTGAATCTGAAATGCAGCCTGTTCAGATTCTAAAACTAAAGGTAGAGATAAACTGCAGGGAGCACTTTTCAGTCTTTGACCTTAAGAAAATGACATTTAAAGTCAATTCATTATGGTTCAATGGACAATGCAATATAACAACTTACGAGTTCGAAGAATTGCTGGGTACGAAGCTAAAGGCACTTTATCAGAGAAAGAAGGGAAGAGATCTTTATGACCTTTTTAAAGCACTGAAATCAACTGACTCTTTATCAAAAGAGAAGATAATACAGGTGTTCCATGAGTATATGAAGCATGAAAGCTTAAGAATTCCTTCCAGGTTGTCATATCTTAAGAACCTGGAAGATAAGATAAAAGATCCGGAATTCCTTGGAGACACGGCTGCTTTACTTCGGCCTGATGAAACCTATGATCCTGATGAAGGATTTGATCTGGTAAGAAAAGATTTAATTGAAAGAATGTAAAGAAGATCAGAATGAGATTATCAGTACAGAAATTTCATTGAAAAATTTTTATACTACTTTTTCTACTACAAATAAAAACCCTCCTGGATGCATTTGATTTACTAAGCCATTTGACTTACTCTGTCAGGGTGAGAAGATTGCCGCCAATGGCTTTGCCATGGCGGCGGACTTCCATGGAGTGACCTGAAACAGAAAAAGGCCCTGCAATGCTTGATCAGACTTCACAGTCAGGTGAGAAGATTGCCGCCAATGGCTTCGCCATGGCGGCGGACTTCCATGGAGTGACATGAAACAGAAAAAGGCCCTGCAATGCTTTTGCATTGCCAAGGGTTTTGTTTTTCATTAAGCTTATGCCAGCGAGCTGTCAACGCTTCTGAAAAACAAAAACCCTGTCGCTTTCGCAACAGGGCCTTTTTTCTTGTTTCGTCGGGGTGAGAAGATTTTATTTTCTGGCTATATGGCTGATAATCAATTATAGATTTTCTACTACATTTGATAAATTATTGCATTTTTCTATTGGTAATATGCAATAATAATCTATATTTATGGGCATTATCGAGTATTAACATATTTTTCTACTACTATGGCAGATAATGATGGTATAAATGTACACGAATTAATCCAAACTTACTTCGGAAAAACGGACTGGAAAGCAAGAAAAATGGTGCTCCCCAAGCAAAAGAATTCGGATGGAGAAGTGAAGATTTATATCGAGGTACTCAAATACTCCTATCATGGCACAGGTGATTACCGAAAAAAAATCCTGAGAATCTCAACAGAAATTTGGGTACATCCTCAGAACTGGTCTCAGAAGAAACAAAAGGTGTTGGATAAAGACTCTCTCTGTGATGAGAAGAATGTAATCATTACGGACAAGTATAATGCAGTCGTTGATTATTTGAACAAACGAAAGGTATTGCCACTTAGTTTTCGGACTCCATCTATACTGACTGCTAACTTTGAAAAGTTCCGAACCGATTTTGAAAAACTCCTTGAATTATTCCCCCCTGAAAAACAGGCAAGTGTAAAGGGTCTTACTGAATACTTTGACGAATATGTTGAGTTACGCAAGTCAAATGGTGCTGCCCGTGGCACATGGAAAGAATTCATTACGGTAAAAAACAGGCTACTGAATTACGAGAAACACACAGGAAAGAAACTGTTTTTCCCAGACATGACCCTGACATTCAGCGATAGTTTCAGCGTATGGATGAATGGTGTTCCATATGACCCATCCACCGTTGAGAAAACTTTCACGATTTTAAAAACCTTCTTGAAGCATTATTACAAGAGACGACATGAACTTAAAATTCAACTGGACGATTCCTTCATGGATGAAGATTTTAAGAAAGGGAAGAAAAAAGCGAATGAAGCAAATCCATTATCCTATGATGAGTTCATAGAACTAACTCAGAAGGAATTTTCTTCACCTGTTCTGGAAAAAACCAAAGACCGTTTCATTTTGCAGTGCAGCACTGGGCTCAGGTTCTCAGATATCGATAAAATAACTCCTGAAAATATTGTTAATAACCGAATTGTAATAAAACCACAGAAAACAGCGGAAACAAAAGAGGATAACACGATTTACATCAACATAAACAAATACAGCAGGGCAATCCTTGAAAAATATGAGTATGACACAGCCTCGCTTCGGATTAGCAATCAGAAATATAATGATAATCTGAAGGATATGTTTGAAGAACTGAAGTGGAAGAAACGAACCAGCCATAACGGTCGAGATACTTTTATTTCAATTTGTATCCAGAAAAAAGTTCCCGTGGAAGTGATATTAAAATGGACAGGTCAGGGAAGCTACTCTGTCATGAGACGGTACATTAAAGTATCTGATGACCATATGAAGAGAGAAATGAACAGGGTATTCAAATGATTAATTTGCGGACTTTTTGAACTGAAAATCTCGATAAACTAAAGAAAAATTTCAAATATTATTGATAATCTGAATTTTAAGCAAGTCCATTCCTGTGCCAGAAAAAAATATTTTTCAAAAAAATTGACCCCCCAACAATTCTCAACCATTCAAAATGCCTTGGATTTCCCTTTTAAAGAGATAATATAAATTTTTATAATTTTTTATAATCTGGACTTAGCAAATACCTAATTTTCAGAATATCAATCTCTTGCCCCACCCTATGCCTCTGAAAACCAGTCTAGGGGTAGATTACAGGGGGGGTAGGATACCCAGCACCCCATCCATCCCAAATTGATTGTAGGAAGTATTTATAGAAAAGACAACATTCATGAATTCCAAACGACACCCCAGAATCATTCCACATGATGCACATGCCCATAGGAAGCCATTTCAATTTATCATAGCGTATTATATTGTTGACCCCTGTGTTATTACAGAACACTCAATTATAAAAACACTGCATACAATTGATTTACTGGATTTTAAGGATAATGGTGAAATCGAATTTAGAACAGTCAAATTTCTAAACGCCAACCGAGTTGATAATATGCTTCAGATTACCGTCATGGATACCAAAACCAAGGAAGTTATTCAACGAAGGAAGCTAATAAATTGCGGAGTGTGTGACTGGGTAGTTACAGACTTATTCACACAACCTGAAGAGGAACTCATAATTGATTACTGTACAAATGGCTGATATAAAGATGAACACCAAAGATGAACTCCAAGGTCTCATTAATAGGATTTCCAGCAATCCTGACGGCTTCGACCATCTTAAAGTATTCTTGAAGCGTGACGAACGAACAGACTGGTTTGAAAATACTGAATTTCTTATGGTCAGTCCAACCACATTTGGCAAAGTCAAATTGTTGGATATCAGTGTTGATGACAATTATATTTTTCTCAAAGTACTGGATTGTACAACCCAGTTAACGGGTAAAGTACGAATTGACATAAATGACACCCATTCCCATACCTTTTTTATCCGTTGGCAGGATGTCAGGCAAATGGTAGATGATGAAACCTCAACCAGATTCGATAACGATGACCTTCTGGAATTCGACTTCGAAAATGCTGAAAATCAGGCATAAAACTGTAACATTTTTCAAATTATTTCGTATAAACATCTATAGTTTAGTTGATTATGGATGATTCATCAAATCGGTTTGAACTCGTTGAACTGTTTATGGCAAAGGCAGGTAGGCATGGCTGGGACAGGTGCTTTCATGGGATTATTCGAAGAGAGACTGATATCGAAGGTAATCCTGTTGTAATTGGCAAAATTAAAGTCAATGATGAATATATTATCGCATCAGCCTCTGACCAGTGGAAGTTAGGAGAAAAGCTCGATGAGATGGTACTATTTGTACTTGATAAAAAATTTCATGAAGACAAAAAATAAGAATTCATTTTTTTCAGAGCATTCAATTATCTTTAATTGATTGGTTGTCTGTATAATTATATTTCTCAATTAAACTATTTTTGTGATGATTCATTTTGCCGAGGTCAAATATTGATTATAAAGAAAGATATTTATTACACTACATAAATTATCTCAAATAGTATTTTATTATATTTATCAATACCATTTTGATTATTTTCTAATCAAGAGGAATTTATTTTGTCTTCTTAGATACCTGAATATCAATGAAAACCGAAACTAAAAAGATTACAACCAACAGTAGAGTAATAAAGGATATCCTTACAAGGTATCGAGATACTTTCTCTGCTTTGTGCGAACTAATAAATAATTCAATTCAGGCAAATTCAAATAGGATTGAAATAACAATAGACTACAGTTCTGGCTTGGCTCAATCACCAATCCAATCAATAATAATACGAGATGATGGATTTGGTGTACCATACAGTGAATTCGAAATGAAAATTTTAAATATTGGTACAACTGTAAAAAGTGGAGGGCAAGGTATTGGGAGATTCGGAGCTTTGCAAATTGGCTCACTGATGGAAATCGAAACTGTTGCTTATGATGAAAAATACCAAAAATACTCCAAAGTCGCTTTCCCTCTTAATGCTGAAAAAATTGAAGCACCCCATTTGGATGAGTTAGAACTGAAAATAGACTATGAGCATTTTTCCAAAAGAATTAATCCTTACTATAAGGTTACCATAAGTAATCTTTATCATGGAAGCCAAGAAAAAATAGCAAATAAGAATAAAATTGTCGACCAGCTATTAAGTAAAAACATCAGACAATCTATTTTTGAAAAATACCCTACTGAAATATTTAATGAGAAAGTAAGGTTTATAATTAATGATAATGAAGTACGGAAGGAAGAGTTTGTAATTGATTCGCCATTTATTAAAAAGACAGATTACACTGATAAAAAGGGCAATAATCATGAAATGACCTTCAGTTTTTATAACATCCGCTTGGATTTAAATAAAGTGAAGGCATTTTTACGTATTGATAATGCAGGATTAAAAACCGTTGCACATGAGTACACCTATTCATCAGATTGGTATACGCCAGACTTAGGTACTTGGTATATATACATTGATTCTCCATTATTCGACAGTGATTTATTCAGAAATTTAGAGATTGATACACTTGGTGAGGAAGATGCCAAGAAACTGAAAGAGTTTATTAAAGAAATTATTAATGCTTTTTTCAAAGAAAGGAATAAAAAATTTGAGAAATTCTTGACCCTACTCGAAAAGGATAAAGCATATCCATATAGCAATACAAATCCAGCATCATACACACAGGAAGTACTTTTTAAAAAAGTCGCATATTTAGTTGAAAGTGAACATCAATTACTTAAGAGGAATGATAAAATACGCAGTTTTTTATATCCATTAATTGATAAAACCATTGGGAATGGACAGATTGAAGATATTTTTAAAAGTGTTCTGAAACTATCTGATGAAGGGATTGAGAAGTTTCATGCGCTCTTACAAAAAACTGATTTGGAAGATGTGGTACATTTTGCGAATCAGGTAGCACATAAATTAGAATTTTTAGAATTCCTGCACGAACTTATTTATGGTAATATCTCAAAATCAATCAAGGAAAGAAGTCAATTACATAAGATTATTGAGAAAGAATTGTGGCTATTTGGGGAAGCCTATAATGGAACACCAAAATTATGGTCTGATAAAAAAATTGGAAATATTTTGGAAGAACTTAGAAAGGACTATTTTGAATATGAACCCTCTGAAGTAGATGACAATCTTATTGATTTGGGAAATATTGAGGGATTAAACAACATTACTGACCTGTTCTTTATGAATGAGAAAATATTAGATGATGAAAAACGAGAAATACTTATTGTCGAATTGAAATCTCCAAAATGTGCCATTGGAAGGAAAGAATTAAATCAAATAAATGAGTATGCTTATACTATCGAAAGCTATCCAAGCGGTCTGCCGAAAGAAAACGTGAAATATAAAATGATTTTAATCTCTTCCAGACTATCAGGATTTGCGAATTCAACGCTTAAATCTGCCAGACAAAATTATGATAAGCCATTTTTATATACTCATAAAACTGAAAAGGATGTTGAAGTTTATGTTATGGAATGGTCTGAGTTGATTGAACTCAACAAACGCAAACTCGGATATTTGTCGAATTCATTGAAAGTCAAAGATAAAAGTGTAAAAGAAAAATTCGAAGAGGAATATCCAGATATTTTTGATGAAAAAGTATCCGCCAGATTATTTAAGGTAAAGTAGAACTTATTCAGTCCATTAAATTCTTGTGAAAAATGCAGATTTTGATTAATCATAGCCTTTGAGTAAGATGAGAGAGAATGGTTTGTTATTATGCATCATGAAAAAGAGTCTTCGGTGAAATATTCAATTATCAGAATCCCATGAATGCGCATGAATTACTTCATACTATTATGCAAATCAGGTCAGATGAAGACCATCTTCAGCAAAGAAGAATACTTTCTGAAAACTATGAATGGCTTGAGCATTTCTGGCGATACAATTATGGACATAATGATGATTCAATATATCGTTTCATTACAGATAAAGGTGACTTTTATTGGAGTTTGGACATTATAAAGGAATATGCCAAGAGATTTGTAGAGATTGAATGCGTAGGCTCGAATAAAAGGCAAGATTATTCCCAAAATAGAGAAATAGCACGTGCGACCATGTATCTACGATATTCCTGCAACCTTTTTGGTGAAAATCAACCTGACTGTATATCAATAGGATGCCGTGGTCACAAAATTGGAACAGGATTCTGTAATAGGCAAGCAGCACATGAGTGGAAGGGTGATTTTAACCCTATTTTTGCCTTCAAAGCACTTATTTATATCATCAGACAAGTAAGAAATAATTTGTTTCATGGTCATAAACTATCGCTGGAACAGCCACAGTATAGTCGAAATGTAGAACTGGTTAGACTTGCTTCACATGCAACTGAAATATTAGTCGAATTCCTTGTTGAGTCAGAAAAACTGTAGAGTTCTTTCAAAGACTGGCATACTGGAAGTAGTCCTCGTAACCTATTGAAAACAAAAAATAGGGAACTAATAATGAGTATTGTATATACTTATAATCACCACCCATCTTATGAATTTTCCGTGCAAATGTTAGGGGAATCTTGACACCAACGTAAATGTCGTTCATATTAACCTGCTTGTTTCTCATGGAATAATCGAAAACAGAATCATGCTTGCAAACATTAAAAGAATGACGAACACAATTGTCAGCGTTTTTTTGATAAAGGAATCCTTCGAAATAAAATAAGCGTTTCAAAAATCCTTTTGAAACTCGGTATGAATTCTTAAAACAAAAGTTATTTTCAACTATTGGGATACTCGTTAGATAAAGATTCCTTCGAATACAATTAGAATTATATATTCTCGACTTAATCTTAAACCAATCCCAAAAAACCATTTCATAACCAGAGGGAATATCGAGGTGCTGGTCACCCATTATTTTCAGTTGCCTCATATATTTGGCAATCATCTCATTTTTCATAAGGTAACTATTGAATAGGTTTTGTCATGAACCAGTTAGTTGAATCAAAGTATTAAAATTAAGCATTAATCATTCAAAAAACGGACGTTTATTTGATGCTTGTAATACAGGGGGGGATAACAGGGTTTTCTTCCTTTAAAACCATACCTGAATTATTTGGGCGAGGATTATTTAAAAAGCGGTTTGCGCTCGAATGGCAAAATATCATGAGTTTCGATTTCGTGAAATCTAAGCTCAAGGTTTTGTCCTGCTTCAGTTTTGATGTAAAATTTTGCTTGTAGAGAAACATCGAAACCATCCACTGGGTATATATAGTCTATTTTGGTAACTTCGCCCTTGACTTGATTGCCACTTTTTAAATTAAAAATGGTAATCACACCAACTTGAACGCAAGTAAATGAATTTTGGTTATTAAATTGTTCCCTCTCTTCAGCATTTAATCTATAAAACTGTCCTTCGAACTTATATGTTAATTCGCTCATATATATGATATTAAACAAATGCAAAGATACAAAAATAGCTGGAATGATTTCCAGCTATTTGCACTTGATTTATTAACATTAATTATGCATTTAAATAAGCCTCAATCCCTTTATTCAAGCCATTTTCTGAATCTTTAGATTGTTTCTTTTTTGCCTCTCTGAGGATATACCCAGACCGTTTTCTCTTCTTAGTATCCTTACTTCCTTTCGGTCTACCAGCCTGTTTTCCCTGCATTTTTGCCCTGCGAAGACCCTCGATTGTCCTTTCCCGTATCAGTTCTCTTTCAAATTCTGCAAAAGCCGATAAAATCTGGAAATGAAGTTTCCCAGCAGCAGTGCTGAAATCAAGATTGTCCGAAATGCTTATAAACCCTATACCCTTATCAATTAATTCCTTGGTATCGAGAATTAACTCAGTGCTGGAACGTGCCCAACGGTCGAGTTTGTATACCAGAACAGCATCATATTCGTTATTTCTGAGCTTTGCCAGCAGTACCTGTTTTACAGGTCTGGTCTTACGTGTGGATTCGACTTCTTCATATATATCGTAAGTCAGATTGCTTTTTTCAGCATACTCAATTAATCGGATTCGCTGGTTCTCTACTGTCTGCTCTGAAGTTGACACTCTGGTATAAATGGCTACATGTTTCATATTTTGTGATTAATTATTTGAAGGAATGTAATATCGATATCGTTTGTCCCAATATCTCCACCATTCTGGATAGCGAACAATATGTGTCGATTTAACCTGATTTGCTTCAATGAAATTGATTACCATGAAATGGTCAAAATCATCGGTATCCATTGTAAAATTGGTATGGGTGATTTTTATTGGCTTTTTCATATCAGTTCTGGATAAAAGGGAAACGTGGCAATCGGCTATATTGGGCAGGTACACGGACTGTAAAAGAACCTCTTGGAATGTCATCAACTACCTCAACGATAACCATATAATCGCAGTTTTCTTCAGGCAGGGTATAAAATTCAAGTTGGATGAACCGTACTTTCTGTTTTGTCATGCATTACATAATTATGGACAGGTCAAATATAGAAACAATTATCAAGATGACCATCAACTGTCCATAATTATTTACAGCAAATTCTTATATTTACATCAAAATCATTCCACCGAAACAAATGCCTGACCTGTCACAACAACCAGAATCGTTAAAGAAACAATACCAGCCACCCAAGGAAATCAAGGCTGAGCATCAGGATTTCATAAAAAAGGTAGGTGACAGACTTAAACAAATCCGAGAAAGTAAGGAATTGAGTGCAGCAAGATTGGCAAAGGACTCAAATCTCTCACGAAATCTTTACCATCAAATGGAACACGGAAGAGTATACTTCACAATTTCTTCATTATTACGAGTACTTGATGCACTTGAAGTATCAGCATCGGAATTCTTTAATGACCTTTGATATTCTTATTCTGGCATATTTTCCCAAATTATTCAGCCGATGCTTTTCATGCTGGGACTATTATTTGTGCATTCTGGCAGTAAAATATGAAAAAATTAGCGTTTTTATGCTGGTTTCAGAGTTTTGGAAGGTACGATAAACCCATATTATCATCCTCATTAAGTCCACATAAACAAAGATAATTCACATCAAAAAGCACAATTAATTGTGCTTGGGTATTTATGATAAACCCTAACTGATGAAAGAGATTCAGGAACATAACTTAGAACGCTTGAATGCCGTTACAACTTTTTTAAAATGGTATCGCATCAACTCAGGATTAAGCCAGCAAGAACTCAGTGAACAATCAGATATCCATAGAAATACCATTTTACGATACGAATCCAGTATACCAAAGAACATGACTTTATTGACCGTTTTTGAAATTGCAGATGCATTGGAACTCGATGTGAACCAGATATTTTTGGAGATATTATAAATCCAAACTGTTCTTAAATGCCCTACCTTCCAACATTCTCCCCAGACAGTTGTCGCAACAATTTATTGGTAGCATCCTGAAAGAAACTCATGCCATCATTCATATTGTTGATGTCTTCATATAAGATATTTCTTTGCTTTTCGCTAAGAAAAGTTAGTAAGGTCAGTTCTTCAAGGAACTCAGTATCAATAATACCATAATAGTCTTCCCGAATTCCTATTTCCCTGAGTTTTTCAATTATTTCAACATCTTGTTCATCCATACCTGTATTTTCATTTGGTTCATTTTCATCATCTTCTTCATATTCCCCGACATAAAATGACTGGTTTAACTCATTCTCATCAATTAACCACTGCATGTAATCGCTGAATTCCAGTTCCTCATCATCAACCGCTTCCCAGAACTTGTCCTCAACTTTATGATTGTACTTGAAGCCGAAATCCTTGAAAACCTGTTTTGCGATTTCCTCAGAGCGTTCCTCATTCCCACTTGCCACTACGATTGAGTCATGTCTGGAAAAGCAGGGAATGCCTTCATTTCTTAGTTTTTGCAAAATGTTATCCACAAATATCTCTCCTTCTATACATTGCAGGAATACACTAAAATTGCTTTCATGATTATCTTCTTGGTCATTAGCTTTTTTATCCGTGGTTTGAGGTTTTTTAAACTCAGCAATAATACTCATTACCACAGGATAACGTTGAGATAATCTGCTGAGTAATTCATCTGGTCTGTTCGTTTTTTTGAAAAGTAGTTTGAATAACACCTGCTTTGCCAACAGCCTTTCTTGTAAACCCAACTCCTGTTGAACCACACTATAAAAATCGTTAAAGAATACATCACGGATGAACTTTGTTACATCTGACAGACTATACTGCCCTGATGTACTGTCGTTAATATTGACACTCACTTTAGGCAACTGTGGCTGGAAATTTTTCAGGATTTCAACTAACTTTTTTAAATAAGTAAGGTTATTTTCTTGCTTGAATATTGATAAAAGGAATTGCTCACCATGACTGAGGTAAAGATTCAGAAGGTTTGCGAAAATCAAAAACTGTGATGTTCTGAGGTCAAGTTGAACAACGGTCTTGTTATTAATATTGATGAACTGAAGAACCTTACTTGGAAAGTTAGTCAGGTGACTATAAATTCTAAGCGTTAATGGATTACGCTTTTCTTCGATGGGTAAAATGCCAATTTGTGAAATCTGCTGCTTATAGTGATACTTAAGTGATTGAACTCTCTGCTTTAAAAATTCCTCAAGGTCTGCGATAAAAAATGAGTCCTTAAAATAGAAGAAGTCTTTGCTTTTGGTTTCGGCATAGATTTTCGCTGCTTTAACACTTCGATATTTGATACTGTATGTCCAGTTGCCAGAGTCCTCATTTAGTTCTTTGCACTCTATTTTCAGACCATCTGGAATGGTCTTGATATAATCTACTTTAAGGAATTCATCACAAATTAGTTCTGCATTTTTATCGACCCATTTACAGGCTTTATCCTGGTCAATCGAAACTCGATAGTTGATATCGGCAATTTCAGGCATAACAAACTCCTTATCCACAAACAATATCCTTTCCTGTGCCGATAATACAGTTCTTTTTTCGATGTATTGAATTGCTGCATATTGGTCATCCAACAGGTCTGGATTTATTCGGTATCTGATACCTACCTGTCCAAGTTCTTTCCCCTTGGAAACACTTGTATTTATTTCTGGGAATGTACGATAACCAAAATCATGACTTTCAATAATCTTGTGTTCATTCAGAAGAGGTTCAATTACTCTTTCATGGTAATTTCCACCGTAAATATTATACCAATACTCTTTCCCCAACGGAACATAGTTGTTTAACCCTATACCCTGACTTATCTGATGGTAATATATGATTGCAACACATTGTAGAAAGTTGTTCTTTGAAGTGTATTGGTACTTGTTATTATTGATAATACACTCCTGCAATTTTCTTGATAATTTTGTAGGAAGATATTCCTGTTTAATGTACTTCTTTCTATTTGTGTTAGTCTTCATCTTTCACATTGTGTTACCCCTATTATTGACCTTACCATTGTCTTTAATCAGACCTTAACGTATTACTTTAAGTTAATTCTTGCTTATCTCATTCCAATCACCATTATTGACCTCAACCCTATTGTTAATCAGACCTTAACGGTTTACTTTATCTTGCTTATCCTATTCCATTAATCTTTTTATTGTACCTTAACCCTTATTTTAATCCGACCTTTCCTTATGTTTCACTGTGTTCCATTATCCATATTATTGACCTTAACTCAGTGTTAAATGCGACCTTAACGTTCATTATATGGCTATTAAGCAGTGTGTTACGCCCTTTACTTGAAGTCAGGCAAGTTCCTGACCCTTGTCGAATCGCCTTTTTGGAATTGGATTTCAGATACTGGAATAATCACACAATCTGCTTTTTGAAAATCTCCTTTTAATTCAGAATCTGTAACCTGTATTCTCAATACATTTTTTCGTTTCATGAACCACATAGTTTCAATGCTGCCGTTCTTTACCCAGCATTGTTCTATCTTGTAGCCACTGGATTCCAATTTTGCAAGTCTGGTTTGTACCCAGTGGGTGTTTTTAGTGATATTTCGAATCTCGTCCATCACTTCATCTAATGTTCTGGAAGTATGTACTGTGTTTTCATTTCGGAGAGGTACTGCTCCTGAATGATTATTGGTATTCTTCATGGATTAATCTGGAAATCTTGTATGCGATTTTTTAACTTCTTATAATATTGTGACATAGCCTTTTTATTATTGCAAAATGGGACTTTCGTTGGCTTTGTCATTTTTGAAACAATGTATTCAGCACTTTCCACACAAGTACGATGTTTCGGTTTGGACTTCTTGTAGTTATCCGCTGCTGTATAAGCGATTAATCTACTGTACGCTTCATCACTTAATTTGATTTTAATTGTTTTCATATTCGATTATTTAATTGTTGTTTCATTTAGGCATAATTACCCTGATTATCTAATTGTTATATCCACTGTAAGAGCATATAATTCAAATGGCTATTTCATCCACACATCTGATTTCAACTGGTATCTCTGGAACAACCCTATTAATTTGGTCTTTGACAATCTCTGCATCACATAATTCGCTACCATTATTTCCATAGATGATTTCCATCCCAGTAAGTTTCTTACTATTCTTGCTGCCACAAGAAAAAACTACCAGACCCATTGTTCCTTCATTGATATCAGCCACATTGACGTCTATATCACGGTTAATTGAACTGACCAATTTCTCAGTTGGCGAAATGGTTGTTAAATCAACCGTGATATCTGTTTCCTTTTCAAGATATTTGAGAAAAGCTATTACATTCTTCTTCATCTCTTTGACTTTATTAGTTATGAATCTCTTCCTCATAAGGCAATGCCAACCGATGCTGTGTAAAGTTCGATTCCCATAGAAAATGCACCAGTGCATACGAGTTAGTTTCCCACTTTCCGAAAGGTTTGAAACTCGCCTTTTTAATTCTTTTCTCAATGAATTTAAAGGGATGGTACTTATAATCAGGTGTGACATAAACCTCGATGTATCCCTTTTTATGTTTATGGTCATCCCAAAATCTGAGGATTTCTTGATAATGGTCATTTATAAAATCAATTCGGCATTGACTATGAGCCATTATAAAACTTTTATTCACACTCTCTTTGGGGATTTGTTTTCCATTGCACCCCATGCACAAGCCTATAAACTCCTGAATTGGCAGTTTCTCATCCCACCTTACCCATTGGTCATCGACATACATTTCAATACCTTCCCAATATTCTTTGGGTATTTCTGAGAATGAGCACAACCAATCATCAACTGGACTTCCTATGCTTCTTGAGTGCTGGTCAATGACTTGATAAAGGATTTCTGGCATTCCACCGACATATTTGAACTTCGCCCATGAAATAACTGGAATGTTTTCTTTGATTAATATCCTCACCATCCCAATTTCCTTTTTCATGTATTCATTATTGACTGTCATTGAGTCAACTTCATCTGAAGAATAGATTTGCCCAGAAGATAATTCATGTGCATTTACGATTTTACCAATATTGCAGGCACTGTCCCAAACAGGACTTTTTGTAAGCCATAATGTTGGTTTTTCATTCTGGTCAATTAATGACTTGTAAACTCTTAATCGTCCTTCGATAACAATTTGTGCCAGAAGGCAACCTTTTGTAAAATGATAGAAACTCATAATTTTCTGTTTTTATTTATTAATATCTACTATTTTGCTGTCTACTTTTTCCTCCCGATTTTTTTTAATAATTGTTACAAAATTTTGTAACTATTTTACTTTAATGATTGCCAAGTCGCTGAATGCCCCATAAATAATAGCTTTTAGAAGAATGAAATTTTTCTGATTTGAGATGAGATTATGTTGTATTTTAGTGCTTTTTTACTAACTTGTGATATTTATATCACATTCAATGAGGACAATTAGGGCAAACGAATTTTTCGAGCATTTTATTAAAATCAGTCAGAATCTTACCATGACCGAGTTACAAATGCTTTATATTCTTATAACAGAACATGAAGTAATTGAACTTTCACAACAGGGTTTTGCAGATAGACTCGGAACTCATCGAAGGACAATTAATATTGGCTTAAAGAAATTAAGACAATTGAAATACATCGGTGATATTTCTATTGAAGAGAGAAATAGAGATGCAACAAAACGTCTATCAGAGACCAATTATAAAGGTCTTTATGCCTACGAAATCCAGCAAGCAAAGAAATTCATTTTAGATGCATTAAATGAATATTATTATCCATTTGAAAAGAAATCTCCCATCGTAAACGCTGACTTTTATAGCAGTATCATAGGAGACCATCGATTACCTGATGGATACAGATACAATAAGAATTTTATATCCGAGACTATTGTTGAGAAATACCCGAATTGCAAACTCCATTTCAAGTTAAGAGCGACATCTTATAGTTCTGAAAATTATTATAATATCTCCCGAACCATTAATAATGAAATCACTAAATCCAGTTTTCATTTTCGCCCTGCAATGAAAAAAGATAAAATCTTGCAAGATTTGTTCGAGAAATACTCCATCGATGAGGAAGAAGCCATGCAGGTTATTAAACAAGAATTCCCGAAACTCAGATTTAACAAAAATAAGATTATAATCCCCAAGCCATGGCAAGGTAGAAAATCGCATTAAGGTCTTTCATCATCTTTTTATCACAGTACATATAGAATTGAATTTCACAAAAAGGATTTGAACTAATCACCAACCTTTTATCTTTTTACACATTATACTATCTCTTTTTCTGTGAATGATATAGCAATTCCCATAATTATTGTTTACATTCGATTTCCCAAACTTTAATTTTAATTAAAGCGATGCTACTAAAGGAAATACTGAAAACCAAAGGTTTGAAGCAGAAATGGCTTGCGGAAAAATTAGGTGTATCAGAAGTGGCTGTCAGCAATTGGTGTTCTGGCAAAAGCGTGCCAAGTCCAAATAATCTTGAAAGGATTAGTCAAATACTGAAAGTTTCAAAGAAATCAATATCCAACACATAAACGAGTATTAGGTATGCCAAAGATTTACGACAACATAGAAAACCACCTGACGGTTGGACTCAATGATACATTAGAACTTTCACAGAGAACTGACCTTTGTGTTGGATATTTCAATTTAAGGGGTTGGAAAGAAGTTGCCGAGAAGATTGATAACCTTTCAGGTGCAAACGTTTCTGAAGGCAAGGAAGATGTGCTTCGTACCTGCCGTCTGCTTATCGGAATGCAAAAAATGCCCGTTGAAATCTTACGGGAATACTTTTCTCAGGATGATGAACATATCATTGACCAAGCCGAAGCAGTTAAACTTAAAAAACGTCTGGCTCAGGAATTCAAAGACCAATTGACTATCGGGACTCCCAGCGAACAGGATGAAAGAGCCTTACGCAAATTAAGTCAGCAAATGAAGGACAAGAAAGTGGTTGTAAAACTTCATTTGCGCTATCCTCTCCATGCAAAACTTTATCTGGCATATAGCAACGACAAAAGAGTTCCAATTATCGGCTTTTTGGGCAGCAGTAACCTTACTCTTGCAGGACTTGCCAAGCAGGGTGAATTAAATATTGATGTGGTTGAGCAGGATGCTGCAAACAAATTGGCAACTTGGTTTGACGACAGGTGGAAAGACCGTTGGTGTATTGATATCACGGAAGAACTGATTGAAATAATTGATAACTCATGGGCAGCAGACCGCTTGGTTTCGCCATTCTATATTTATTTGAAAATGGCATACCACCTTTCCCGTGAGGCAAGGGCAGGTATTAATGAGTTTAAACTACCCAAGGTCTTCCAGAAAGAATTGCTCGAATTTCAACAAAAAGCAGTTCTGGTGGCAGCACACCACCTGCATAAAAGAAATGGTGTAATGGTGGGTGATGTTGTTGGACTGGGAAAAACGATTACAGCAACCGCATTGGCAAAACTATTTGAAGACGACTTCTTTTTAGAGACCTTGATTATTTGTCCGAAAAACTTGGTCGAAATGTGGGAAGATTATGCGCACAAATACCAGTTAAGAGCAAAAGTTATATCTCAAAGCAGAGTACAAAGCATTTTGCCAAACCTAAGAAGATACAGACTTGTTATTATTGACGAGAGCCATAACCTGAGAAATGACCAAGGCAGCAGGTATCGAGCCATTAAATCATATTTAGAGGAAAACGACAGCAAGGTTATCCTGCTATCAGCAACCCCTTACAATAAAACATATTTAGACCTTTCCAATCAACTTCGACTGTTTATTTCAGACGATAAAGATTTAGGCATAAGTCCTGAACGATACATCGAAAGTATTGGTGGTCAAGTTCAATTCGGTTCGCTGCATACGGAAACATTTATTCGAAGTATTAAAGCATTTGAGAAAAGCTATTTCTCAGATGACTGGCGAGAACTGATGCGGTTGTATTTAGTACGTAGGACACGGAGTTTTATTAAAAACAATTATGCAGAAACAGACCCTGAGAATGGAAGAAAATTTCTGACTTTTTTCGATGGCACGAAATCCTATTTCCCAGATAGAATTCCTAAAAAGGTTGAATATGCCTTTAATCCTAACGACCCTAAAGACGAG
>Ga0334882_1000498_pt1 | contig 60679 bp, 57 predicted proteins | sample GraSluR1_MG_5_FD_207226 | JGI IMG/M metagenome (GOLD analysis project Ga0334882, IMG submission 207226) | Sludge microbial communities from methane-producing bioreactor in Wageningen University, Netherlands - Granular Sludge_15_04-R1 | ecosystem: Engineered > Bioreactor > Anaerobic >... | reverse complement strand
AGGGTACCTGGAAGACGCGATCTACATCGCCGCCGTGCCCGCCTTCGCCATCAGCTGTATCAGTCTGGTGGTGGTCTCCCTGATGACCCAGGAGAAAGATCCTCCCAAGGCTGCCGTCGATATTGATGGGAATTCTCTGGACGTTGCGAAGGCTTAAGCTTTAAACCTGGTTATCTGAATAAAGGCCCTCCGGGATCGCCGGAGGGCCTTTCGTTTTTTACCTTGTAACAATTTAATTAGTTTTAATTTTCCTTATGTTCTATCGATTCTGTAATTTCCGTCTGGTTTCGTCGGTCATGTTGTGGGCATGGGCCATGCTCTTGTCCACCACGGCACCGAATTCCAGCAGCAGGTCCACCAGGTCATCGAGCCGGTTATTGGCGGCGATGTAGAGCATGGAAGTTCCATCGTAGTAATCGCAGGGGGCGTTGGGGTCGCTTCCCGCCTCCAGAAGAATCCGGACCAGGCCGGCGGCGCTGCCCTTGCGGTCGTAATTGTCATTGCTTTTGGATCTGATCAGCAGGTACAGGGGCGTGTCCCCCCGTTTACTGGTGTGTTTCACATCGGCCCCGGCGGCGATGAGCTTCCGGGCCAGGTCTTCCAGGTCCGAGAAGGGCTTGTCGTAGGGCCGACCGTCGCAGAGCATGTGGAGCAGGTTGTCTCCTGTTTCCAGGTCCACGAAGGCAGCGGGGGCTCCCTTTTCCAGGGCGTAAGCGGCCACCTTCGGGGCTTTGTAAGACCCCAGGGCATCCTTGAGAATCCAGCCATCCATGGGCAGGTGCTCCTCCACGGCCTTCAGATCCGTCAAAGAATCCTCCCTGATCGCTTTAAAATACCTGTCTCCCGGTTCGGAAAGAATCGATTCCATGTAGAAGCCCCGGTCGGTATCCAGCATTTCAAACTGCCAGATCACATAATCAGCCCGCCGCCCCTGGCTGTCCCGCTGCAGGAGGGGAGCCTTTTTTTCCACCAAAAGCCGGGTGAAGGGACTGATCTCGCCGGAATGGCTGGCTTCCTCGGCCCGGTGAAGCAGCAGGGTTTCCGGGGGGAAAAGCTTTCTTACATCATCCACCGGCGCCAGGAGTGATTCGAAGGCGTTGTAATCGCCGTCGTCGATGGCCTTCAGGGCCGCCTCGGCCCGCTCGGCATCGGACAGGTTGGCGCTGTTTTTAGCCGGGGTGGAGGTCTTTCCGGGGGAAGAACCGGTTCCCGAATCGGAATCAGCCTTTTCGGTAATTGATTTTACCGCCAGGTCCGCCAGGCTTCCCTGGAGGGTGCCCCGGGTGGGCATCATCAGGCAGCCTGTCACCATCAACAGAATCATCGCCAGGGCCAGCGGGAAAAGTATCGCTTTCTTGTAAGGTCCCATCTATTTCTCCTTGGGTACATACAGTTTTTTTCTATTTTGATAAAAAGTAGCGGAAGCCGGAAGTGCCGATTGTCCTGGGGTTGTCAGTCTTTAGTCATGGCCGGGGGGTGCCCCGGCGAGGGGCAAAGTCAGGCGGCGGGGTAGGGAACTTTGATGGTCATCTGGAACCCTTCTCCCGGAGCACTCCAGAAGGCCAGGGTGCCGGAAAACCGGTGTATTCCTGCTTTCATGAGCCCCAGGCCGTGGCCGGGGCGGCAGCCGCGGCATCCGGACCCGTTGTCGGAAATCACCAGGGCCACCTGCTTTTCCCCGTAAAGCAGGGCCAGGTCAATTTTTTCGGGATTACCGTGCTTTACCGCATTGGTTATGGCCTCCCGGCAGCAGCCGGTGAGTTCTCTCACCAGGGGTTCGGGCAGGGGTTTCTGGTCGCCCCGGAGGATGAAATCCAGGGCAACCCCGGGGAGGAGGGTCTCCTGGATCAGGTTTCCCAGGGCGATGGAAAGGCTGTTTTTTTCTTCAACTGTGTCGGTGAGGCTTTCTTCCAGGCGGTTAAGGCTCCGGGCTATCAGGTCCCGGGCCGCGGCCAGCCGGGAAGCCCTGACCGGCGGGGGGGAAGATTCTTCCTTCTCCAGCCGCATCAGATAGATGACCTGGGTCAGGCTGTGGCCTAAAATATCATGCATTTCCCGGCGGGACCGGTTCAGCAGCGCCGTTTCCATCATCTCCACGGTTTTCCGGTTATACTGTCGCAGCTCCTGGATGGATATTTCCAGCTGTCGGTTCTTCTCTTCCACTTCGGCTTTCAGCTCTTCCACCCGGCTTACGTCAACGTAATGGTAGAGGGTTCCCTTGCGGCTTTCGCTGGTCCGATGGAGGCGAAACAGCTTCCCCTTCTGATGTATCTCGGTCTCCGGCACAGTGCGGGGATCGATCTTGGTGACCTGGCAGACCCGTCCTTTTCTATCCGTGAGAATAAGGGGATCTTCCAGTTCCAGAAGCAGCTTTTTCCAGGCCGAAGGAAGAACCCCCAGGAACCTGCTGCGGAAGGCGGCGACACCGAAAAAGGCCAGGGAGAGGGTCATAAACAGGGGGGTATAGTCAAATTTCTGTCTGAACCCGAAAAGCCGGTAAGTATAAACGGCATTAATGAACAGGGGAATCACCGCCGCGGCGACCAGTAAAAACTCACCCTTCAGTTCCGTCCGCCGGAGCCGGATCATCCCCAGAAAGAAGAGAACTATCCCCGCCAGGGTAAGCAGATAGGTGTAGCCGGAAAGAAGGTAAAAAACCGGACCGAAGGTGTCCCGGTAGAAGGTGTAGGTGGCGTAAAAAAGGTGGTGCAGGGGGTTGGTGGCGGCGATGAGAAAAAAAACCGCCGATGGAACCGCCAGGATGTGCCGAATCTTGAGCGGCATTTCCCGGCTGAAAACGTAGTGCCAGGCAAAGAAGAGGAAGAGAGGCCCCAGGGCGCAGACCGCCAGGTATTGGGTAACGATAAAAACCCAGCGCAGACCCACCGTCGGAGCCACGGTCTTGAGCATCTTGCTGATCACCCAGAGGAGCGGAACCGCCTGGAGAAAGAGATACCGGTAGAGAAGGCGGCTTTTTTTACCGTTCCGATAGAACCAGCTGTTCACTCCGAGAATCACAAGGAGGGCCAGAAAGTGCCAGACCTCAATCAGGAAAATCTCCCTGCCCAGGGCTTCGCTCATCTCCATGACAATCTCCCGGCACCGGCTGCTTTCAGTCCAGGTTATCCAGCAGATTATGCCGGATGGCGTAGACGGCTATCTGGGTGCGGTCTTCCAGCCCCATTTTACCCAGCACCGAGCTGACCCGGTTTTTGATGGTTCCTTCGGTGCAGCCCATCAGATCGGCGATGGCTTTGTTGCCGTGGCCCTCGGCAATATATCTGATCAGGTCCATATCCCGGTCGGTGAGGCCAAAAAGGCGGGGCTTGCCGTTTTCATGATCCCGGGATACCAGCTGCCGCTTTACCACCGGGTGGTAGACCAGAAGTCCCCGGGCCACCGCCTCCAGGGCCAGGGCGAACAGATCGGGATCAACATCTTTGAGGAAGATCCCCTCCACGCCTGCCGTCAGGGCCTGGGTGAAAACCTGATCTTCCTCAAAGGTGGTCAGCAGCACCACCCGGCAGGGGCTGTCGTCCTTTTTCAGGGCCGAAGCCACTTCCAGTCCGTTTAATCCCGGCATCCTGATATCGAGGACCGCCAGGTCCGGTTTAAGATCCCGGCACAGCTTTAAAGCTTCGGTCCCGTCGGCGGCGGCGGCCAGTACTTCCAGTTCCGGCCGGGCGGAAAGCAGGGTCTTCAAAGAATCTCTTATCAGGCTTTGATCTTCCGCCAGTACAATGGTGAAACTCATGTTTCCTCTCCTCCCCGGGCGAGCTGGCTCACCGCCAGCCGGATATCAGCCATGGCTTCCTCGGCACTGTGAAGAACCAAGGTAAAATCCTCAGGGTGTTTCATCTGCTCCTGAAGATTCAGCAGTTTTTCCCGGACCAGGCTGAGGATCCGGGATGACAGGTCCTTCCGGTATCTCTCCCGGCGGGTTTGAAGATCCACCGCCTCGGCGGATTCCAGAAGGGTGTGCTGCCTCTGAAGGAGCCTGTTTTTTTCCATCAGTTCATCCACAAGAAGCTGCTCTTCCGTCAGATCCAGCAGGGTCAGGAGGTACCCCTGGCTGACCGGCTGGAGGCGGTATCGGTAGATTCGCTCTCCCTGCCGGAAGAGCCCCTCGGCGGGGTCCCGGCCTGAAGATTCGGGAGAAGCCTGCCCGGACTTGATGAGGGCGGTCAGCTCCTCCATGAATTCCTCCGATTCTTCCGGGGAATGCTGTTTCTGTATGCCGCTGCTCTCCTGGAGGATGAAGGTTTGATCGAAAATCAGTACCGATTCCCGCAGGGTATCGATGATCCATGCCTGGTAATGGCGCAGGTCCGGTTTTTTCAGCCCCCTGAGAAAGAAAAAAAGCCACGCCGCCCCCCCGGGAACCAGGAGCCATGAAAAAACCGTCATGATCCGGCGGGCTTCGATGCCGGGGGTTACGGGAAGGAGGGCCTGGAGAATTGCCAGGGCCATGACGCTCAGGGTCAGCAGTTTGTGAAGGATGGAATCACTTTTCAGAACCAGGTGGGGCACCAGGTAGATGAGGAGCCCCAGGGCGGCCAGGGTGCGGAAGAAGTTGCCGTAGGTGTAAAAGCTTTCCATGGTTGAAGTCAGTATGCACCATTACTTTTGTCACCGCAACCCATTACTTTTTGCGGCCAACGAAACCAGTTTTGATGAAGGTATTACCCAGGCAAAACGAAGATTCTCGAGGATAGGCACCTGCGCTCTGGGAAAATCGCGCTGGCACCCATCCTCTCCATCTTGATCGCTGTTACCGCTCCTGGGCTTCCCGGATGAAGAGCTCTTTTACCTCCGCCGGGGTGCGGCACTCCAGCACCTTGTCCACGATGTGGGGTTTGTTCAATATGGCACTCACGGAGGTGAGAAACTGGATGTGGGGGCCCGTGCTGTTTTTGGGGGATATGGTCATGATGAATATCTTCGAAGGCTTGCGGTCCAGGGCGTTAAAGTCGATTCCCTCCGGTTTCAGCCCGATGGCCACGGCGAGGCGGGATATCCCTTCGGATTTTCCATGGGGCAGGGCGATGCCGTTCTGCATTCCCGTGCTCATGGATTCTTCCCGTTCTTTAACTGCCTGAAGGCAGGCCTGGTGGTCATCCAGCAGCCCCGCCTCATTGATCAGCCCCACCATTTCTTCAATGATGGCGTCTTTGTCGTTCCCCTTGAGATTCGTGGCGATGCAGCCTTCCTGAAGATTTTTGAAAAAGTCATCCTGTATCCTGGCACCTTTTTCTTCGGTGAGGGTTTTCTTCATTTCCTCCGGCTTGGCCATGTCCTTGAGCTTGTTGATGGTGTCGTGCATGCCCACCAGAGACTCGTAGACCAGGTTCTTGACGAAAAACTGATCCGCCGGGTCCGATACCACCTCCAGCAGGTCCGGGTATTCATGAAAGGTCAAAGAAATTTCTTCCTTTCGGTTCTGGTAGATCCGGTGGTCATCCACATCCATCTCATGGATGTAGAACCCTTCTTCTCTCAGTTCGTCCAACACCTTGGTTACCGCCATCTGGGTCATCTCCCGGGAGGGAAAGGTGAAGGAGGAAATAACCGTGTTGGAGCCCTTGGTGGGGGTCCGGGTTCCGATTTTACTGCTCCTTAAGAGCCGGGTCAGCAGGGGCGGCGGCACCAGGGTAGTCACCAGGGTCATGAAGACCGCCACGCCGAAGAGGCTCTCGGTGAGAATCCCTCCGGCTATACCGATACCGGCGATGATCAGGGCCACCTCGCCCCGGGGAACCATCCCCACACCGATCCTCAGGGCCCCCCGCAGATTGAAGTTCAGAAAGAGGGAGGGGACCCCGCAGCCGATGATCTTGGCGGCGATGCCCAGGACGGAGAAAAGGAGTCCGAAGAGGACCGTTTCGAGGCGGAAGAATTCGGTGACGTTGACCAGCATTCCCATGACGCAGAAGAAGACGGGGACGAAGAACTCCTGCAGGGGGTGGAGCTTCTCCTGGATGATGAAGCTCAGGTCGGTCCGGGAGAGACTGAGTCCCATGACGTAGGCTCCGATGATCATGGCCAGTCCCGCCTTCTCAAAGATCCCCGACAGGATGAGGGCCAGACCCAGGCTCATGACGGCGATGGTTGTTTCGGATCGGAAGAACTTCAGGCCCGTACCGATCCTGCGGGCGAAGAAGAGGCCCAGGATGGTGAAGCCGAGCCAGACCCCCACCGCCTTCAGGGCGATGAGGCCGATGGATCCCCAGGGCACCGAACCGCCGCCGTGGCCGGAGACCACCGACACGATCCCCAGAATCACCGCCAGGATGATGATGCCCAGCACATCGTCGATCACCGCCGCCGCCAGGATGGTGACTCCCTCGGGGGAATCCATTTTCCGCTGTTCCGACAGGATCCGGGCGGTGATGCCCACCGAGGTGGCGATGGAGAGAACCCCTAAAAAGAGGTTCACCGGTGCGGTCAGGGGCAGGCCGGTGATGAGGCTTCCTGCCCAGGCGCCGGAGAGGAAAGAGACAATCACCCCGCCTACGCCGATTACCGCCCCCTTCAGGGAAAAGCGCAGGAAAAGGGCCAGGTCGGTCTCCAGGCCCGAGTGAAACAGGAGGATGATCGAGGCCACCGTGGCCAGGGCATAGAGTTCGGGGGTGACGGGAAAGTCCGGACCCGCCAGGGGAAAGAGGCCGTGGGGAAATCCGGGGAACCCGAGCCCTCCCAACAGATAGGGGCCGATGATGATTCCCATCAGCAGCTCTCCCAGCACCGAGGGCATGTTGATCTTTTTCATGATCATCCCCCCCAGCCGGGCGGCGAACAGGATGATGCCCACCTGGAAGATCAGTTCGGTCATTTTTTCCGTCAGGCCCCCTTCCACGGCGCCGCTGGCGAAGAGGGGTGCCCCGGTTAAAAGCACAAGAAGGGCGATCAGGGAAAGTTTGTTCGGATTTCTCATGGTGGACCTGCCTCGTAAGGGGAAACTATAATCCCATAAAAAACCTTTTTTTCGAGTTTATCAATGGGGCGGAAGGGTAAAGATGGCCTTTTCTGTCTAAAATAGGCCAAAGGAGTACAGATTTCCATCAAGAGTTGTATCGCCGTGGAGCGGTTTTACTGTGGAGACGCCCGGGAAAATCGGGTATTTTTAAATTAAGGTTGGAATTTTAAAAATCTCAGATTTTTGAAATTCCCTCTAAAGGAACCTGGTAACCCGGGGCGGGAGGAAAGGTGAAGATTCTTCATACATCGGATTGGCATCTGGGGAAGAGGCTGGGGCCCTACTCCCGGATGGAGGAACAGCGGCAGGTCATGGAAGAAATCGCCGCCGTCGGGGCGGCGGAGAAACCGGACCTGGTGCTGGTGACGGGGGATCTCTATGATACCTTTAATCCTCCGGCGGAAGCGGCGGATCTGCTCTACCGGACCCTGAAGGCCCTTACCCGGGGCGGGACGGTCCCTGTGGTGGCTTTGGCGGGAAACCACGATTCCCCGGAACGGATCGAAGCCCCCGACCCCCTGGCCCGGGAATGCGGTATTTTTTTCCTGGGTTATCCCGATACGGTGCTTCGGGAGATCACCCTGGAGTCGGGAACGGTTCTCACCTTTCCCGAGCCGGGGATGGTAATTATTGAAGCGCCCCACCTGTCCGGTCCGGTGCGGCTCATGGCCACCCCCTACGCCAACGAGACCCGGCTGCGGCGGAGCCTGGCCGGTGAAGACAGGGAAACCGCCCTGCGGCAGCTTCTGAAGGACCGGTGGGCCCTTCTGGCGGAGAAGTACTGTAGCTCCGGGGGGGTGAATCTTCTGGCGGGTCACTTCTTCGCCGCCCCGGGGGGGGATCTGTTCTCCCAGGACCCGGAGGAGCCCGACGGGGAGCGGCCCATCCTTCACCCCGGCGGGTTGGAGCTCATCTACACCGATTCCTTCCCCGGCTCCCTCCAGTACGTGGCCCTGGGCCATCTCCACAGGCCCCAGGAGCTCTCCGGGGGCCCCTGCCCGGTGGTTTACCCCGGAAGTCCCCTGGCTTACTCCCTGAGTGAACGGGACCAGGAAAAGAGGGTGGTCATGGTGGAGGCCGAACCGGGCCGGCCCGTGAAGGTTCGCCCCGTGGCACTGCAGTCGGGCCGGCGGATCCATCGGGAACGGTTCAGCTCGGAGGACCAGGCCCTGGAGTGGCTTCGGGCCAATCCCTATACCCTGGTGGAGATTCAGCTGGAAACCCGCGACTTTATCGCCGCCGAAACCAAGCAGCGGCTCTTCGAGGCCCACGACGCCATACTGGCCCTGGTTCCCGTACTCCCCCCGGGGGAGAAGGAGCCGGCGTCGGCGCCCCCGGGGGATAAGGAAAGAAGTGTCCCGGATCTTTTTACCGATTATTTCAAATCTCTCCACGGGGGTACCTCTCCGGGCCGGGAACTTCTGGACCTGCTTTCCGAGCTGCTGTCCCTGGAAGAGGAGGCGGCGGAATGAAACCCCTGTCCCTCTCTTTAAACGGACTCTATTCCTACAGGAATCCCGTCACCGTGGATTTTCAGACCCTCACCCGGGGGGGCCTCTTTGGCATCTTCGGGGCCGTGGGCAGCGGAAAATCCTCCCTCCTCGAGGCGATCACCTTCGTCCTCTACGGGGAAACCGACCGGATGAACCAGAACGACCGGCGGAGCTACAATATGATGAACCTCCGGTCCTCCTCCTTCGAGGTGGATTTTCGGTTCGAGAAGGGGGGCGAAGTCTACCGGTTCACCGCCTCCTGTAAACGCCACGGCAAGAGGTTCGGGGAAACCCAGACGGTGGAGCGGGGGGTGTACCGCCGGGTGGGCGAGGAGTGGCTGCCCCTGGAGGGCGAAGCGGCCCGGGCTGAAAATATCCTCGCCTTGAGTTACCGCAACTTCCGCCGGACCGTCATCATCCCCCAGGGAAAGTTCCAGGAGTTCCTGGAGCTCAAGGATTCAGACCGGCTGGAGATGCTGGAAGAGATCTTCGGGCTGGAGCGGTTCAACCTCTACGCCCCCGCCGCCCGGCTCAAGGCCGACTCGGACCGGCGGATCGCCCGTCTTGAGGGACAGCTGGAGGGGCTCGACGGGGTCAGTGAAGAAACCCTGGCTCAGATGGAGAAGGAAGAGGAGGTCCTCGGCGAGGACCTGGAAGGGCTGGAAGGGGTCTGGAAAGACCGGCAGGCCGATTTCGAGGTCAGCCGGGCCATGATGGAAGCCTCCGAAGCGGCGGGCCGGGCCCGGGAGAGAATGGTTCTGGCGGAAACCGCCCGGGAGGCCGCCCGGGTTCGGGAAGAAGAGCTGGTCCGCTACGAGGCGGCCCGGCGTGACCTCCTGCCCCTGGATCGATACCGCCTGGATCGGGAAGAGATCCTTGAAGTTCTGGAAACAGAAAACGGTGAGGTCCAGAAAGCCTTGACGGACTGGGACGAAGAAAACCGGCGGTTCCGGGACGATTATCTTCGGGTGGAAAAGGAGTATCGGGAACGGGAAGCTGTTAAAGCCCGGGCCGGGGCGCTGTTGTCCCTGGCGGAGTGGCTGGACCAGGGCCGGGAAGCGGAAATAATCGAAGCCCGGGTGGAGGCAAAGAAACAGGATCTGGAGGATAAGGAAACCGCCCTCAAGGAAGTGGAGATCCGGGCAGGGAAGGCGGGGGAAGAGCGGGAATCGCTGCAGCGGCAGCTGCCCCCCCGGCCCGAACGGCAGGAGTACCGGGTGTGGATAGAGGAGAAAAGCCGCCTCCTCCGTGAGATCCTCCGGCTCGATCAGGAGGGGGAGCGGCTGACCGCAGAAGAAGCGGCCCAGGAGGCCCGGGCCCGGCAGGAGCTTCCCGCCCAGGGGGCGGACCGGGAGGGGCGGTTCTATACCCCCTTGGGGGAGGCCTGGTTTGCCCGCCGGGAAACAGAAGCCCGGGACGCCGAAGAGCAGCTCCGGCAGGAGCTGGAGCAAATCGGAAGGATAAAAGCCCTGCAGGTTCCGGCGGCGGAGCTGGCGGCGGGGTTGAAGGAGGGGGAACCGTGTCCGGTCTGCGGATCTGCCAGCCACCCCCGGCCCGCCGAGGCCGAACCGGATGTGGCGGGCGGAGCAGAGGAGGACCGGGAAGAAGAGCTGGCCGCCGCCCGGGCCCTCCGGGAGGAGGCGGAGCGGCTTCACCGGCTCTGGCAGGAAGGCCGCACCCGGGTGGTGCTGATACAGGAGCAGGCGGCGCGGCTGGAGGGGGAGAGGGGACGCCTGATGGAAGAGGCGGCGGCCCTGGATTCACGATTCCTCTGGCCCGGCCTTCCCGACGGGCCCGAAGGGGCACAGACCCTTTTCTCCCTCTGGGACAGGACCGAAGAGGCCCTGGAGAAGGTCAGGGAAACCCTCGGGCTTCTGGAGAAGGAGAGGGAGGAGATCCGCCGGACCGTTGGGATTCTTCGGGACGAAGGGGCGGCGGACCGGGAGCGGCTTGTCAGCCTGGAAGCCCTCCGGCGGCACCGGGAGGGGGATTTTTCGAAGGCCCTGGTGGAGGAAGAGGGGCACAGAGAGCCGGAGGAGCTTCGCGCTCTGGGGGCTGAACTTCTCACCCGGGCAGAGGCGGTGGAAGCTTCCTGGGGCCGGATGGAGGAGGAGGACCGCCGGTTGCGGGAACAGGGGGCGGCCCTGAAGGCGGCTCTGGAGGCAAAAGGGAAGGAAGCGGTGCGGGCCGGCAAAGAAGCGGAAGAAGCCCGCCGCGCCCTGGAAACAGCCCTGGAAGCCTCCCCCTTCGAGACCTGGCAGGAGGCTCAGGAGCTGCTCGGCCTTGAAAGGAGCCCCGAAGAGGAGCGCCGGATCATCCAGGAGGCGGAGCGGGAACTCACCGAAGCACGGCAGCAGGTGCGCCTTTGGGAAGAGAAGCTGGGGGGGAGAACCTTTCACCCCGGTGAGCACCAGGCCCTGGAGGCGGCTCTGGCAGAATCCGCCGGGGCGGTTTCGGAGGCCCGGAAGACCCTGGCGGTTCTCAAGAGCCGGCGGGAAGAGCAGAAGCAGAAGCTGGTTCTTAAAAAAGAGCGGGAGACGGATCTGAAACAGCAGGAACAGCGCCGGTCCAACCTGGAGGTGCTGCTGAAGCTCTTCAAAGGACGGGGTTTTGTCCGGCATATTTCCACCCTCTACCTGCGGGAGCTGGTGGACCGGGCGAATGTGAGGTTCGAAACCCTGACCCGCCGGGCCCTGCGGCTGGAACTTTCGGAAAAGAACGATTTTCTTATCCGGGATTTCCTGAACGACGGGAAAACCCGCTCGGTGAAGACCCTGTCGGGGGGGCAGACTTTCCAGGCCGCCTTTTCCCTGGCCCTGGCCCTGGCCGATTCGGTCCATCAGGCGGAGGCGGGTTTTTTCTTCCTTGATGAAGGGTTCGGCTCCCTGGACCGGGAATCGCTGCAGACGGTGATGGAATCCCTCTGGAGTCTGGGGAAGGAGAAGCGGATCGTGGGGGTAATCTCTCATGTGGAGGAGATGCAGAAGGAGATCCCCACCTGCCTGATGATCCGGCGGGATGAGGGGGGCAGCCGGATCGTACCCAGCTGGGAGGAGGAATGAAAAAAAGCCTTCCGGATCGGGCCGGAAGGCTGGGGTGGGCGGTACGGTTACACCGTTTCGGTTTTTAAAACCACCGGATCATCCGTCTTGTTTGGATCTTTTTTGTCGTTTTTCAGCCACCGCACCAGCAGGTAGCAGAGGGGGGTGTCGATCAGGGCGAAGATGATCTTGAAGAACCAGTAGGGAATGATCAGGCTGATGATAAAGGGTACGGTGAACCTGTCGCTGATACCGTAGAAAGCCACAAACATGAAGATGGTGGAATCGATCAGCTGGCTCACCATGGTGGAGACGTTGTTCCTGAGCCAGAGATGCTTCCCACCGGTTTTCTTTTTGATGAAATCAAAGGTCCAGACATCGTGAAGCTGGCTGACCGCGAAGGCCACCAGGCTGGCGAAGGTCATCCGCAGGGACGACCCGAAAATGACGGCGAAGGCGTCCTGGTTGCCCCAGGTGGGATTGGGGGGCATCTTGATGCTCACCCAGATCATCACGAGGCTGAATATATTGATGAGGACCGAGATAATCACCAGGTTCCGTGCCTTGGTTCGGCCGTGAACCTCTCCCAGTACGTCGGTGACCAGAAAGAGAATGGGAACGAAAAAAATTCCCACCGAAACCCGTACCCCCGCCAGGGTGGTTATTTTCCCTCCCAGGGTGTTGGCCAGGACCAGGGCCCCGATGAAAAGGGCAGACAGCAGGTCGGTTTTCCACGCCAGGGAAGCCTGCTTGTTATTCGGTTTATCCATATTAGATATTTCACTCCGGAATTAAGGATACGAGAAGGTATCATGAAAATTACCGATAAGCAAGGCGGGGCCGCCCCGGCCCGCCGGTCCTTTCCGGCAGGTTATCACCTCCCGGCAGGAGAGAATTCAGAAAGGCCTTGAAAGCTCCCTCCTTCCGGGGCGGGTGTAAAAAACCGCCCCGGCAGAAACCGGGACGGTTAACAGTTTTAAATATTCCCGATTATGAAAACAGTTATTTGATTGCTTTTTTCAGTACTTCCAGGTCCTGGGCGGCCTTGTAAGCCGATTCCATCTCTACCATGCCCACGGGAAATCCGTAGTGCTCCATTCTTTCCATGTAGGGCTCGGCGGGGAAGGTTTCGGGTCCCAAAACGCCGGCGTCTTTCCAGATGCCCTTGGCCATGAGTTCCATCATGATCACCGGGGTGAAGGCTGTCTGGGCCACCACAACCTGGGAACCGAATTTCTTCATGCACTCCTGGTTGTCGGCGATCTGATAGATGTAGACGTTTCTCTCTTTACCGTCTTTTTTCCCCTTGACGAAGAGACCGGCGGAAACCGAACCTTTAAGCAGGTGGCCGATTTTAGCAGGGTCGGGGGAACAGGCGCCCACCACGTCCCGGGGTGAAACTTCGCAGCCCCCCACCTTGACCTTGTCGGTCTTGTCCAGACCCAGGGCCTGGATGGTTTTCAACACTTCGATGAAATCGGGAGCCAGGCCGTACTTGAAGGTGACCCTTTTAACGCCCTTGTCGGCGAAATACCGGGGCAACATCAGAACCTCTTCGTGTTCCACGTGTACCACCTGGCAGGGGCCCACGGGGGCGGGGAAGTTGAACACCTCCGGTTCGGAGAAGGGGGCGGTGCAGTACCACTCTTTGCCTTTTTCCCAGATAACCGGGGGATTCAGGCATTCTTCGATGGTGGTCCAGATGGAGAAACCAAAGGCGATATCCAGGCCTTCCACTTCCAGGTTGTCGCTGTCCCGGACACCCAGTTCTTCAATCTCGTCAAACATATTGTCGAAGGCGTAGCGGGCGAAAACGTTCACCATTCCGGGCTCAACCCCGGATCCCACCACCGCCAGCAGGCCTTTTTTCTTCCATTCTTCATGTTTGGCGTACTGAAGATCCCCCAGTTTGATATGGGGCAGTTCAAAGGGTTTTTCGGGATGGCGCTGGGAGAGACTCATGGCCATATCCATGTAATTACAGCCCGCATCAAAAGCCCCGTCGAAGATGGGCATGTTGAACCGAGGGTCGCAGCCGTTCATCACCAGGTCAACTTTGTACTTTTTCGCCAGATCTGTGATGGCTTCTTTTTTAGAAGCGTCTACCTGCTCGGCGACAAATCTTTTGTCCTTCAGCTTGGCGGCTACCTCTTTGGCCCGCTCCAGGTTGTAATCGGACAGAATCATCTGTTCCAGCCATTCGCCCTTGGGATCTCCCTTGGCGGCGATGGAGGCAATGGCTTCGCCTACTCCTCCGGTTCCTACTAATAATACCTTCATATAACACTCCTTAAAAATTGTTTGTACAAGCAAACAAATAATATGATAAAAAAAGGGCCTAGAGGCCCAGAACGGCCCGGGCCTTCTGGAGAAACAGCTTTTCCATTCGCACCGTCTCTTCCTCCAGGGAAACATCATCCCCCATCATGGCGGCAAAATAGCCCAGCCCTTCCATGGTTATGGTGATGGTCCGGGCCAGCTGCTCCAGCTCTTCAGGATCAATCTCCCGGGGGGCGCATCCTTTTAGCTGCTGTACCAGGGCCTCCTGGTCTCGGAGGTACATGTCCTGGATCTTGTTCTTTATGGTAGGGCTCCTCAGGGCCAGAGCAAACACGTTGTACCAGACCCGGTCGTCCACGGTGGTGCAGGTGTACTCCCTGAGCCGGGTGGAGATGATGGCTTCGAGCCTTTTAACCCTGTCGCCGATCTGCTGGAAATCCTGCATCAGGAAGGCGTCGTACTTTTCGGTCATGTAGTCGGTCAGGTCAAAGATCAGCTCTTCCTTGCTGTTGAAGTAGTGGGTGATCAGGCTGGGGGCGATTCCCGCCTTTCGGGCGATTTTGGCAAAAGAAGCGGATTCCAGGCTTTCTTCGAGGAGGGTATTGTAGGTCTGCTCCAGAATCTCCGGTTTCCGGCTGTCCGCCTTGCTTTTACGGCCCAAAATGAACCCCTAAATAGATTGAATATACAAACAATAATATCACGGCTGGAGCAGTTGTCAAGATTTATTTTTTTATTTTATACTCGCACCGCCTTATTATACTCACATATTTAAGCAGATTCCCCAGGGAAAGCGAAGTATATTGAAATTCAATGAAAAACTATTTTGCCCGGTTCTTTCCCGGGATGATCGCAGTTTTCCTACTGTCTATTCTGCTACTGTCCTGCTCTTCCGGAAGGTCAGGACAGGGGAGCCGTTCGGCTGCCCAGAAGGAAGCCCCCCGGGCTTCCCATGGTATTCTTGATTTATCTAACTGGGATTTTATGCGGGACGGGAAAATAGCGATTGAAGGAACCTGGCTCTTCTCCTGGAAGCGTTTTGTGGATCCTGCAGAGAAAGAGGGCGAAGGGTTTTTTTCCGTAGAACAGCCGGGGATCTGGAATAAAATACCCTTTTTAGAGGGTTATTACCCCGGGGATGGTTACGGCACTCTGCGGGTATCGGTAAAAATCCCTGCAGAATATGTCGGGGTTATGATGGGTCTGAGGGTTACCCATATTTATACTGCCTACCGTCTTTATATTAATGGAGTGCTCACGGCGGAAAATGGGACCGTTGGAACCAACGCCGATGAATCGGTGCCCCAATACCTTCCTCAGGTAGTATTTTTTCAACCCTTAGATGAGACCGTCGATTTGGTATTCCATCTTTCCAATTACCATCACAGAAAAGGAGGATTGGCGGAACCGGTTATTCTGGGCACGGACCGGCAGATGATGGCCCTGCGGGAGCGACGTATCATGGCCGAGATGATCACTGTGGGGATCCTGGGCATTATCGGTTTGTACCACTTGATGATTTTTCTTTTACGCAGAAAAGAACGAAGTGCCCTGTTTTTCAGCCTCTACTGTTTTGCCATATCTCTGAGAACCCTTCTCCTGGGAGAACGGCTTCTGTATTTTATTCTCCCTCGTTTCCCCTGGATCCTGGGCCAGAAACTGGACTATCTCACGGTGTATCTTTCCTTCCCCCTGATGCTGTTTTTCATCAGTACCCTGTATCCGCGAGAAAGCCATAAAAGGATTCCCCGAGCGACTGCCGTGGTGAGTGGTTTTTTCAGTCTGGCTGTTATTCTCTTCCCGGCGGTGGTTTTTACCCGAACTCTTGTTTACTACTTTGTGGTTATCGTGGCGGGGGGATCCTATGTTGTGACGGTTCTCTTTCTGGCTGCCAGGAGAAGGCGTTCCGGCGCCAGGATGCTTCTTGCCGGCGGGATCCTTTTTTTTCTGACCGGACTGAATGATATCCTCTACAACAATGGAATCATTCAGACCACCTACCTGTCCACAACCGGGCTGGTATTTTTTACCGTTATGCAGACGGTGGTTCTCTCCTATCTTTTTACCAGGGCTTATTCACTGATAGAAATTATCAACACATCCCTCTGGCGCTTTGTCCCCCGGGAATTCCTGAATTTTCTTGGGAAGGATGACATCGTTGAGATTGGTCTGGGCGATCAGGTTCATGGACGACTCACCGTGCTCTTCAGTGATATCAGAGGGTTCACCAGGCTTTCAGAAACCATGACCCCTGACGCCAGTTTTCATTTTATCAATGATTTTCTTGAGTATACCGGACCCGTTATCCGGCGTCATGGGGGTTTTATCGATAAATACATTGGTGATGCCATCATGGCCCTGTTTCCCAAAGGCGCCGAAGGGGCGGTCGAGGCGGCGGTGGCGCTCCGTGAGGAGACCCGGAGGTTTAACCGTGAGCATGCAAACTACCCCGATGTGGACATCGGGGTCAGTATAAACACCGGAACCATCATGCTGGGCATCATCGGCGAGAAAGAGCGGCTGGAAAGTACGGTAATATCCGATGTGGTGAACGTGGCTTCCCGGCTGGAGGGGCTGAATAAGGAGTTGGGATCCGCCATTACCGTGTCGGGAACGGTGTTCGAGGAAATTCACAACGAGTCTCTGAACTTCCGGTATTTGGGAAGGGAAAAAATCCGGGGGCGACAGGAGCCTGTGGCCGTGTATGAGCTTCTTGACGGCGATGATCCTGTTATAAGAGATATGAAACTTACAAGCCGTGCCTCGTTTGAAGAGGCGGTTATTCTGGCGGAAGAGGGAGACCGCGAGGGTGCTGCCACGCTCTTCAGGGATCTCCAGAAGCGGTTTCCCCGGGACAGGGCCGTTGCCAGATGGGTGGAAAAGCTTTCCTGATTATAAAGAAACAAGAAGGATAACGGGCGGGGCAGGATTAAAGCCCCAGGTTCCTCTTCCGGTTCTCCAGCACGGTGTTTTCGGCGCAGGCCGCCAGGTCCAGGACGCAGGGAGCGGTCAAGGTATACTCCACCAGGGTTCCCCGCTTCTCATCTCTGATCAGACCGGCTTCCCTGAGCTGTGATAGATGCTTGGAAGCGGCGGATTTGGTAATTCCCACTTCTTCGGCCAGTTCGCAGACGCACCAGGGACGGATTCTCATTCTTTCCAGCATGAGCATCCGAATGGGATGGGCCAGGGCCTTGAACATGTGGGCCCTTTGCTCGCAGCGCTTAATTTCTTCCTGACTCATAAAACAATAGTTGCAAATTACGGAAACTTTGTCAACACGACCTTGACCAAAATGTTTCAAAGTTTCATAATAATGAAACAAAGAGATTAAGGAGATCGCCATGAAAGTACAAATTTTAGGAACCGGCTGTCCCAAGTGCCGGATGCTCGAAGAAACGGCCCGCCGGGTCATCGAGAAGTATAACCTGCCGGCGGAGGTGGAAAAGGTCACCGATCTTGATGCCATCATGGACATGGGTGTGATGATCACCCCCGCCCTGGCCATCGACGGTGAGGTCAAGAGTGCCGGAAAGATCCTGAATGAAGATCAGGTAAAGTCATATATTGAAGGGGGAAAATAAGATGGCAGATCAGGCGTCCTGCTCCTGCGGGAGCAACCGAGAGACAAACCTCCTTTACTCCTGCTCCGGAGCCGCCAATACCGGATTGCTGGCAGACCAGGTGATGAGGACCCTGATGCATGACAAGGTCGGCTCGGGAACCTGTCTGGCGGCGGTGGGGGCGGACCTTTCCGGGTTTATAGTCTCTGCCCGGAACGCCACCCGTAACATTGTTATCGACGGCTGTCCTGTGGGATGCGGTAAACGGATTTTTGAAAAGAACAGCCTGCCATACCACCATTTTGTTGCCACTGACTACGGTGTAGAGAAGGGGAAAACTTTTATCACAGGCGATGTGATCGAGTCGGTGGCCTCAAAAATCGCCTCAGAGATTCAGGCGGCAAAAGGATAATATCATGGCAAAAAAAGAACTCTCCCCCAATGCGGCTTTAGGCCTTGTGGCTCTCGTTTTTCTTGGGGCTTATTTTATTCCCTTCGATCTTCCCCGGGTGGCCGGTGCCATCCAGGAGGCTTTTCTCATGCTGGGAGAATATGCCCGGGAGCATGTTCTTCTCTGCCTGGTTCCCGCCATGTTCATCGCCGGAGCGATTACCGTCTTTCTCAATCAGCGGGCGGTGATTCGATATCTGGGTCCCAAGGCCCCCAAGGTCGTTGCCTATGGGGTGGCTTCGGTGTCCGGAGCCATTCTGGCGGTCTGTTCCTGCACAGTGCTTCCCCTCTTTAAGGGGATCTACAAGAAGGGTGCCGGCCTCGGACCTGCCGTGGCTTTTCTGTACTCCGGTCCTGCCATCAACATTCTGGCCATCGTTCTTTCTTACAAGATCTTCGGATGGCAGCTGGGGCTGGCCCGGATGGTGGGCGCGGTGATTTTTGCCGTGGTCATCGGTCTTGTCATGCAGCTTGTCTTTCGAAAGGAGGATGAAGACCGGCTTTCGGATGAACGGATGTTCGTGTATAAAAAAGAGGGGAAGGAAGAGAGAACCCTGGGCCAAATGATCCTCTACATGCTTTCCATGGTGGGAATCCTGGTCTTTATCAACTGGGCTGATTCCGGCGGGGGCAGCGCCGTCTGGGATGCCATCTTCCGGGCAAAATACGCGATCACCGGCGTCTTTGCCCTTCTGCTGGTCTATTCGCTTATCAGGTGGTTCAATAAAACCGATCTGTATATCTGGGTTATCGCTACCCGGGATTTTTCTCTCCAGATTCTCCCCTATCTCTTTGGAGGGGTTCTGGTGGCGGGGTTTCTCCTGGGCCGGCCTGGCCACGAAGCACTCATTCCCACCTCCTGGGTCGCTTCGCTGGTGGGGGGCAACTCTATTTTTGCCAACTTCATCGCTTCCATTTCGGGGGCCTTCATGTATTTTGCCACCCTCACCGAGGTTCCTATCGTTCAGGGGCTCATGGGGGCCGGTATGGGGCAGGGACCGGCCCTCTCCCTGCTTCTGGCGGGGCCTTCTCTTTCGCTGCCCTCCATGCTGGTCATCAATGCCGAGCTGGGGCCGAAAAAAACCGGCGTTTATGTCCTGCTTGTGGTAGTTTTATCCACCCTGGCCGGTTGGCTTTACGGGGCCATGGTGTGACAGGTTATTCTTTTCGGGAGTTATAATGAAAAAATTTATTGGTGTCATTCTGTTCCTGCTTCTTGCGTTTGCCTTCTCTGGTCCGGCTTTTACTCAGGATCGGTCCAGCGGGGCGACCAACGGCGGGGGCAGCGGAAAACTGACCTTCATCGAGCTGGGTTCGGTGAACTGCATTCCCTGCAAGGCCATGCAGCCTGTGATGGATCAGATCACCCTCGATTATTCCGATCAGGTGGAAGTGGTTTTCTACGATGTCTGGACCGTGGCAAACCGTTCCTATGCCAAGCTTTATAACATCCGGGTTATACCCACCCAGGTCTTTCTGGACAGGGAAGGGAAAGAGTATTTTCGTCATGAAGGGTTTTTCCCCCTGGAAGAGGTTCTATCGGTTCTGGAAGACGGCGGGCTGAAGCGTTGATCCAGGATTTTGTTGTTCAAATCAACACCGCCTTTTATGACCCTTCTTTCTTCTCCTTCGGGGCGGCCTTTCTCTGGGGTATTCTCAGCGTTCTTTTAAGCCCCTGCCATCTGGGGGCCATTCCCCTTCTTGTGGCTTATACCAACAAAGGAAGGGTAGACCGCCGGAGCCGCGGTTTTCAGCTGTCCCTGGTTTTCGCCCTCGGGCTGCTTGTGATGCTGGGTCTTGTGGGGCTGGTGACAAGCTCCGCCGGCCGGCTCATGGGAGATGTGGGGTCCGGAACTCTTATCGGTTTATCGGTTTTTCTTATTTTCTGCGGTCTCTGGCTGATGGATATTCCCCCCTTTACCAGAATCAGCTTTTCCTTTAAGACTCAGCCGGTAAAGAGAGGCCTGGGAGGGGCGCTTTTCCTGGGATTGGTCTACGGCGTTATTCTCGGTCCCTGTTCCTTCGCTTTTCTGGCTCCCCTACTGGGGCTGGTTTTTTCTGCCGCCCGCAGAACCATCCTCTATGGCGCGGGGCTCATGGGTTTCTACGCCCTGGGGCATACTCTGGTCATTGTGGCCGCCGGTACTTTCGGGGATCTTGCGGGGCGCTGGCTTAACGGCAAAGGCTTCGGAACCGGTTCCGTCTGGTTCAAACGTCTTTTAGGCTTGCTGGTTATCGTTGTGGCGGTTTATCAGATTCGGGGAACCCTTTCCTAGAGGTGTCTTCACACCAGAAAAAAGAAAATGATTCAGCAGGTCCTGGACCCGGGGGTTTAAGTGTCTATATCCCAGGCCCGGAGTAGTTTTACTTCCGCCGGGTCCCGGCTGGGAAACTGTTCTGCCGTCCTTCCTGCGCAGCCCCCCCGGCACAAAGCCAGGTCGTGGTATCCCGGGTTGAGGATCCGGAACTCCGGGCTCAGCGCTTCCTGAAGAAACCATCGGCACTCGTTTTCGCCGCTGACGGGGCTGTTCAGGACCGCCAGCCGGGCTTCTACCGGGGGTTCTTCCAGGGTGTGAACCTCCCGGCGGAGGGCAGGGGATTCTCTACGGGGGGCGGTTATCATCCCGGCCAGGACTGAGAACTCAAAAACCTGGTCGAAAACGCCGCTTCTCCAGTTTTCCTCGACTTTGGCCTCACAGGGAGAAAAAAAGAACAGCCTCGCCCGGGGATAGCGCCGCCGCAAGGAGCGGCCATGCTGCTCCATGGGGCTGGGCAGACGGGAGAGGAAATCCGTTAAAGGGATAAAGTTGTGATGGACAAGATCGGCCACCTTCGGACAGCTGCTGCCGATAAGAAAAGGGTTTGTCTCCAGCTCCTTCATCCGAAGGTTCCAGTTCTGCCTGAGGACCGATGAGGTTTCCTCCACCGCCGAAAAACCAGCCTTCTTCAGGTCCTCTAAGATCTGATCGGCGGGAGCATCAAAGGCCAGAGGAAAGGAGGGGGCCAGAGAGGCGACAGAGACGGGGTGGGAGTTTTGGAGGACAGTACCGGCGGCCGGGCTATCCGCCTGAGTGTTGTCCCTAAAAGGGTTCATCAGCCTCCCGCCAGGGCGGGAAAAATGGCCAGTTCGTCGCCGGGGTTCAGGGGCGTATCGGCTCCTTTAAACTGCAAGACGTTCCTGCCGTTCAAGAGAAAAAGAAGTCCTGAGTTGAGCTTTCCTCCGTCCAGAAGGGTGTTAAAAAACGGACTCGTACCGCTTTCCTTCATTGATTCCAGGAGAATCCTTATGGTTTGACACCAGGGTACCCGAAGTTCCTTTGTCCCCGTCTGCTCCTGGAATCGAAAATGAAATTTTATCAGGACCTGTTTATTATCTTCGTTCATGTTTCTCTTCCTTTATCATGAAAAAGACCCGTTTCCGGCAGGGCCGGCGGCGGCCCCTCAAAGAAAGCTTCCCGGGGGGGGAAGTTCTTCTTTGACCGGGCCAGGGCGGTGGGAAGAATGAAGTACTCCGCCGTTCCCGAGGTGGCCACCTGGCCTTTTTCATTCAAAATATCCACATCCACCAGGGCGGTTTTTCGGGAGGCCTCCCGGATCCTGGCCCGAAGGGTCACCGTTCCCCGGTTGGTGTAGACCACATCGTTGTAGTTCACCTCCAGCCGGGTGGTGTATCCCATGGTATCCAGGAGGATGAAGATGGCCCAGGCGGCAATCTCATCGATCAGGGTGGCCCTGATACCCCCGTGAAGGACGTGGTCGAACCCCATGAATTGATCCTTTGGTTCCCATTGGGCCACCACTTCCATCCCGTCGAGAAAAAATTCCATCTTCAGGCCCGCGTCATTCCGGTCAGAACATCCAAAGCAGAGGGCATCTCCTTTGGCGTTGTAGGGGTTGCGTATGGGTATCATAGGGTCTCCTTGGGGGAGATTATACCGGGGCGGGAAAAGGAGGGCAAGGCAAAGGATTACTCCTTCACCCCTCCCTCGGCCAGGCCTCCCGCCAGGTTCTTCTGGATACTCATGAACAGGATGATCACCGGGGTGGCGGTGAGCACCGATGCCGCCATGATCCGGTCCCATATGGCGTTTTTGGAAGTAAAAAGGGCTTTCAGCCCCATGGGCAGGGTGTAGAGATCCCGGTAGTTCTTCAGAAATACCGAAGCGAAGAGATACTCGTTCCAGGCAATCATGAAGCAGTAGATGAATACGGTGGCGATGGCGGCGAAAGAAAGGGGGATGATGATCCGCCAGATGGTGCCGAACCGGGAGGCTCCCTCGATCATGGCCGCTTCTTCGATGGAAAAGGGGATGGTCCGGAAATAATTCCCCAGCATGTAGAGCGAGACCGGCAAAGTCTGGACGATGTAGATAATCAAAAGGCTGAAGAAGGCTCCCGGGGGAACCGAGACCCATCCGAACCCCACAAACACCTTGTACAGGGGAATCAGTAAAAGGATTCCGCCGAACATGTAGACGAAAAGGACCCCCCTCTGGATCAGGGATCGGCCGGGATACCGGAGCCGGCTGAACGAATAGGCTCCCAGGATGGCAAAGATGAGGGTAACGAAGGCGGCGGAGAAAGAGAGCAGGAAGGAGTTCATAAAATATTTGAGAAAGGGAAAGACATCCCCGGTGCTGCGGTATTTGCTTAAAATGGCCTCCCTCTGGGCGGCGGTCAGGTCCGGCGTTTCCTCCAGCAGGTTGAGCACCGATTCGGGGACGTTTTTGGTGGCCTGTCCGATGTTGAGAAGCTCCTTGTAAGCCTCGAAGTTGAGGTTTTTGGGAATCAGGGATGGATTTCCCCAGTCCCCGGGATATTTCAGCGAGATGGACAGCATCTGAATAAAGGGGAAGATGCTGAACAGAACGATTCCCAGGACCAGAACCAGAAAGAGAACTTTTCTTAAGGGAGAGGTGTGTATTACCATTTGAGTACCCTTTTGACGTAGAAGAGGATGAAGGTGAGGAGCAGGATAAACTGAATCACCGCCAGAGAGGCTCCCTGGCCCAGTTCCATGGTTCCCACGAATGCCTTGTAGTAGGTGTAGACCGAGAGGACCCGGACGTTTTCGGTGAGCAGAAATACCTCTTCAAACTTGTTAAAGTTCCAGATGACACGGAGCAGGACGATGGCGCCCATGACGAAGTAAACCTCCGGCAGGGTGATGAACCGGAATTTCTGCCACCCCGAGGCCCCGTCGATGTCCGCCGCTTCGTAAAGATTCTGGTCGATGGCCTGAAGACGGGAGAGAATCATCAGGTAGGAAAAGGGAAAGTTTTTCCAGATGCTGAAGACGATGGCCACCCAGACGGCGGTGGAGGGGGATCCTATCAGGTTGAACCGGGATGAAAAAAGTCCCAGTTTTTCATAGGTAAGATCCATGAAGATTCCATTTACCGGGTCAAAGATAAACTGCCAGGCGAAGACCACCGAGATCACCGGCGCCACGTAGGGAAACAGAACCAGGCTGCGTACGACCCCCCGGAAGGGGAAGGTTCTGTTCATGACCAGAGCCACCAGCAGGCCCATCAGGGTGGTGCCTAGAGTGGTGAACAGAACGTAGACGATGGTGGTGAATACGGCGTTCCAGAAGGAAGGATCGATGACCACATTGCGATGGTTTTCCAGCCCCACGTAGGTGTTGCCTGCCATGGGTTGAACGTCAAAAAAACTGAGATAGACGTTGTAAATAATGGGATAGAGGATGAGGGAAAGGATGATCGCCACGGAGGGTATGACCAGGGCCCATCCCAGTACCGCCTCTCTGTCTTTTTGACTGAGGTCTCCCGGATGTAACAGATTCAATGCTTTCATGGCTTTTCCATCCTCGGGTTTCAAGAGCCGGTTTCAAAAATCGGTTATTTTGGAAACTGGCTTCGAAGAAAAATTGTCAAGCAACTTGTATTTCATTGTACTGTAATGTTTTGACAATTTTTATTCACATACAATAAGGCGGGAATTCCAAAAATCTCCGATTATTGAAATTCCTCCTCAAAAGGGGGAGATAAGCCGGGCTTTTACCCGGCTTATCTCTTCCGGACCGCCGGGAAAGACCCGGCGGCTGTCACGATTCAGCCTAGGGCATCAGCTTTTTCATTTCCCCTTCGGCCCACTTCATGGCGGCATCCACAGCCATCCCTTCCTGGGTTATCCTGTACAGCATCTGGGGGATGATCTGTTTGGAGTAGATGGAGCTGGCAGCAGCCATTCTGTTCCCTTCCACGATGCTGAAGGTTTCTATGCTGTCCAGGCCCTGGATGATTTCAGCCATTTTGTCGGCGCCGTAGTTTTTGAAGATTCCCTTGGGGTCATTCTGGAACCGGGGATTCACTGCCATTTCCTTGATCACCGGATTCATCCCCGCAGGGGCCATGTGAAGCCAGGTCACATAGGCGTTGGGGGTAAACAGGTAGCGGATGAACCGTTCCGCCGCGGCGGTTTTTGCATCATTTCCGTGGTTGGGAATGGCGAAGCTGACGATGGTACCGTAACCGGCATCCTGGGTGTTGGTGATGGTGGAAGCCAGCCGGGTGTTCTTAACCAGCTCGGGATCAAAGTTTTTCCCTTCCAGATCTTCAAAGTTGGATCCGGTAAGAGAGTCTTTGGCATCCGATTCGAGGGCCAGGTCGTCCATGATGTAGGTGGAGTAGAAGAACATGGCCATCTTGCCCTGGAGGTAGTAGTCTCTGGCCCGCCAGGTCTGGGGTCCCGGGGGATTGTATTTAGCCAGCTCGGCGTAGAATTCCACTGCTTCCTTCATCTCCGGAGAATTGAAGATCAGGTTGCCCCGGGCGTCGAAGAGCTGGGCCCCGTTGGCCATGGAGATCTGGGTGAAGCACTGCTCGGCGTAGGCTTCGGCTTTGGTTCCCACCAGGATGCCGTACTGGTTCTGGGCGGGTTTGTTGAAATATTTCGCTGCTTTCAGGATGTCCTCCCAGGTGGAAGGAGGATTCAGACCCGCTTCTTCAAACCAGTCGGCCCGATACCAGATGCCCTGGACCCAGCCATGATAGGGGACGGCGTAGTAGCTGCCCTTGGTGCCGCTCTCGTTGAGCCGCAGGGGGCCGGCGTAGAACTTGTCCTTACCCACGGTGTTGATGAGCCGGGTGATGGCTTCGGCGTTGAGAAGCCCTTCGGAGCCGAAGGCCACGGCGTTCTCGGCGGCGCATTCAATCATGGCGGGGAGGCTGTTGGCCGCCGCCGCGGTGTTGAGCTGGGTGGCCATATCGTTTTCATCCACCGCCACCAGGTTAATGGTCACATCCGGGTTGAGGGCCTCGAAGGTGTCGATGAGAACCTGGATGGTGGCCATCCGGTCGGACTGGGTCTGGGTAGTCCAGAAATCGATGGCCACGGGCCCCGCCGGGGCCGCCGTCTTCTCTTCTCCCTGCCCGCCGCTCCATACCATGGACAGGGCGAGCAGAATCAGCAGTGATACTGCCAGTAATCGTTTCATGACTTTCATTCCTCCTGATTTTCCTTTTCTGGGATTGATTCCTTTTCATGTTAGGGCCGGTATGACCGTGGGGCAATAGTACGGAAGTACCGATTCAGTACCGGAATTTTCCCGGGGCCCCCCCGGTTTCCCGGCGAAACCGCCGTTCGAAGGAGCCGTAATCGGCGTAGCCCACCGAATGGGCCACGTCGGCTATGGACAGGGACCCCTCCGCCAGCAGTTTGCGGGCCCGGTTCATCCGGACATCGATAAGGTACTGCTGGATGGTGGTTCCCGTGTGTTCCTTGAAGAGCCGGGAGGCGTAGGAACGTTCCAGACCGATGTGGCTCACCACCCGGGCCACGGTGATGGGTTTTTGAAAGTTGGTTTCCATAAAAAGCTTCATCGCCTCCACCCAGGTGACGGCGGTGGACGGAGGGGAGTCAGAAACCCTGCCGGTCAAGCGGGCCAGGGACCCCAGGATTTGCATCAGCAGGCCGTCGGCGGCCAGGTCAAATCCCGGATCCCGGCGGCAGAGGACCGCCAGGAGAGTGTCAAACAGCTGCTCCAGGGGGAAGGAGGGAGGCCCCGGGAGTACGGTCTTTTCCGGGGTAAAGCCGCAGCAACGGAGGATGGCTTCGGCCCGGCGGCCGTTAAAACCGGTCCAGGTATACTCCCAGGGATCATCATGGCTGGAGCAGTACTGCAGCGGCTGTTCGGGGAAATAGCAGAAGGTATCTCCCCTGGTGAGTCTTACCGGTTCGGGTTCCCCTTCCCCGGGGGCGGGAAGTCCCACGGTCCCGGATCCGCCAAGAATGTGGTGGAGCAGAAAGTAGGTGCGACTGCCGCCGCAATGTTTGTCGGGAGGGCACTCCTGGCGGCCCGCAAAGAGCAGGTTCAGGTCGGCGCCGGGGATGAGGTTGTTGAAATACTCAACGAATTCAGCCATGGGGCACATATTACCATGGGACCCCGCATTCTGCCATATTCTTCCGTGTCCCCCCCGGTTAGGATGGCCGGAGTTGGAGGTGTAATGGCATGAAAGTGACATTTTTAGGGGCGGGCAGCACGGTGTTCGCCAAGAATATTCTGGGGGATATGCTTCTCTCTCCGGCCCTGGCGGGGATGGAGGTGGCCCTCTACGACATCGATCCGGAGCGGCTCAGGGACACGGCGGCGATGATGGAGAGGCTGGGGAAAAATCCTGAGGTGTACCCGGCGGCGGTGTCGGGTTTCTGCGGGGGGGAGCAGCGCCGAGAGGCTCTGAAGGGGGCGGATTTCGTGATCAACGCCATCCAGGTGGGGGGGTATGAGCCCGCCACGGTGATCGACTTCGAGATTCCCAAACGGTACGGCCTGCGGCAGACCATCGGGGACACCCTGGGGGTGGGGGGGATCTTCCGGGGCATCCGGACCCTGCAGGTCATGTTCGATGTGGTTAAAGAGATGGAGGAGGTCTGCCCCGGGGCGATCCTTCTGAACTATGCCAACCCCATGTCCATCGTCACCGGCGGTCTTCTGCGGGTCTCCCCGGTGCAGACCGTGGGGCTCTGCCATTCGGTACAGATCTGCGTGCCCCGGCTGCTGGAGTACCTGGAGATGGATGTGGACCCCGCCGAGACCCGGTGGCAGATCGCCGGTATCAACCACATGGCCTGGCTCCTTGCCCTCACCCGGGGGGATGAAGATCTCTATCCCGAGGTGCGGCGTCGGGCTCTGGAAAGAAGCGGCCACAAGGACAGCCTGCGGTTTGAACTGATGAGGCGGTTCGGTTACTACGTCACCGAATCCTCTGAGCATAACGCCGAATATTCACCCTTCTGGATCAAGCAGCGGTATCCCGGGCTGATCGACCGGTTTCAGATTCCCCTGGATGAGTATCCCCGGCGCTGCCGCCGGCAGATAGAAGATTGGGCCCGGATGCGCCAGAGCCTGGCCGAAGGAACCGGGCCTCTGGATCATACCCGGTCCTACGAGTACGGCGCCCACATTGTGGAGGCGGTGGTGACGGGTCAGCCCTGCAGGATCCACGGCAACGTTTTAAACCGGGGCCTCATCCCGAACCTGCCCGCCGCGGCGGTGGTGGAGGTTCCCTGTCTGGTGGACCGGAACGGGGTTCAGGGGGTGCAGTGTCCGCCCCTTCCCCCGGGGCCGGCGGCTCTGAACAGCGCCGCCGTCCAGGTTCACCTCCTGGCCATCGAAGCGGCGGTCACCGGGAGCCGGGATCTGCTCTATCAGGCGGTGTTCATGGACCCCCACACGGCGGCGGAACTTTCCCTGGACGACATGGTTTCCCTCTGTGACGATCTGCTGGAAGCCCATGGCGACAGCTGCGCTATAATACGTAAATGAGGGGGGGGAAGATGAACAGAGAGCTGGTTGCCGCCGCGCCGGGAAAACTGGAGTGGCGGGATGGGAAAGAGCCCCTTCCGAAGGAAGGGCGGGTGGTGGTGCGGCCGGTTTACGGCGCCATCAAGCACGGCACCGAATTTTCCATGGTCAGCGGCAAGGCCTATCTTCGCGGCCCCTGGGACGCACAGATGGGGCTCCATGAAAAGCCCTCCCCCGGGGCTGCGGCGCTTTCCGGAGGCGGGCCGGCTCCGGGAGATTTCCGGGAGGCGGCGGTGGGCAACATGGTGGCGGGGGTGGTGGAAGAGGACCGGACCGGTACCTTTGCCCCCGGCGAGTGGGTTTACGGTTATTCCCCCTTCGGGCACCGGGTGGCGGTGCCCCCCGGCCGGCTCTGGCGGCTTGAAGACCGGAAACGCTGGAAATCTCTGGTCTGTCTGGACCCCGCCCGGTTTGCCCTGGGGGCGGTACGGGACGGCGGCCTCAGGCTGGGGGACCGGGTGGCCGTCTTCGGCCTGGGGGCCATCGGGCTGCTGGCGGTGCAGATGGCCAGGCTCGCCGGAGCGGCCCTGATCGTCGGCCTGGATCCCGTGACGGCCCGGCGGGACGCCGCGGCGGCCCTGGGGGCCGACCTGGTCCTGGATCCCCGGCAGGGCGACCCGGGGCGGGAATTGAAACGGGCCTGCGGAGGCCAGGGCCCCGATGTGGTGATCGATTTTTCCGGCACCGCGGCGGCCCTGCAGCAGGTCCTGCGGGGGGTGGCCTTCGGCGGCACCGTGGTGTGCGCCGCCTTCCCTGCCCCTTTCCCGGCGGGCCTGGACTTCGGGGCCGAGGCTCACATGAACCGGCCCCAGATTGTTTTCAGCCGGGCCGGCAGCGACCCCAGCCGGGACCATCCCCGCTGGAGCGGCGGCCGGATCGAAGAAGAGTGCCGGCGGCTTCTTGAAGAGGGCCGCCTCGATGGTTCCCTTATCGTTGACAGGGTAGTTCCCTACGATGAGCTCAAGGCCGCGTTTTTGGATGTGATGAACGATCCCGCCGCGGCCATCAAGCTGGGGGTGGTTTTTCCCGGAGGAGAAGAGACATGAAGATCGATAAACTGAAGTGTGCGGTCCTCGGCGCCGGGGGCATGGGGTCCCGGAACGCCGGGTATGCGGAGGAGACCGGGCTGGCTGAGGTGACCGCCCTCTGCTCCCGCCGGCCCGACGGGGGGGAGCCTCTCCGGAATCTCCTGGGCCGGCCTGTGACGGTCTACAACGATTTTGAAAAAATGATTTCCCGGGAGAGGCCCGATGTGCTGATGGTGGCCCTGCCGCCCTTCGCCCACCGGGGAGAGGTGGAGGCGGCGGCGGAGGCGGGGATTCACCTGTTTCTGGAAAAGCCCATCGCCCTCACCCTGGAACGGGCCGCCTCCCAGGTCAGGGCGGTGCAGGATTCGGGGGTATTGTCCCAGGTGAACTTTCACTTCCGGTTCACCCCCCTGGCGTTGCGGCTCCGAAGTCTCAAGGATGCGGGAGAGCTGGGGCGGCCTCTCGTTTTCTCCGCCAGTTACTTCTGCAACTCCCTTCACAGCCCCTGGTGGCGGGATGTGGAAAAGAGCGGCGGCCAGGTGGTGGAGCAGGTGATTCACCTCTACGATATGGCCCGGTATTTCGCCGGCCCCTTTAACCGGATTACCGCCCGGGGGGGGAATTACCTCCACACCTCCGTGGAAGGATACACCGTCGAAGACAATGCGGCGGCGCTGCTCTCCGGCCCCTCCGGTTCCCTCGCCGCCCTGGTGTCGACCAACTGTGCCGTGGCAGGGGCCTGGCGCAGCCGGTTTTCCCTGGTGACGGAAAATTTCACCGCCGAGTATGATTCGGCGGGAACCGGGACCCTGACCCGGCCGGGGGGAGAGACCGAAGATTTATCCTCCGCCGTTGACCCCCACTATACCTCGGTGGAGCAGTTCCTGACCGTTTTAATGGAAGGCGGTACGCCGCCGGTTCCCATTTCGGAAGGCTATGAGTCGCTGGATCTGGTGCTGCGGGCGGCCCGGCAGTTTCGGGAGGCCGGTCAGTCCAGGTAGCGGCAGTATCGTCCAATATCGAGACTTTGAGCCAGGTCGGCGGCGCGGAACCGGTCGTGGGTGCCCAGTTTGCCGTAGATTCTGGAAATCTGGTTTTTCACGGTCTGTTCGGCGATGAAGAGCTTTTCGGCGATGGCGTTGTTGTCCAGACCTCGGGAAAGGAGATAGAGAATCTCCCTCTCCCGGCGGGTGAACAGATCCGCCGAGACCAGGGGGTTCAAGGCATCGCTTTTTTCGGGGGTTCCGGCTCCGCCTCCCGGAGCCTGGGAGCGGCCCGGGGCTTTCCGTAGGATCCTGTCCATCACGTCCGGGGATATCTGGATGGTCCCGCTCCTGACCGCCCGGATGGAATCGATCAGGTCATCGGGGGGAATGTTTTTCAGAATGTAACCCACGGCGCTGTACCGCATGGCCTCCCTGACGTAGCTGTCATCGTCGAAGGTGGTGAGCATTACCACCTTGATTTCCGGCAGGTCCTGGTGAAGGAGCCGGGTGGCTTCCACCCCGTCCATCCCCGGCATCCTTACATCCATCAATACGATTTCCGGATGAAGGCGTCTTGCTTCCCGCAGGGCGTCCTCGCCGTTGTGGGCCACGCCGACCACCTCAATATCATCGGCCCGGAACTCCAGGACCGTTTTCAGACTCTCCACGAAGAGAACCTGATCATCCACCAGAACAACCCGTATCTTGTCAACCATCCGGCTGCACCTCTTCTTCTTTTCTCAGGGGCAGGAGGGATCGTACCTTGAAACCGTCCGAGCCGGCCATAAAGCTGACGGAACCGCCGATGCTCTCCACCCTTTCCCTCATGCCGCTCAGCCCCACCCCGTCCACGATCTCTTTGGGCCCCCGGCCGTTGTCGCTCACCGTCACATGCAGTATATCATCCACGATCCAGAGATGGATACGCACTTCTTTAGCCATGCCGTGCCGGAAGGCGTTGGTGATTCCCTCCTGGACGATCCGGAAGAGGATGAGGTCGATCTCGCCGCCGAAGCTGTCCGGGGCGTTGCCGTACTGGACGCTGATCCTCATTCCCGTGGCTTCGCTGAAGGAGCGGGCCAGGTGGGCGATGGCCTGGAGGCCCACCGCCTCCTGCAGATCGTGGGACCGCATTTTCCGCATGGAAACGCGGGTTTCTTCCAGGCAGGTCTGGGCCTCCCGGATGGAATGGTTCAGGGCGGTACGGGCCCGGGAGGGGTCTTTTTCCATGAGATCTGTGGCGGCTTCCAGGGTCATGAGGATGTTGGTCAGGGAGTATCCCACGGTGTCGTGGATCTCCCGGCTTATCCTGCGCCGCTCCGAGTTGACCGCCGAATACTCCACGCTGTGGACGTACCGCTGGAAATCCAGGTTGGCGTAGGAGAGCTGGGTGATCACCGTTTTCAGATGCTTCACCTTTTCCAGCAGGGCTGATTCGGAAGCCATGGCCCATCGGACCACCATCAGCGCTCCGCCGTAGAGGAAGGAAACCGCCAGCATCGACAGGGCGCCGTAAACGGGGGTGGCCGCCCGGGCCTGGCCGAAAGCGGAGCCCGGTTTTCCCAGGGTCACCGCCACCGTCAAGGCCCCGGCGAGGAAAAGGAGTCCCGTCCGCAGGGGCAGGTAGAGGGCGATCTCGGTGAGAACGCCGAAGAGCAGGATCACCGTGATCTCTTCGCCCAGACCCAGGGGGTAAGCGAGGAGGAAGAAAAGGGCTATCCGGAAGAAGATCAACAGCGGGCGGTAGGCCCGGATGAAGAAGAGAAGCACCGAAAGGGCGAAGGAAACCCCCATGAGGGCGTGAAAATGCCAGCGGAACTCTTCCATGATCTCCCGGGAGGCCACCACTCCCCGGCCGGTCTGGAAGATGATCAGGGGGAGGAGGTAGAGTCCCAGGACAACGCCGTAGACGGCGGCCCTGAGGGCCGGACGGTCCTTGACAAAGGAAGGAGGGGGGGTGGTGAGGGGATCTGCTTCCAGGGGTTCCATCGGATAGAGTGTATCACGGTTTTCCCTATCCCCGCAGAAGCTTTCTTTTCGCCATCCGGAAAAGCAGGGTCAGCAGCAGCAGGCTGTAAACTATCCCCCCCAGAAAGAAAAACCAGAAACCCCGGGTTCCCTCCACGGCGGCCCGGAAGGCTCCCAGGGTCCAGTAGGGCGGGCTCAGGGCGCTCAGGTGCACCAGGGGCGAAGCGAAGAAGGGCACCAGCAGGGGCGGCATGTAAAGAAGGGTCAGGGCCTTGGCGAAGGTGATGCCCTGGAGTTTGGAGGAGGCCACGCCGTAGATCAGCAGGGTCATCAGGGGCGCCTGCAGGGCCGCCAGGACCGCCACCAGCCAGTACTCCTTCAGGTAGGGGGGAGCCATGCCTGAAATTAATATGATCAGAAAGGTGCCCGGAAGGGCGGACAGGGCGGGGAAGATACTCTTAACCGCCAGACGCAGCACCGTGGGGGCGGGGGTCACCAGCAGCACGGGAGAGAGGTTCTGGTCCTTCTCATCCAGCAGGAGGATGCCCCCCACCCAGCCGAACATGATGGGACCCGCCATGATGAGGAACCCGAGCCAGAGGGAATCGAGACCCGACAGGTCCAGCAGGGGGCGCAGCAGATCGGTGATCCAGGGGATGAGGAACCGGAACAGCAGGGCCAGCAGCAGCGGCAGGAGGGCGATGAAAAAACTCATGGGGTCCCGGGAAATGCCCCGAAGGTCGTTTTTCAGAAGAATTAAAAAAAGTTTTTTCATCTCACATCCCCCTGAATTCCCGCAATGGTCCTGTCCAGGCTGCGCAGAGCCCAGATCCAGGCTGCGGCGGTGCAGCCGGCCAGGATGAGGCCGCCGAAAACCAGTGAAACGGCCGGTACCGGGTTCCCCCCCGCCCTGATCAGCAGAAGGTAGGTGGCCTGGGTGGGCAGCAGAAAGAGCAGGGGTGAGGAGACCCCCAGCCACCCCAGCAGGAAGGGCGCCACCGCCGGAAGATCCACCAGCCCCGACATCATGAAGAAACTGGAGAGGCTGCGGAACCGCAGACTCACCGAGACTCCCAGGAGGGTGAAGAGGGGGGCCGTGACCGCCACGGCCAGCAGGGCCCACCCCAGGGTTTCCGGGCGGGGAAATACCGCCGCCGTGACCAGGCCGGCGGTGAGGGTCGAAATCAGCCCCAGGCTGATCACCTTGCCTCCCAGGTAATGGGAGAGGGTGAGGGGCGAGACCGCCAGGAGCGAAAGAACCCCCTGATCTTTTTCCCCCTGAATCAGGGCTCCCACAAAGAGGAACCCCATCACCGTGGGGTCGGTGGCGATGATGAGGGGGAAGATCCACTTGTCCCAGGGAGGGGGAACAAGTTTCAGCACCACGATGTAAAAGAGGGTCAGCCCCAGATAGAGGAACAGCAGGCCTGACCGGAACTGAACCTTCAGATCGAGCAGGATGGTCTGGATCAGTTTCATTGGAGGCTCCGGCCGGTGACGGCGATGAAAACCTCATCCAGGGTGGCTTCCTGGGAGTGGAGGAACCTGAGGTCTTCCCGGTCCAGGGCGGCCAGAAATTCCCCGTTTTGTGCCAGCCCCGGCAGGGGGAATTCGGCGGTTTCGGGATTCTCCGCCGAACCCCATCCCACCTTCACCAGGGGCTTGCCGTGGAGGTGCATGAAGTTCCGGGGCGAATCCAGGGCGGCGATTTCCCCGTCCACGATGAAGGCCACCCTGTCGCAGAGCTGAGAAGCCACCTCCATGTTGTGGGTATTGAGAAAAACCGTCTGGCCCTGGTTCTTTAAATCCAGAATGAGCTCCCGGATCATCCGGGAATTGGACGGGTCCAGCCCTGTGGTGGGTTCATCGAGAAAAAGCAGCTCCGGCCGGTGGATCAGGGCCCGGCAGATATTGAGCCGGGTCTTCATTCCCTTGGAGTAGCGGGAAACCCGCTTATCCCCCTCTTCGGCGAGGCCCACCCGGTTCAGCAGGTCATCGATCTGTTCATCCTGCCGGGGCACCTGGTAGAGGCCGGCGAAAAACCGCAGGTTTTCCCGGGCCGTCAGGTTCTGGTAAAAGTAGGGGAATTCAAAGGCGATGCCCAGGCGGCGGTAGTATTCGGGAGAGGGCTTGAGGGGCCGGTCGAAGATCCGGACGTCTCCCCGGAAACCCCGGAGAAGGCCGATGAGAATCTTCTGGGTGGTGCTTTTTCCCGCCCCCGAGGGGCCCAGGAATCCGAAGATCTCTCCGGGCTGGACGGAAAAGTTGAGGTTCCGGATAGTGTCGGAGGCGGCGCCTCCGTAGGCAAAGGTCAGGTTTTCCACATGAATCACGATTTATCTCCCTGGGGAAGGATGGCGTCCAGTCCGATGGACACGGTATGGGCTATCAGGTCGGCGGCGGGGCCGAAAACAGGCCCCAGTTCGGGCCGGTGAAGGTTGAGAAGCACCAGGGCCCAGAACAGACCGTTCAGCGCCTCCGGGGAAGGGGTATCTCCGGCCCCTTCCATTCCGGCGGCTCCCGCGGTCAGATGCCGGATGATCAAATCCATGGCTTCTTCATCGCCCTGCCGGTGGGCTTCCCGCATTTCCGCCGGTACGCCCCTGAGCAGGGCGGCGTACTCCTCCGGCTTGAACAGGATGGTCATCAGGGGATAGGCTTCGGGAAGATCGAAAATCAGTTTGACCAGGTCTTCGATGATGACCCGCCGCTCCCGGGGTGTTTCCAGCAAGGGAAGCAGGTGCTCTTTTCGGAAAGACCGTTCCTGATCCTCCAGACAGGCAAAATAGAGGGCTTCCTTGGAGGGGAAGAACCGGTAGAAAGACCCCTTGGCGATGCCCGCCGCCCGGGAAAGCTCTTCCACCGAGGTTTTCTTAAGCCCGTAGCGGCTGAACATCTCTTCACCCGATTTCAGAAGCAGGGTCCTGATCGTTTCGCTCTCCTGGTCGGTAAAACTGCGCGGCATGACCAACTCCTTTGTTATGAATCAATGACCAAAAACAATATACAGTCATAGAAGATTTTTTGTCAAGGGCGCTTTTCTTTGTCATAAAGAGACTTACCTGTTCCCTGTACAAGTTATCCACATTAAATGTAAAGAAAGTCAAAAAGATTCACAAGTTATCCACAAGACGTAGAAGAATTGTTAAATAACATACCTCTGTAAAAATAGAGACCCCCGGGGGAGAATCCCGGTGATTTATGAGAAATCGGTTAAATTACCCCCAGTAAAGCGACTTTTGCCCGTTTTTTCAGGGATATTCAAAACTTTTTTGCTAAAGAAATTTGCTTTTTCCGAATAAAACCATACCGCCCCCCTTGACCCGGAGGACCTGCCAATTTCATCCCCAAGTTATCCACAGGCAGGGGAAAGACGGGGCCGACGGGAGACTGAACCACCTCAGGGTGGCAAGTGTCAATAGGGAAGGATGTATTGAAAGACGAAATAGTAGTGAATCGCCGCACCGGCGATGACGAAGAGATGCCAGATTTCGTGGAAGCCGAACTTTCCCGGTACCGGGTTGGGCTTCTCAAAGTAGAAGATGAAGGCACCGGAGGTATAGAAGAGGCCGCCCAGGAGAATAAATCCCACCCCCTCCCAGCCCACCGCCGGGATGGACCGGTAAATGAGAAAGAGCCCCATCCACCCCAGGCAGATGTAGAAGGTATGGGTGAACCATTTGGGAACCCGGGGGACACTGGCCTTGACGGCGATCCCCGTGACCGCCACCGCCCAGACCGCTCCGAAGATGCTCCACCCCACGGGATCCCTGTTGAGCACCAGGGCCACCGGGGTATAGGTTCCTGCGATGAGGCCGAAAATCACCAGGTAATCGAAGGTGCGGAAAAAGCTGTTCACCCTTTCCGAGCCGTTGAACCCATGGTGAAAGGTACTGGCCAGAAAAACCAGGAAGAGGCTGAGGCCGTAGATGGAGAAGCTGACGATGTGCCAGATCTTTCCTTCCACACTGGCCAGAACAATGAGAAGAATCGTTCCCAAAAGGGCGAAGATGGCCCCGCTCATGTGGGTCACCGTATTGATGATCTCGTCGGTAACGTGGATGCTGCCGTCTTTGCTGAGTTCGGGTTTGTTCTTATCTTCCATTTCTTCCATGGTCAAAGATTAACCCGGAAAACCGGGGTGCCGCAAGAGGGGGGGGGAGGAGACCAGGGCCCGTTAAACTCAGCCCTTCTTTTTATAAACTTCCTTCCTGTGGGCGATGCGAAGTACAAGAATTTCGATCTTTTCGTCTTCGATGGTGCAGATTATTCTGTAATCACCGACACGGTAGCGCCACAGATCGCTTAATTCTCCTTTCAAAGCTTTACCATACTCTCGTGGGTTTGAGGCCGACCCAAGCTTTTCACTGAGGAAAGTAAGAATTCTGTGTGCCGTCGGTTTGTCGAGTTTGGAAAGAGCTTTTTTTGCTCCGCTTGAAAACCTAATTGTCCAAGCCAATTTCTTTTTTCACTTCTTCAAGGCTGAAGGTCGGAGCACCTCGTTTTATGGCGGAAAGCTCCTGTTCGGCAAGATAGACGTCTTCCAGATCTTCAAGATGCTCCAGTATGGCTTCACGGGCATAAAAAGATTTTGTCCTGCCCGTTTTTTTTGCCAGCTCTTCCAACCGGGCTTCGATTTCTTTGGGTAAGCGTAATGCCAGCATTTTGGACTCCTTGTGCTATACAAGTATAGCACAATAACCGCACGTTTTATCAACTTGCCGTCACATTTTATCAAGGACATTCTCCTCGAATCGGGCGATCATCTACCCATAAATCAGGGGCCCGCCGGACGGGCCCCGATGAAGGAGAAGATATCAATGGAAAAAACAAAAATTGAAGTGAAAACAATCGGAACCGTAGAGGCCGGGGGGGAGAGCTGTTATACCGGTGCCCGTCTGCGCCTTGATACCCCTTACGGGGCGGGCCTGACGGGGTTTGAGGGATTTTCCCACGCCCTGGTGGTCTGGTATGCCGACAAGCTGCCGCCCTGGGACGACGCCTACGCTGTGGTGGATAAACCCTACCGGAAGGCCCCGGGCAAACTGGGAATTTTCGCCACCCGGTCACCCTTCCGGCCTAATTCCCTCTGCATGAGCGTGATGAGGGTTCTGTCGATTGACACCGCCGAAGGGATAGTAAGCGGTGACTGGATCGATGCGGAACCGGGAACGCCTGTGATCGATATCAAGCCCTATCATCCCAGCTCCGACAGGCCCGAACATCCGGAGGTTCCCTCCTGGTGTGCCCACTGGCCCAAGAGTATCGAAGAGAGCGGGGATTTCCCCTGGGGGGAAGAGTTCCTTTTTTAGCCTCGGATTACCCCACGGGAATGAATATTTCCGTATCGCCGTTTGCCCCGTACCGCTGGAACTCCCAGTTGAAGGCGGGGCGAAGGGCTTCTCCCGCCAGGTATTCGGCGTAGATGTAACGGTAGGTCTCATGGATGGCGGCAATATCGCCTTTATGGACAAAGCGCAGGCAGCGGGAGGGGGGAAGACGGCGGACGCTGAAGAGCTCCTCCTGTTCCGCCTCCGCTGTGGTCTCCAGGGCGCATAAAATGGTGATACCCTTGAGGGCCTCTTCGTCGGACCAGGCGGACCACTGATAGGAGCGTTCCGGCTCCAGCCGGCCCCGAATCCGGTGGCTCACCTTCAAAAAGGTGGCCCAGGGTTTATGGAAACTGCGGGTACCCTCTTCCATGAAGAAGCTCATGCCGGCGATGGTATGCTCCGGTTCATCGATTAACTGAGGTTTCCGGTCCGCCAGGCCCGAACCGGGGGCAGCGGGAGAATCGGGGAGCCGCAGCGGTTCGGTTTTTGCCCGGGGCAGGTACTTCATCTCCCTGATCTTTTTCGGCGAGGCGCCGAAATATCCCTTGAAGGATCGGGAGAAGGTCTCGTAGTCTTCAAACCCCGCCGCTTCGGCGATCTCCCGCAGGGGAAGGGACGTATCGAGGAGGCCCTGGGCTGCTTCGGTCAGGATGCGGCCCCGAATGTAGTCTTTGGGCTGAACGCCGGTGACGGCAAAAAAGAGGCGGGTAAAATGCTGAACCGAATAGCCTGTTTTCGCCGCCAGGGCCGAAACGGTGCGAATGGTATTTGTCTGCCCGGAGCCGAAAAGGGACGCCTCAAAAATCTCGATGCCTTCTTTGATGAAATCGTAGCCCGTCAATGGTTCACCCCCGGTGAGCATGTTACACCGGCCGGGGGGCAGCGTCAAATCTGCCCCAAGGCGATAGGCGGCAACGGGATGTATTACTGGGCCCATTTTTTCCATGGATAACTTGTAAAAAAAGCCGGGTGAAATACACATTAAGAATGTATTTTTCAGGGGCTTGTTTTCACGTTTTGTTGACAATCTCTTGTGTGTCCGTAGGCCGTGTCAGTTTTTACTGGATGTACCCTATGACATTCAAGGAATTCCTTGCGGCTAAAGATCTTGAAACGCTGGCAGCAAATACCGGTTCTCCCCCGGAGCTTTATTACTGGACTCGTCGAAAACAGGGAGGTGATGCCGAAGTGGATTACCTCCTTGAACGAACACATCCCACCCCTCTGGAAGTAAAAAGTGACAAACAAGGTAAACTGAAAAGCATGCACCAGGCTTTGCTGGAATTTCCTAAAACGCCCCTGGGAAAACGTGTTTCTGCGGGTAATCGAACGGCCTGGGTTCGATTATTTTCAAAAACAGAACCTATCTTCATATGGCTCTCCCTTTTGGCTCTATACTTAAAGTATAGAGCATTTCTTGGAAAATGCTGAGGAGAGAAAATTTGCCTTTTTCAAACCGCCGATCGTGATAGCCCCTAGGGCGTCCAGCTGTTGCCGGCCACAGCCGTTCCCACCGGTTCTTCGTAGGACCAGCTGCCGCTTGCCCCGTCACTGGTCGTATTGATGGTGAGCAATGCCGTGGCTGTTTCTCCCGTGTATTCATATACCAGGTATTGCAAGTCGTAAGGTGAGGCGGCGGAGGCCCAGACCGTATCGTAGGATACCGAAGGATCTTCCGGCGTGGGGTAGTATCTTGCGTTTCCGCTGGTTCCATCGGCTGCCACGGTACCGGTAATCATTGTATCTCCATCGATTGTCACCAGAACATCCCGGGTAGTCCCGTTATCGGTAACTTCAATTACGATGGAAACCGATTCACTGCCAACGGTGTAGTCGTAAGTCCAGGTATACGTATCACCGTTTTTTTCCCAGGAGAAGGTTACCCCGCTGGAGGAATACGACGAAGGCAGGGACTCATCCCATTCCGCATAAGCCAGGGTGATGTATAACTGGGCCAGGGTCACCCCGGCAGAGGCGCTGGAGGCCAGGAGCGCGGCATCACCCGAGGCTGTTGAGTCTTCCGGATCGGGAGATCCGGAGATACCGTAAAGTGCTGCCGCCGGAAGGGTAAGAAATTCTAATTCGTCGTCATCTAAATTGCCATTCACATCACCCATGCCGGCTTCGGTGCAGGAAGAAAGGAAAAAAACCATTATCGCCAACAAGGAAAAAAGAGGCAGACCGGAACGTTTCATTTTGTCCATATAATCCCCCTGATATATTAGTAAAATAGTAATAAAAAGGGGCGTCCTGGTCAAAGCTTTTCACAAAGCTCCTTTTCCTGATACACTCGGGGCATGGAAATAGGCGTTTACGGTCTGGGGCGGTTCGGTACTTTCTGGTCTCATAAACTCATGGTCTGGGGGGTTCCCCGGGGGCACCGTTTTTACGGCTGCAGCCGATCCGCCGACCGGGAGGTTCCAGACGGGATGACCCGGATCGGTGAGGATGAGCTGGGCCGTTGTGATGTGATTATCCTCTGTACCGCCATCTCTTCCCTGGACGAGGTGCTGCCCCGGCTGGCCCCCCGGCTGGCCCCGGGCACCCTGGTGATGGATACCTGCTCGGTCAAGGTGGCCCCCGCCCGGTCCATGGAAACTCATCTGCCTGCAACCGTATCGATTCTGGGAACCCACCCCATGTTCGGGCCCGATTCGGGCCGGAACGGCATCGAGGGCCTGCCCCTGGTGCTGACTCCGGTGCGGGCCGGCCAGGAGGCGATAGCCTTGTGGGAGGGGATCTACAAAGAGATGGGGCTGAAGGTGCTGCGGATGACTCCGGAGGATCACGACCGGGAGGCGGCCTACACCCAGGGTGTGACCCACTTCATCGGCCGGGTGCTCAACGAAATGGGTCTGCGGGAGAGCCCCATGGCCACCCTGGGGTACCGGGAGCTTCTCAAGATTGTGGAACAGACCTGCAACGACCCGTTCCAGCTCTTTCTGGATCTGCAGACCAATAACCCCTACACCCACCAGATGCGGCTGGAGCTGCAGAAGGCCCTGGACGACAACCTGAAGCTGATGGAAAAACCCTAGACTTCGACGGGGACAAATCGTCCCGACAGGGATAAAAACTCAACAAAATTGGCCTTCACCATAGAAATAAGATCTTCCAGGGGCAGGCCGGTCTCCCGGGCTGCCGTTTCGTAGGTGTATCCGATCAGGCCGGGATGGTTGATCCTGTGCCGCACCGGCTGGGGGCTCAGATAGGGGGCGTCGGTTTCCATCAGAAGCCGGGTCGGGGGCACCTGTTTCATCGCCTCCCTGATTTCCGGGCTCTTCTTGTAGGTGATGTTGCCGGCGAAGGAGAAGTAAAGATCCAGTTCGGCAAACCGGTCCACCCATTCGGGACCGTAGGAAAAACAGTGGAGGATGCCCCCCTTCATAGGGGTGTACCGATGGAGCAGTTCCAGGGTTTCCATGGCGGCGTCCCGGGAGTGGATGATCACCGGCAGACCCAGCCGGTTGGCCAGTTCGATCTGGGCGGCCATCACCTCTTTCTGGCCTTCCCGGGTACCGTACATCCGGTTGAAATCCAGACCGATCTCTCCCAGGGCCACCGCCCGGGGGGTGTGGATCAGATGATCCTCCAGAAGGGGCAGTTTATCCCGCCACAGGGGATCCTCGCAGGCAGAGGGATAGAACCCGCTGGCCAGGTAGAGCCGGGGAAACCGTGAGGCAAGTTCGGCCCGGCGGGCGAAGGTTTCCGCCACAATACCCACATCGAGGCCGTAGCTCATCCCCGCGGTGAAGCATTCTTCCAGAATGGCCTCTCCCGGCAGGTCCCGGGCGATCATGTGAAGGGTGTGGAAGTGGGAATCCACCATTCCTGATTTAATTTGATGCTTTTCTACCATATTGGTTTAGAATAGGGGAAATGAGCCGGTTTGAATAGGCGGATGCGGGTTGAGGACGGGGGAAACCTTGCCATGGCATCTGGGTTCAGTTACTCCGAGGACCGGCTGCCTGGTGATCCGCCGGTCTTCACCGCTTCTACTTCCCGTATTACCGCCCGTGTGGCTTCGGCGACGATTTCTTTATATTGTTCAAGGTAGGGCTGGGCGCGGTCGTACTGATCGGGGTTGGGGGTAAAAAGCTGAAATGACTCGATAGCCAGGGCCCGGGCGAGGGCCTCGATTTTATCAGGAGACGGAAATTTGATTCCCCGTTCAATCTGGCCGATAAAGTTAGGGGACAGGTCGCTCTTTTCGGCCAGGGTTTTCTGAGTGAGTTTCTGCTTCTGCCGGTAGAACCTGAGATTGTCTCCCAGGATCTTCTGGATTGGATTCATCAACCTTCTTCCGTCCTTTGTGAATCATTGAGGATATGAAGAAAGTTGACAACAAACCAAGGGTTTGTAAAAATAGAAGAAAAGGTACGGAAAGTGTGTGTTTGTGGAGGCAGGCATGGGTTTTTTTAATAAAGCAGTCACCGTATACGGTGCCGTTGAAAGAGATATCCGGTTTCTCAGCTGGGTTTTCTTTCCTTATAAAGTCATTTCCCGGGAATACAGCGACTGGGAGAGGGATGTCCAACCCCGTGAAGCGGGCCGTGTGGTCATTATCCGGGAAAACCGGGATGAAATAACCAGGTTTCTCTCCACCCTGCCTGACTCGCCGGGAGTTCCCATTATCTGCTGCTGCCCCGACTTTGATTACGCCCCCCCCCGGGAAGACCTGGACCGCCTCAAGGCGGTCCTCTGGCCTCTGCCGGGTACCTATCCCCTGAAAAAACACCGGGCCTTCTGGCTTTCCGAAAAAAAGGCCGCCGCCCGGGATGCCGTGAAGGGCTGATCCAGGCCGTGCTGGAACCGCAGCGTCCCCCGGACTGCCTCAAATGCATTCATTTTAAAGTTACCTGGGATCCCCGTTTCCCCCGCAGCTGCCGTCTCTTCGAAATCAAGACCCGGGCGCTGCCGAGCCAGGCGGTGTACCGGGCTACGGGGCACCATTGCCCCTCTTTTGAGCTGTCGCCGAGGGTGAGGTAGGGCTCAGGGGGTCAGCTTGGGCGGATTGGCACGGTTGTTGCCGAGATTGAAATTATCCTTGCCGGTACTATGTATTAAAAACTTTTATAGTATTTCTCAACCTCTTTGATCATCATATCTCTCAGTTCTTCTCTATTTTTTATTACCGAGTAATAGTCCCGCAGTCGGGGGTGGAAGGAGAGGCACTTAAGGTCCTTGGCATAGGACATGAATCTCTTTCTTTCAAATTTTTCGAAGGGGTTTTGAAGAATGCTGTTTTTTAGTTTGATGTCATCCAGGAGGTAGTTTCTGTCGTTGTAGAGACATTTGGGACGGTCAACGGTAATTCCCCTGTCATGACGATCCAGATAGTAACGGCGGTACCGCTCCAGCAGCATACGGAAATCCGCCTCACCGTTTTCGTCCATCACATCGAGAAAGGAAAGTAAAAAAAAGATCTTGAAACTGAAGGTATAGTCTCCCTGGGCAAGGAACTCCTGAAAGTCTTCGACAATTGTATTGTCGTTGTGCTCTTTGAGGTTTTTTTGCTTTCTTATTTCCGGCACTCTGTCCGGATGAAAAAGAGTCACTGAACTTCTACCCATGGGAATCACCAGATCTGGCTGGACTTCTCTCTTTCCTATCCAGGAGTTGACAGTTCCCGTAGATACAAAGAGCTCCCTTGCCAGCTGTTCGGTGGAATAGTAGTGGTTATAGGCTTTCTGCCAGGTGAAGATATCCAGAGGTTTCAGTGCCAGGATCGTTTCCCGTGTTGTGTCAATTACTGCCATTTCATGGCTTTCATCCGGCGCTGTACCCGCTATAATACCCCAGGGTTGATATGCTGTGGATTCGAAAAGGGCATGAATGCTCCAAGGTCTGTTGGTAATTCCTCCGAAGGCGCCGTAGGTGTCCACGACATCAATCACATAGAGAAACTCTTTGCCTTTAGCCGTTCTGGTTCCCCGGCCTATCTGCTGCATGTAAAGGACTTTGGACAAAGTCGGCCGGGCCATAACAATAACCGATGTGTGTGGGGCATCCCAGCCCTCCGTCAGGAGGCTGCAGGTGCAGAGAAATTGAAGTTTTCCTGACATATACTCTTCAATCTTTCTGTCCCGCTCTGGGTCTCTGCCGTCTACCGATGAGGCGGTAAGGCCCTTTGTGTTAAGCAAGTTTGCCATGGTTTTGGCATGTTGAACATTGACACAGAAAACAAGCCCCTGTTTGTCCATTGGTTTGTTTCCAAAAAAGTTAAAAAGGCATTCCGCAATCAGTTCGTTTCTGGAACAAACCGTTACCCTTCGTTCCAGGTCCGCATTGATATAATCATGCTGGTTGAACCTGACCTGGGAAAGGTCAATATTTGATTCCAGCCTGAAGGCTCTGATTGGGGCTAAAAGACCGTCTTGTATAGCCCTGGGCAGGTCCATTTTAATCTGGTATGAGCTGAAAACTTCTTCCAGCTTTTTTCCGTCAAAGCGCTGATCAGTAGCTGTAAGTCCCAGTAGGAAGCCTGGCTGAAAGTGTTCAATTATTCTCTTGAGTACCGGAGCTGGACTGTGATGGGCTTCGTCTACTACCAGATAGTCATATTGCCGGGGATTTGTCGTCTGAAAGACACGCGAAGCCCCTGCGTAGGTCAGAATGGTAACCTGACCCAGGCCACCTTGATAGGTACTAATTTCCTTCTCCCATTGCCGGGCGAGGTCTCGGCTGGGAACCAGCACAAGAACCAGGAATCCGGTTTGGTCACTTTTCATTTGTCTTATATCTTCACAGGCTATCCGCGTCTTTCCAGTGCCAGTGGGCAAGGTCACGAGGGCTGCATTTTTTCCCAGTTTCCTGTCTCTGCTCAGATCTTCCAGGTGGTCTCTTTGGTGATCGTGAAGGGCCAGCCGACGTTCACCATTGAAGCTTGTTTGGACAATGTACCGAGAAATGTCACCTATGTAGTTTTTAAGTTCATCCACTATCACCGGCTGGTTGGAAAGGGCTCTTCCATCCCATCGAAAAAGTTTACCGCCTCTGGCTATAACACTGTTTTGTTTGTCCAGGTTTTTTCGATAGCGCTTTTCTTTTATTAGTTTAGGATGATGGTAGCTTTCCCCATTCTCTTCGATGACGATCCAGGACCCGTCCTGACCAAAAAGCACATAATCCAAAAACCCTGTTTGTCCTGTACCTGTGATAATAGGATATTCTCGGTTCAGGTATTTCAGGGCATCGGAGCCGTATGCTTCTTCAAAACACAACTCGAAACGGTATTCAAGGGGGGACGGATCGATGCTCACTTTCGCCCGGTCGAAGGATCCACCCAGGAAATTATCCGTCTCTTCCGCTACCTGCTCAGAGACAAAATCTTTGAGCTCAGGATCGTCTTCCAGGAATCGGAATACTGTTGTGTAGCGGTTCATGTACAGGTTCTGGGTGAGGCAGTAGTGCTGATAAGAAAACTCTGTATTAAATATGGATTGCAAGTCTACAATCAGAATCTGATTCTTATCTATTTTCCGATAAACCCGGGAGAGTTCAACTGCACCATGGTAGATGGACTCTAAATAGCCAAACCCTTCCAGAACAGGTGGATAAATCATTGTTTTTTAATACCTTTCTCCCCCCCCCTCACAAAACAGCGACAGCCACACGATACCTTCCCGGTCCAGCGAGTCCTGCTGTACGGTCTTTGCCCGAACCTTAAAACCCGCTGCTTCCGCATCTTTCTGCCACTGTTCTTCGGTCTGGTTGGTGAACCGGCGGCCCCGGTCGTCCAGGCCCGATTCATCGATGTGGGGGCGGTTGAGGGGCACCGAAAAGACCAGTCGCCCCCGGGGTTTCAGGACCCGGCTTATCTCATGGAGCACTACCCGGGCCTCACCGGCGGGCAGGTGCATCAGCACCGCAGCGGCGTAGCAGGCGGAAAAGGATGAATCCCGGAAGGGCAGGGGGGCGGGAAGCAGGTGAAGAGACAGCTTCCCACGAAGTTCGGGATGAAGCTCTATGGCCTGGTCTATCATGGCTTCGGATCCATCGATGCCCTGCCAGACCGCCCCCTGCCGGAGGAACCACGCCGCGTCGCGCCCCGAACCGGGGCCGATTTCAAGAATCTCCGGCGGCTCTGTTTTCTCTTCCGTGAAGAACCGGTAAGCCCGGGTGAGCAGCTCCGACAGGTCCGCCGTTTCATACCGGCGAGCCGTGTCTTCGGCGTTCTGGTCGTAGTAGTGCAGGGTTTTTTCTTCGTTCAATGCCTTGGTCCTTCGTCTTTCCGGTTTTGAATCATTGTACTCTACCCTTTGGTGGTGCGCCACCATTCCTTAAGCTTTCAGCCCCGCAGGTTGGGGACAATTATTCCTTTTCGTTTATTGACTTTCCCCCCATCCGGGTAAACAATAGAGGTAAGACCGGTTATCCCCGGAAGGAGTGGCACCATCGGAAGTTGCGAAGAAGATCTGCGGAAGGCCCAGGTAGAGCTGCGGATACAGGCGGAAAACATCGATAACCTGAACAGGCTTCTCATGCACCACCCCGATACGGGGCTTCTTCATCGCCACATCCTGATTCAGAAGATGGGCAAGCGGATAAGGGAGAATAATAATGAGCCCTTCGCCTTCGGCATCGTCAGGCTCGACCAGGGATACCAGCGGATCAGGCACTACCGGGACCGGCAGAAAGTTCTGCTCTACGTGGCGGCTCAGCGGATCAAGGACATTGTGGGGGAGGATTTTATCTTCCAGTCCGACCGGGCCGACGAGTTCCTGGTTATTCTTCCCGACATTAAAACCGAAGAACAGGTGATTCCTTTCTTTAACATGCTCAATGAAAAGGTCTCCGCCCCCCACAACGGCCCGGCCATGGACATCACCTTCGGCTGTCACATGGGGGTGGCCCTTTACCCTTCCCACGGTGACACCCTGGAGGAACTTCTGGAAAACGCCGAGATTGCCCTGGGAATCTATGAAAAACGTCATGACCAGGGCTTTGTTTACACCCATGAACTGGGAGAAGCCCACATCCGGCGCCGCCGGCTGGAAACGGTGCTTTCCCAGGCGGTGAGCCAGGGGCTTCAGGGTTTCCACATCGTCTATCAGCCCATCGTGGACCGTCAGAAGCAGATAGTCTCCTGCGAGGCCCTGATGCGCTGGGACGCCCCGGATTACGGCGCCGTTCCCCCCCTGCATTTTGTCCCCATCGCCGAGGAAAACGGCCTTATTAACACCCTGGGTCAGTGGATCCTCTATAATTCCCTGCTCCAGCTGAAAAAGTGGCGCAAGCATTTCCGCCAGCCCATCACGGTGTCGGTGAACGTTTCGGCGGTACAGCTGGAGCACCTGAGCTACCTGGAGAACGTGGAAGGAGTGCTGGAGGCCCTGGGAATCGGCGGAGAGTCTCTTCATATCGAGGTAACCGAGAGTACCCTCATGGAGGATCCCGACGGAATCATCGCCAAGCTTGATGTGCTGCGGGACATGGGTATCAAGATCATGCTGGATGACTTCGGTACCGGTTACTCGTCCTTAAGCGCCCTCCACCAGCTGCCCGTGGATATTCTGAAGATAGCCAAAGAGTTTGTGGACACCATCACCACCGATCCCCGGGCCCTGGAGATGGTCAGGGCCATCCTGCAGATGGCCCACAGCTACGGCCTGACCACCCTGGCGGAGGGAGTGGAAACCTGGGAGCAGTTTGACCTGCTGGTCAAGGAGGGGTGTCACTACATCCAGGGTTATATCATGAGCCCCCCCGTGGCGGCCACGGAATTCGGCGACCGGTTTCTTAAAAACCTAAAATAGCCTCTGGCTGATAACCTGAGGAGACGGCACTCCCCACCGCAGGTTGAGGGTGAAGGTCGGGGATTTCCCCGGCTCTTCTCCCATCCGCTTTTTTCTCAGCTGCCGTGAACAGGATTTTTCTTCCCGGTCTTGACTTTGCCCTACGCTGCCACAATAATTCGTAGCATCCTAATCAGCTCCGAAGGAGTCACCTATCGCCCCTTATACGGATGATTGTCATGAAGCTTGCCGGGAAGTTCAAAAACTTTCCGAAGATAACAAGCACCTGAAAAACCTTCTCATGCACCATCCCGACACGGGGGCTTAAACTTTCCTACAACCTGATCAGCAAAATGAGCCGGTGGATCCGGGAGAGACCTCAGGAGCCTTTTGCTTTCGGAATCATCAGACTTGATCAGGGATATCAAAGAATCAGGCATTACCGGGACCGCCAAAAGGTGCTTCTTTACGTCACCGCCCAGAGGATTAAGGAGGTGGTGGGGGAGGAGTATCTATTTCAGTCCGACCGTGCCGATGAGTTCCTGGTGGTCCTGCCGGAAGTGACGAAAGAAGAGGATGTGTTTCCATTTTTTAACAAACTTAACGAGAGAGTTCTGGAGCCCCATAACGGTCCTGTCATGGACGTTTCCTTCGGCTGCCACATGGGTGTGGCTCTTTACCCCTACCATGCAGATACTCTGGAAAAGCTTTTCGATAATGCCGAGATAGCCCTGGGAATCTATGAGAAGCGGCATGAGCACGGTTTTCTTTACACCCATGAGCTGGGAGAGGCTCACATACAGCGCCGCGAGCTGGAGAGGGTGCTTTCCCGAGCGGTTAACCAGGGGCTGGAGGGGTTTCATGTTGTCTATCAGCCCATAGTGGACCGGGAGAAAAGGATAGTGTCCTGTGAGGCTCTGATGCGCTGGAATGCTCCTGACTATGGTTCCATACCACCTTTCAAGTTCATTCCCGTGGCCGAAGAGAACGGTTATATCAATATTCTGGGGCAGTGGATTCTTTACAACTCTCTGCGCCAGCTTCGGGACTGGCGGAAAGAGTTCCATACCGGTATGACCGTATCGGTGAACGTTTCGGCGGTACAGCTGGAACACATGAATTATCTGGAAAATGTGGGGGGGGTTCTGGAATCTCTGGGTATGGAGGGCGAGGCTCTTCACATCGAAGTGACCGAGAGTACCCTCATGGAGGATCCCGACGGAATTAATTCCAAACTGGATGTTTTGCGGGAGAGGGGAATCAAGATCATGCTGGATGACTTCGGCACCGGCTACTCTTCCTTAAGCGCCCTCTATCACCTGCCGGTGGATATTCTGAAGATCGCCAAAGAGTTTGTGGATTCCATTACCACCGATCCCCGGGCCCTGGAGATGGTCAGGGCCATCCTGCAGATGGCCCACAGCTGCGGCCTCACCACCCTGGCCGAAGGGGTGGAAACCTGGGAGCAGTTTGACCTGCTGGTCAAGGAAGGGTGTCACTACATCCAGGGTTATATCATGAGCCCCCCCGTGGCGGCCACGGAATTCGGCGACCGGTTTCTGCAGAAGCCTTAAAGACCTCCCCGGTTTATTGAATTGAATCAGATTATCTGATACGATGAATAGAGGTGGAGGTGCCATATGATTTCACTGTCGGTGACTGATTTTTCCCGCAAATTGAAGACCATGCTTGATTTGGTTGAGTTCAGGGGAGAAGAGATTATCCTTATAAGGAATAAACACAAGATAGCGCGTATTCTTCCGGGAGCACCCCATCTGACCGCTTTGGAAGCCATGTCCGATCTGTACAGGACCCTTTCGCCGGAAGCGGGAAAAACCTGGGAAGAAGAAAGCAGGCTCCAGAACCGGCTGATTGAGGTTAATGATCCATGGGAGTCCTGATAGATACCTGTATCTGGATAGATGTGGAGAGGGGAACTTTGTCGCCCGCTGATGTACAGATGATAACCGGGGAAGAGCCGGTTTTTATTTCACCCATAACTATTGCGGAATTAGCCTTCGGGGTGGAAATGACCGAAAGCGAGAGTACAAAACAAAAACGGGCCGCGGCCCTGGAACGATTGAAAAAGAAGCCTGTTTTGACTGTCGATTCCGATACCGGCGCCATTTTCGGAAGATTATCCGCGGTTTTACGAAAGAAAGGCCGGGGTGCTGATTTCAGAATCCAGGATGTCTGGATAACAAGCCAGGCCATACAGAACGGGTTCCCCCTGCTGACAAAAAATACCAAAGATTTTCAGGATATTCCCGGGCTGACTTTGCTCTCCATCTGATCAGGAGCCGGGGCCAATTTTTATCTCCTCCTCCCGAAGGGGTGGCGGAAAACCCGCCCGGCGGCCCGGCGGAGGCGACGGAGCCGGAAAGAGCCGCCGGATTAAGCGGGGTTGAAGCCAGGGGAAGGCCTTCCCCTTCCCCCCTATTTCCCCATATAACCGGAATTTATCGGCCTGCCCGCGGGGAGGCGGGATCTTGTACGGGGGGCCCTTCTCGTGCTATACAGAGGGCTCATGAATACAATCAAACCAAACCAAGAGACCCGCATTCGTAATATAGCCATCATCGCCCATGTTGACCACGGAAAGACCACCCTGGTGGACGCCCTGTTCCGGCAGAGCGGCCTGTTCCGGGAGGGTCAGAAGGTGGAAGAGAGGCTGATGGACAGCATGGATCTGGAGCGGGAGCGGGGGATTACCATCGCCGCCAAGAACTGCTCGATCCAGTGGAAGGACCACAAGATCAACATCATCGACACCCCGGGCCACGCCGACTTCGGCGGAGAGGTGGAGCGGGGGCTTTCCATGGCCGACGGCGCCATCCTTTTAGTGGATGCCTCGGAGGGGCCCCTGCCCCAGACCCGGTTTGTCCTGGACAAGGCCCTGAAGCTGGGGCTTTCCATCATCGTGGTGATCAACAAGATCGACCGGGGGGATGCCCGGCCCCAGGTGGTGCTGGACGAGGTTTACTCCCTCCTCATCGACCTGGGCGCCTCGGAGGAGCAGCTGGAGTTTCCCCTCTTCTACGCCGTGGGCCGGGAGGGCACCGCCTCGACCAGCCTGGAGAAGCAGGACGAGAACCTGCACTGCCTGCTGGACGCCATCATCCGGGAGATTCCCGCCCCCGGGGGGTCGGCGGCGGCGCCGTTTCAGATGATGGTTTCGGACCTGGGCTACTCGGACTACCTGGGCCGGCTGGCCATCGGCCGGGTGGTGAACGGCAGGGTGGGGGCCAAGGAGAGCCTTCTCTGCGTCAACGCCGCCGGAGCTTATCTGCCCCTGAAGGTTTCCAAGCTTCAGGTTTATCAGGGCCTGCAGATTGTCGAAGCCGCCGAGGTTCAGTTAGGGGATATCGCCGTTCTGGCGGGCATTGCGGATGTCCACATCGGGGACACCATCTGTACCAGCCGGGAGGCCCCCCCCCTGCCGCGGCTGTCGGTGGATACCCCCACGGTTTACATGGAGTTTGCCCCCAACACATCCCCCTATTCGGGAAAGGAGGGGAAGTTTGTCCAGTCTTCCAAGCTGCGGGAGAGGCTTCAGAAGGAGAGTCTTCTGAATGTTTCCATGGAGGTTGAAGAGAATCCCGGCAAAGAGGGGTTCATCGTCCGGGGCCGGGGGGAATTTCAGATGGCCATTCTGGTGGAGACCATGCGCCGGGAGGGTTTCGAGGTGTGCGTGGGCCGTCCCCAGGTGATTTTCCGGAAGGACGACCAGGGCAAGACCACCGAGCCCATCGAAGAACTGCTCATCGAGTGCGATGAACAGTACAGCTCGGTGGTGATGGACAAGCTCCTGCGCCGGAAGAGCCTTTTGACCGCCATGACTCCCGTGGAGGGCAACGGGGGAGCCGGCCGGGTCCGGATGGTCTTCAGCGCTCCTTCCCGGGCCATGATCGGTTTCCGGGACGAGTTTCTCACCGACACCCGGGGCACGGGAATTCTCAACAGCTCCATGAAGGGGTACGAACCCTTCCGGGGGGCCTTTCCTTCCCGCTCTACCGGCTCCCTGGTTTCGGACCGGCAGGGCACGGCGGTTCCCTATGCCCTCTACAACCTGGAACCCCGGGGCTGGCTTTTCATTACCCCCGGTACGCCGGTCTACGAGGGGATGGTGATCGGCGAGCATAACCGCGAAAACGACCTGAACGTTAACCCCTGCAAGGAAAAGAAGCTGACCAACGTCAGGGCGGCGGGAAAGGACGACGCGGTGACCCTGACTCCCATCACCCCCCTGACCCTGGAGCGGGCCATTCAGTTCCTCCGGGAGGACGAGGTGGTGGAGGTAACCCCCAAGTCGATCCGCATCCGCAAGGCCGTTCTTTCCGCCCAGGACCGGAAGGTCCGGGAAAAGCGGGTGGGGTAGGAAGATTAACGAAGCCCCGGAATATATTTACTTTCCGGGGATGAAACAGGTATTTTAAGAAGGCCGGAACACCGGAGAAGAACCCCGAACGAATCGGAGGCGAAGCCTGCCGTCTGAGAGAGGGGTGTATCCCCGGTGTTCCGGATCTTTCTTGCTATAATTTTCCTCGCTGGCGCGGAAAACAAATAAGGAAACAACCATGGGTATGAACTGCGGCATCGTCGGCCTTCCCAACGTGGGTAAATCGACCATATTTCAGGCGCTCACCTCCGCCCCGGCGGAGGCGGCCAACTATCCCTTCTGCACCATCGACCCCAACGTGGGGGTGGTGGCGGTGCCGGATTCCCGGCTGGATAAGATCTGTGAAATGATCCCCACCAAGAAGCGGGTTCCCGCGGTGGTGGAATTCGTGGACATTGCCGGCCTGGTGGCGGGGGCGTCCCAGGGGGAGGGGCTGGGGAATAAATTCTTAAGCCACATCCGCAACGTGGGGGTGATCTGCCACGTGGTCCGCTGTTTCGAGGATCCCGACGTGGTTCACGTGGGGGGCAAGGTTTCCCCGGAATCGGATATCGAGACCATCAACACCGAGCTGGCCCTGGCGGATCTGGAGACGGTGGAAAAACGGCTGGACAAGCTGCCCCGGCTGCTCCGGTCCCCCGACAAGGAGGCGGTGAAGGAGGCCAAATTAACCGAGCCCCTCCTGAACCGGCTGAAGGATTCCCTGGGCCAGGCTGTGCCGGCCCGGAACCTGGAATTCGAAGACGAGGAAAGACTCCTGCTGAGGGATCTGCATCTTCTTACCATTAAGAAACAGATTTTTGTCTGTAACGTGGATGAAGCGGGTCTGGAGGCGGATAACGCCCACGTCCTGGCGGTACGGAAGGTGGCGGAGGCCGAGGGCGCCCGGGTGGTGCTGATCTGCGGCAAGCTGGAGGCGGAGATCGCCGCCCTGGAGACCGATGAAGAGCGGGCGGAGTTTCTGGCCGACATGGGCATTGCCGAGTCGGGCCTGAGTCAGCTCATAAGGGCGGGCTATGCCGCCCTGGGAATGCGCACCTTCTTCACCGCCGGGGCCGACGAAAACCGGGCCTGGACCTTCCAGGAGGGCGTCCTGGCTCCGGAAGCGGCGGGGGTGATCCACACCGATTTTCAGAAGGGATTCATCAAGGCCGAGATTTACCACTGCGACGACCTGTTCACCCTGGGCAGCGAAGACGCCATCCGGAAGGCGGGCAAGTTGCGTATGGAGGGTAAAACCTATATAGTGAAGGACGGGGATGTAATCTTCTTCAAATTTAACGTATAGGGAGAGAATTTTAAAAATCAGGGTTTTTTAAAATTCCAACCTTGGTGTAAGAAAGTCAAAATTTACCTGCAACCCCAATTTTGGTGAAGGGCTCAAAGTTTTATGGTAAAATGAAGAGGTAGAGGATTCACATTTGGGAAGGAAATTCAAAAATCTCTGATTTTTGAATTTCCTTCGATGCCAGCGCGATTTTACCTTGAGCGCAGGTGCACATCCTCGAGAATCTTCATTTTACCTGGTTAACACCTTCACCAAAATTGGGGTTGTTGTATAGAGGGATACCATGCTTTACAGAGAATACGGAAATACGGGAATAAAGGTTTCCGCCCTGGGGTTCGGGGCCATGAGGTTTGAAACACCCCGGGACCACGATAAATCCGTCGCCACGGTGCTGCGGGCCTTCGAAAAGGGCATCACCTACTTCGACACCGCCCCGGGCTACTGTGAAGACCAGTCGGAGCTTATCATCGGCAAGGCGGTGAAGGAGATGAAGAAGAGCGGCAAGCCCTTCCTCGTTTCCACCAAGTCCATGAGAAGCAGCGCCGAGGGTCTCAGGGCTCAGCTCGAAGAGTCGCTGAAACGGCTGAATGTGGACAGCATCGATTTCTACAACTGCTGGTATGTTTTGACCCGGGAAGACTGGGAGAAACGGAAATCCGGCGGCGCCGTGGCGGAGATTCTCAAGGCCCGGGACGAGGGTCTCATCAAACACGCGGTTTTTTCCACCCACCTCCCCGGAGAAGAAATCAGGGATGTGATTGAAGAGGGGTTTTTTGAAGGAGTGACCCTGGGATATTCGGCCATCAACTTTCCCTACCGGGAAGACGGCATCCAGGCGGCCCACGAGAGGGGCATGGGGGTGGTGATCATGAATCCCCTGGGGGGCGGGCTGATTACCGCCGATGAATCGGCCTTCGAATTTCTTAAAGTCCATTCCCACCAGTCGGTGCTGGAGGGGGCCCTTCATTTCATCCTCACCGATCCCCGGATTACCCTGCCCCTGGTGGGCTTTCGGCACGATGCCGACGTGGACAGCGCCGTGGCGGCGGTGGAGAACTTTGTTCCCTACAGCAGTAACGAACTGACCGAACTGAAGGGCAAGATCCAGAGCGGTTTTAACTCTCTCTGCACCGCCTGCCGGTACTGCAACGTCTGCCCCGAAGATATTCCCGTCTGGGCCTTTGTGGAGACGGTGAACTTTCTTCTGATTCACGGGCACATGGACATTAAGGACCGGTTGAAGAACTTCTGGGGGGTGGATCCCGCCGACATGGACCGCTGTACCCAGTGCCTCCAGTGCGAATCGGCCTGCACCCAGCATCTTCCCATCATGGAGCGGTTTGAAATCCTGAAAAAAGCCCTGGGCCGGTAGGATTGTCCCCGGTGGATGAAAAGCTGTACCGAACTGTAGACTATATTCTCAACCAGGCCCAGGACCGCGATATCGACGTGATCCTGAAGGCGGTGAAGAAGCGCTATGACCGGAAAAAGGCCGGAGGGGGCCTGAGTCCCGACCCCCGGGGGATGGCCCGGGACATGGCCGCCCAGATCCAGGAGCAGGTGGGTTTTTCCCGGGATCAGATTCGGCAGACCGTCCGGGACCTCTCGGCGGACATCATCCGAAAGAATGCCCCGGAGTTAAATGACCGTCAGATCGAGGAACTCCTGGGGGCGTGGGTCCCCGACCCGGACAAGGCGGGGCCCCGGTTTCCCCCGGTACCCCGGGATGCCCTGACCACCATGGTCGATCAGTTTCTCCGTTATTCCACCGGGGCCATGTCCGCCACAGAGCAGATGCGGCTGGAACATGAGATTCCCGGCTGGGCGGAGCGGTATTGGGAGCGGTTTCCCCGGGATCTCCGGCAGCTTGTGGAGGTCTATCTGAAGGGGTCCCTGGGGGAAGATGAGTTCCGTCGGGAGCTGCGCCGCTGTCTTGAAGAGGCGCCGGAATGACCCGGAAAGAGTGGGCTAAAACCATCACCGCCGCGGGGGCCATGCTTCTCTGCTGGGGCACCGCCCCGGTGGCCATCAATTTTCTTAACAACACCTTCTCCCTGGTGTTTCAGGCCTTCACCCGGTACGCCCTTTCCATGGTGCTTCTCTGGATCTATCAGAAGATGCTGCTCTGCCGGGAGGACTGGGAGGATCTCTGGCATCTGGTGCCCCGGCATCTGCCCTGGATTGTGCTGGCGGGGTTTCTCACCTTCGTGTTCCAGCTCTTCTTCACCGCCACCTATTTCTACCTGGCCCCGGGTTTTGCCAACCTGCTCTATCAGAATCAGGTGGTATTTTCCCTGTTCATGGGAATGCTTTTTTTCTCCGAAGAGCGGGCGGTCCTGAAAAACCGGTTTTTCTACCTGGGCCTGGGGGCGGTTGTTACCGGGGTGATCCTGGTGATCCGGAGCCGGTTCGGCGGCATTTCCGGCAGCCTGGATCCCCGGGTGTTTTTTCCCCTGGGGGCGGGGCTGGCCTGGTCTTTCGTGGGGGTGACGGTGAAAAAGCGTCTTTCCCCGGTGTTTCCCAACGGGTTTTCCACCTCTCTGGTTTTTACGGTGGTAACCTTTTTCATGTTCATCGCCCTCTTGATTGAACCGGGCCCCATGATTCACGGCACCCCCGCGGGGAGCCGCTGGGTGATTCTTCTGGGAACCGGGTTCGCCGGGGTGGGGGTGGGACACACCCTCTTCTACTATGTGGTGCCCCGGCTGGGGGTTTCCCTCACCGGGGGGCTCCAGCTCATGGTCCCCTTCATCGCCGGCATCACTTCTTTTCTGGTCCTGGGCGAGACGGTGAAGCCCCTTCAAGTGGGAGGGGGGATTTTGCTGCTGGGGGGATGCGCCCTGCTGCTTCGAACTAAAGGAAAGGCGACTAAAGAGCAGACACCTCTGTAATGTATTATAATAACCCTGCGGGATATCCGGGAGACCGCAGATAAAATGTATAAACTTGAAGAAATAATCGATGTAAAAAGATTCCAGGCCCTGCAGGACAGGCTCTACGACCTCTTCCTCCTTCCCTCTGCCATCATCGACAATCAGGGAAACGTCCTTACCGCGGCGGCGTGGCAGGATATCTGCACCGAATTTCACCGTAAAGACAAAGATTGTGCGGAACGCTGCGTGGAAAGCAACCGGTATACGCCTCCGCCGAGCGGTGAGGACGATCGCTCCTTAACCTACCTATGCTCCCTGGGGCTTGTGAACAATGCCCTCCCCATTGTTATCAATGGAAATCACTACGGAAATTTTATCACCAGTCAGTTTTTTCTGGAACCTCCGGACCGGGAATCCTTCCGAGCCCAGGCAGAGAAATACGGTTTCGACCAGGAGGCCTATCTGGCAGCCCTGGACAAGGTCCCGGTTCTGGATCCGGAGTGGGTCAACCGGTACCTTTCCTTCATCAGGGATTTTGTAGAGCTTGTTTCCCAGACGGGTCACCGGACCCTGAAGGAACGGGAAGCCCGGACCCGGATGGTAGAGGCGGAAGAACTGCTGAGGCTGAGTGAGGAAAAGCACAGGACCCTGTTTACCACCATGGCCCAGGGGGTGGTGTACCAGGATGCGGATGGCAGGATAATCAGTGCCAACCCCGCGGCGGAAAGAATTCTGGGGTTGTCCCTGGACCAGATGCAGGGTTTAACATCGGTGGACCCGCGCTGGAGGGCTTTCAAAGAGGATGGTTCCGACTTCCCCGGAGACCAGCATCCCATTCCCGTCTCTCTTCGGACGGGAAAACCCGTCAACGGCCTGGTGCACTCGGTGTTTCATCCGGGGAAAAACGAGCATATCTGGATCAGGGTAAGCTCGGTGCCCCTTTTCCGCCCCGGAGAATCGAAACCGTACCAGGCCTACGCCACCTTCGATGACATTACGGACCTGAAAAGGGCGGAGGAGGCTTTACGGCAGAGTGAGGGCCGATACAGCACTCTTTTTGCTTCCATGATGGAGGGGTTCGCCCTCCATGAGATTATCTGCAACGACCAGGATGAGCCGGTGGACTACCGGTTCCTGGCGGTGAACCCCGCCTTTGAGGCGCTGACGGGATTGAAACGGGAGGACCTTGAGGGCCGTACGGTGCTGGAGGTGATGCCGGAAACCGAGCCGGGCTGGATAGAAAAGTATGGCCGGGTGGCTCTCTCGGGGGAGACTTTACGTTTTGAAAGCTTTTCCGGTGCCCTGGGGCGGCACTACCATGTCATCGCCTTTTCCCCCCAGCCCCGGCGGTTTGCGGTTATTTTCAACGACATCACGGAGTTGAAAGAATCGGAAGAGGAGAGGATCCGGCTTCAGGAGCAGCTGGCCCAGGCCCAGAAGATGGAATCCATCGGTAAACTGGCGGGAGGGGTGGCTCACGACTACAACAACCAGCTGTCAGGAATCATGGGGTATGCCGAGCTCCTCCGGACCCGTCTTAAGGACGAAGCCCTGTTAAAGTATGTCGATCTGATCCTGCAGGGCGCCCAGAATGGAGCCCGGCTGACCCGGCAGCTCCTTTCCTTCGCCCGGAAGGGCCAGTACACGTCGCAGATGATCGACCTGGACGGGGTGGTGGATCAGGTGGTGGAAATCCTGGACCGTACGATTGACAAGAGAATCGAAATCCGGCGGGAAAACCGTGTCCATCATCCCACCATCCTGGCGGACCCGAACCAGATTAAAAATGCGGTCCTCAACATCGCCCTCAATGCCAAAGATGCCATCGAAGGTTCCGGCACCGTGGTTTTTGAAACCACCCTTGTGACTCTCGATGAGAAGGACGACACTACCCTTTTCGATTTAAAACCGGGGCGCTATGTCTGTCTCAGCATTAAGGATGACGGCCGGGGTATGGAGGACGAGGTGAAGGAACAGGTGTTTGACCCCTTCTTCACCACCAAAGAGTTTGGCCAGGGGTCCGGTATGGGGCTTCCTGCGGCGTACGGAACGGTGAAGCACCACGGCGGGGGGATCTTTGTGGATACGGTCCCGGGAAAAGGATCGGCCTTTCACGTCCTTCTTCCCTACAAGGCCGCCGGAGAAGGGGGCGCTTCCGCCGTAACACCTCCGTTACAACAGGCTTCCCCTGCCCGCATCCTGGTGGTGGATGATGACGATTTGATCCGGGGCCTCATCATCGATTACCTGAAGGACCAGGGCTATGCGGTTCACGGCGCCGTCGACGGCGCCCAGGGGCTGCATTATTTCAGGACAAATCCGGGACGGATCAGTCTGGTTATTCTGGACATGGTCATGCCGAAAATCGGGGGTGAAGAAGTATTTGAGGCCCTGAAGAAGATCGATCCCGGCGTCAAGGTTCTTCTTTCCTCGGGCTACAGCGGGGAGGATGACAGGCTGGCCCGTCTCCTGGAAGCGGGGGTTCCTTTCATCCAAAAACCCTACTCCCTGTCGGAGCTGACCGCGGCGGTGGAGAAAATTCTGGGGGGACGCCGGACAAACTGACGATTCATGATTTTGATAATCCCGGGAATGAAGCCTCATTTCCCGGTGAGACAGCCGCGCCCTCCCTGGATAGTCTGCCGAAAGCGGCGGAGGTTCGTTCCTCCGCTGGAACTCCTTTCCCCGAAGAACCGGAAGAGTTGGAAGAACTTTAAGCGAGATTCCCCTTTCCCCTTGACAAATCTCTTATTTCTCCATAAAGATAAAGCTATATCGATACAAAAATAACTGTATCGCAGGAGTGGAATCATGACGATCGAGATGGGAAAAGAGCATGACATGATGCGGCTCATGGTCAGGCGGTTTGCCGAATCCGAGGTGGAGCCTCTGGCGGCCGAGCTTGATACCACGGGCCGCTTTCCCCGGGAAACGGTGGATAAAATGAAAAACCTGGGCCTTCTGGGCATCCCGTTTCCCGTCGAAACCGGCGGCTCCGGCGGAGATGAACTGGCCTACGCCGTGGCGGTAGAGGAGCTTTCCCGGGCCTGCGCCTCCACCGGGGTGATCTGTTCGGCCCATACCTCCCTGGGCGCCTGGCCTGTTTACAAGTACGGAACCCCCGAACAGAAGGAAAAATTCCTGCGGCCCCTGGCGGAAGGACGGTGTCTCGGCGCCTTCGGTCTCACCGAACCGAACGCCGGGACCGATGCTTCGGCTCAGCAGACCCGGGCGGTCCGGGATGGGGATGACTGGGTCATCAACGGTTCCAAGCTCTTCATCACCAACGGCGGGGAGGCGGGTATCTACGTCATCATTGCCGTCACCGACAAAGACAGGGGAACCCGGGGGATCACCGCCTTCATCGTGGAGTCCGGGACCGAGGGCTTCAGTATAGGCAAGAAGGAAGCGAAGATGGGCATCAAGGCTTCGGCCACCACCGAACTGATCTTTAAAAACTGCCGAATCCCCGCCTCCCAGATGCTGGGCAACGAGGGGGACGGGTTCAAGATCGCCCTGGCCACCCTGGACGGAGGACGGATCGGCATCGCCGCCCAGGCCCTGGGAATCGCCCAGGGAGCCTTCGACAAAACCATTGACTACGTGGGGCAGCGGAAGCAGTTCGGCAAACCCATCTCCCGGCTTCAGGCGGTTCAGTTCGAGCTGGCGGAGATGAAGACCCGGATTGAAGCGGCCCGGATGCTGGTCTACAAGGCGGCCCAGATGAAGAAGAACGGCACCCCCTACGCCGCCGAGGCGGCCATGGCCAAACTGTACGCCTCCGAGACGGCCATGCATGTCACCACCAAGGCGGTACAGCTCCACGGCGGGTACGGCTATACCATGGATTATCCGGTGGAGAGGATGATGCGGGACGCCAAGATCACCGAGATCTACGAAGGTACGTCGGAAGTCCAGAAGATTGTCATCGCCGCATCGGTGCTTAACTAGGAGGGTGATATGAAAATTATTGTCTGCATCAAGCAGGTTCCCGATACCAATGAGGTTCGCATTGACCACGAGAAGGGCACCCTGATTCGGGAGGGGGTTCCCAGCATCATGAACAACGACGATGCCAATGCCCTGGAAGAGGCCCTTCGGATCAAGGATGAAAACCCCGGCACCCACATCACCCTCCTGTCCATGGGTCCTCCCCAGGCCGAGGCGGTCCTGAGGGAGGGGCTGGCCATGGGGGCCGATGAGGCGGTTCTGCTGAGTGACCGGATTTTTGCCGGATCGGATACCTGGGCCACATCCAACTGCCTGGCCGCGGCGGTGGAAAAGCTGGGAGCCTGTGACATCATCTTTGCCGGCCGTCAGGCCATCGACGGGGATACCGCACAGGTGGGTCCCCAGCTGGCGGAAAAGCTGGACATTCCCCAGGTGACCTATGTTTCGGAGCTGACCCGGGAGGGGCGGAAGCTCCGGGTGAAGCGGGCTTTGGAAGACGGTTACGAGGTGGTGGAGCTGGAGCCTCCCTGCCTTCTCACCGCCATTAAAGAACTGAACGAGCCGCGGTACATGACGGTTCAGGGAATCTTCAGGGCTTGCCGGAAGGATATCTCCGTCTGGAACGCCGAAGATCTGGGTCTGAACGGCAGGCTCTGCGGCCTCGAGGCGTCCCCCACCCAGGTATTCCGTTCCTTCACCCCGGAAAAGAAGGGGGCGGGAAAGAGGATCGAAGGCGGCTCCGCATCGGAATCGGCGGAAATTCTGATCGGCGAGCTCAGGCTCAATCACATCATCTGAAGAAAGGAGAGGATCCTATGGCTGTTACCGTTGTCGATGAAAAATGCCGGGGCTGCCGGAAGTGCGTGAAGGCCTGTCCCTTCGGTGCGATCACCATGGAGGGAAGAGGGGCGGTGATCAATGAAAAATGCACCGCCTGCGGGCAATGCCTTGAAGCCTGTCCTTTCGAGGCGATAGCGAGAACCGGAAGCGCCCCGGAGGCTGCCGGCCTGGAAGAATACCGGGATGTCTGGGTCTTTGCGGAGCAGCGCCGGGGCGTGCTGATGGGGGTGGTTCCGGAGCTTCTGGGGGAGGGGCGGAAACTGGCGGACGAACTGGGGGTCAGGCTCTGCGCCGTGGTGGCCGCCGCCGAAACAGAAGGGCTCTGCCGGGAGCTCCTGGAATACGGGGCCCACAGGGTGATCAGCGTGGAAGATCCCCGGCTGGCCGATTTTACCACCGATGCGTACACCCGGGTCTTGACGGATGTGATAAACGAATTTAAACCCGAAATCGTCCTGGTCGGGGCCACCCACATCGGCCGTGACGTGGCACCCCGGGTGGCGGCCCGGCTTAACACGGGGCTCACCGCCGACTGTACCCGGCTGGAGATTGACCGGGAAAACCGGCGGCTCCTGCAGACCCGGCCCGCCTTCGGGGGCAACCTGATGGCCACCATCATCTGTCCCCGCACCCGGCCCCAGATG
>Ga0334882_1000493_pt1 | contig 60867 bp, 52 predicted proteins | sample GraSluR1_MG_5_FD_207226 | JGI IMG/M metagenome (GOLD analysis project Ga0334882, IMG submission 207226) | Sludge microbial communities from methane-producing bioreactor in Wageningen University, Netherlands - Granular Sludge_15_04-R1 | ecosystem: Engineered > Bioreactor > Anaerobic >... | reverse complement strand
CCCCGGTGCGAAATATTTCGCATCGGGGTCTGACCCCTCATTAAAAAAATTCTATTATGAGAAGGGGAAAGAGCATTCTTGTGGAAGATAAAATAGTATTATGGAATAACAACGAGGAGGGATATCATGAAGACCCTAATTCGTCACGGCACGATTTATGACGGCAGCGGCACCATCCCTTTTAAAGCAGATCTTCTGCTCATCGACGACAAAATCGCCGCCATTGGGCTTGATTTACCCGTTCCGGAGGACGCTACTGTCATCGATGCTACCGATTTAGCCGTTTCACCGGGCTTCATCAACACGCACAGCCACATGGAACTGGAAGTGCTGAAAAACCCCAAACTCCCCGCTGTCATCCAGCAAGGCATCACCACCGAAGTGCTCGGTCAAGACGGATCTTCCGTCGTCCCCTTACATGACGGCATTTTGGAGGAACTCACCGATAACATGGCACCGCTGTGTGGTACCTGGGATCAACCCTACCCATGGCGCAGCTTTGCCGAGTACATGGCTGCGGTTCAAGCTGCCAGTCCCACCCCACGCATGGAAAGCCTCGTCGGTCACGGCACCATCCGCATGAATGTGATGGGCAGTGAGCAACGTCCCCCTACCCCTGCTGAGCTCGAGCAAATGCAACAAATACTGGCACAGTGTATGGAAGAAGGGGCGCGCGGACTATCATTCGGCCTCATCTACCCTCCCGGCAGTTACGGCAACACCGATGAATTGATCGCCATGGCCAAAGTGGTGGCGCGGTATGACGGCCTGATCATGGTGCATATGCGCAACGAAAACAATCGCCTGCTCGAATCGGTGGACGAAATGTTGAAGGTGATGACCGAAAGCGGCGCACGGCTGCAAATATCGCATTTCAAAGCCCTCGGCACCCCCAACTGGGGCAAAGTGCAACGCGCTCACGAAAAATTACTGGCTTTACGCGAAAAGGGCTATGACATCACGTTCGACCAATATCCCTGGACGGCCGCATGCACCGGACTCAAGGTCTGCGTGCCTACATGGGCCTACGCCGGGGGTGAAACCGCCTTTCAAGTGCGATTAAACGATGGGGAAGAGCTGCCGAAAATTCGCACCGAAACCCAAGAAATCGTGGACATGCGTGGAGGCGGCAAGTGTATTATGATTGCCTCAGTTGCAACCGATGAATATGCTTGGATGGCCGGTAAATACCTCGATGTAATCGCCGCACAGTTAGGTTTGAGCGAAACCGATGCCGTTTTACACATCTTGCAGCACGAAGGACCGGCGGTAGTGGCTATCTATTTTTCCATATCGGAAGACGACGTGCGCTTCTTGATGACCAGCCCCTTGCATTGCGTTTGCACCGATGGCATTGTTGGCGCCCACCCGCACCCTCGCACCTACGCCAGCTTCCCGCGCTTTTTAGGGACTTATGTGCGTGACCAAAAACTGATGGACTTGGCGACCGCGATTAAAAAAATCACTTCCGAACCGGCGCGACGCCTGCGCTTGTGGGATCGAGGCTTGTTGCGCGTGGGTATGGCCGCCGATGTTGTTGTTTTTGACCCTCGCATAATCAAGGATGTCAACAGCTACACCGAACCGACCATCGCGCCGATTGGCATCCGCCATGTTATTGTCCGCGGCGTCGTTTGCTAGTGTACGTTTCTTGGGTTTCTTGGGGACGGTTCTCTCCCTCTTAAAAATGGAAGTTATATGGGAGAAGGACAACTTTGATAAGAGGCTGCTCACAAAACGTTATTAAATTGTTGTATTACATTTATTTTTGCTAATTCAAATCATCTAACTTTGCACGTTTTTATCCACGACAACTATTGTGGTTGCTGTTTGTTAAGTGTCCTGACGGCCAGCCTATCCCTTTTTTGCAGAGCTAGTAACGCGTTGTTCATTAATTTGTTAGGAAATATGATTATGGTAAATAAATGTCAAAAAACGAGGGGAGAGAACCGTCCCCAACTAAAGGAGGAATAGTATGTTTGATTTAAGGGTTAAGAACGCCAATATTGTGACCAGCCAACGGGTGTTCGGTGGGGAGATTTATGTAAAGGATGGCAAGATCGCCGCCATTACCGCACCCAATACCGAATTCCCCGCCACAGAAACCATCGACGCGGCTTTTCGGGCCGTTCTGCCCGGTGTCATCGACCCTCACGTCCACGCCGGTCACGGCACGCCCGAGCGCGAAACCTTTCGCAATGCCTCTGCTGCCGCCGCTGCCGGGGGAGTGACCACCGTTTTGGAGCAGCCGCTATCGGTGCCGATCACAATCACACCCGAAGCGTTTTTAGATAAAAAAGAAGCCGCACAGACGGATTTCCACGTCGATTTTGGCATCTGGGGCGGTTTAGTTCCGGGTGCACTCGAAGATATGCCTGCCCTCGCAAAACTCGGTGCAGGGGCCTTTAAAAGCTTTATGTGCCGCTGTTCCAACTATCCAACCACAAACGATGGCGTGATGTTGGAAGGATTACGCATCCTTGCCACCTTCGGCGGTGTATCCTGCGCCCATGCCGAGAGTGATAGCCTCATCCAAGAGCTGGTCGACAAATTCAACGCTCAAGATTACCGCGGACCGCAAGCGTTTATCGATAGCCACCCGCCCTACAGCGAAACCGAAGCCGTCTTACGCTACATCTTCTTGCTCCGTCAAGCCCCCGGTGCCAAAGGGCACATCGCCCACTGCAGCGTGCCGGAAGCGATCCGTGCTGTTCACGCCGCCCAACAAGAGGGCATCGATATCACCGTGGAAACCTGTCCACAATACTTAGGTCTCACCCACGCCGACCTCTTTGAACGCGGCGGAGTTGCCAAATGCGATCCCCCCGCTCGATCCGCTGAAATGCGCGAAGACCTCTGGAAGTGTGTGCTCGACGGCCAAGTCGATATGATCGTCTCCGACCATTCCCCACACCCATTCGACCGCAAAGTTGTGCCTATGGAACGCTTCACCGACGCTGCCGAAGGTGTGATGGGCTTAGAAACCATGTTACCCGTCGTTTTAGAAGAAGGCGTTTTCCAACGAGGACTTCCTCTTACAGCCGTCGCTCGCTTGATGAGTGAGAACCCGGCCAAACGCTTTGGCCTTTGGGGACGCAAGGGTGCTTTGGAAGTGGGATTTGATGCCGATTTCAACCTCGTCGACTTGAATCGCAGCTGGACTTGTAAAGCTGAAAACATGCATTACCTCAATAAACACACGCCTTTCGATGGCCGTGAATTCCGTGGACGCATCGACGCTACCTATATCCGCGGTCAATTGGTCAGTAAAAACCGCGAAATACAAGTGGAACCCGGCTTCGGCAAATTTTACCCCATGGAGATGAAAGTATGAAAATTCTGATTATCAACCCCAATTCTGATCACAAAATGACCGCCGATATTCAACGTAGCGCGCTTGCTTTTGCCGGGAATCGCTTCGAAGTTGAGACCATGCGCACTCCCGGTGCACCGAAATTTATCGACACCTACCTCGATACCGCGCTTGCCGTACCCGGAATGTTGCGTTTGATTCGAGAATATGAAACCCAATTCGACGCGTTTGTGATCGCTTGTCATTGTGATCCCAATCTCGACCTTTGCAAAGAAGTTACGGCCAAGCCAGTGGTAGGTATTGGGGAAGCATCGATGAAAATGGCGAGCATGCTGGGACATCGCTTCTCCGTGCTATCCACTTCACCCGACTCGGTGCCTAACAAACAAGCTTTGGTGCATCGTTACGGCCTCGACCACACGCTTGCCTCGGTGCGTGCTCCTCGTAAAGCCACACAAGACCTCAATGATTTGGACCTCTTCCTGCAATTGGGCAGAGAAGCTTTGCAAGAGGACGGCGCTGAGGTGCTGGTGCTTGGATGTGCCGGCCTCTGCGGACTGGGTGAAGTCATACAAGCGGAGCTGGGAGTGCCCGTGCTCGATGGCGTCGTCTGCGGACTCATCATCGCCGAAGGCTTGGTGCGCGCCAATTACACAACTAGCAAAATCGGTCGATACAAAGGAAATCCATAGAAATTTTAAAAAAGGAGCGATTTCATGCAGCGACCCAACCAACAAACAGCCGACCCGCGCAGGGTCATGACTGGGCTCCACTTCCTCTTAGGCAACTATGCTCTGGTAGAAGGAGCGATCAGCGCCGGCTGTGATTTCTTTGCCGGTTACCCTATTACCCCTGCCAATGAGATTTCGGAACGCATGTCACAACGTCTGCCCCAAGTGGGTGGCAGCTTCATGCAGGGCGAAGATGAGTTGGCTTCGATTTATGCCTGTGCCGGAGCAGCCTTAGCCGGTGCCAAAGCGATGACCGCAACCGCCAGCGCCGGTTTCAACTACATGCAAGAAGGATTAGGGTATTGCTACACGGTAGAAGCCCCATTAGTCGTGGCCAATGTGATGCGCACCCGTGGCGACAACTACGCCACCCAAAGCGATATCATGCAACTGCGCCATGGTGCCAGCGGCGACTATGAAGCCATTGTAGTGTGCCCCACTTCGGTGCAAGACCTCTTTGATTACACGATTTGGGCCTTTAACTTGGCCGAAACCTACCGGAATCCGGTCATTATTGCCTCCGAAACGACCATTGCGCTGATGCGAGAACGGCTGCACATTCCAGCAGCGGAGGCTATCCTGTTGCATAATCGTCGGTATACCGAAAAAACGCCGGCAGAATATTTGCCGTTTGCTGCCCATGCTAACGCCGCACCCGATATGGCGCCTTTGGGTAAGGGCTACAACACGATTTATTCGTTGAATCCACATGATGAAGCGGGCCGGATCGATTGGGACCCCGAGGGGTTTGAGCGGTTGTATAAACGCATCACCGGCAAAATCCGCGAGAACGAGCCGAAAATCAGCCGCACTCAAGGGTTTTATATGGAGGATGCCGAGTCGGTGATCATTGCTTATGGTAGTGAAGTGCGACCGGCAAGGGAAGCAGCGCAGATGTTGCGTGAAGAAGGTAAAAAGATCGGCGTGCTGCAGCTGTGCAACGTTTGGCCAGTGCCGGAAGGGGCCATTGCGGAAGTGGCGAGTCAGGTGGGGCATATTTTCGCTTTAGAGATGAATCTCGGCAAATACGTGGGAGAAATTCGGCGGGTGGTCAAGGACCGCTGCCCGGTCACTTCGGTTACTAAGAATCGTGGGCTGGTGCATACCCCTTGGGAAGTTTGCGCAGCGGTTCGGGAGGTGCTGAAATGAGTGTGAACGTGAATCCGAAAGCGAATCCGAATGCGAAAGCAAATCCGAATCCGAAAGCGAATCCGAAGCGTAAGTTTTTAAGAGAAGAAAAATTGCCGCATTTCTTTTGCAGCGGCTGTGGTTGTGGGCAGGTGCTCAACTATTTTACCCAAGCGCTTGAGGCGTTGCAGATGGATGTGGAGAAGATGCTGACCATCGGCGGGGTGGGATGTACGGCGCGGATGCCGGTTTATTTGAAGTCCGACACCTTTCACGGGGTGCACGGGCGCACTTTGGCTTGGGCGACCGGGGTCAAGCTGCATAATTCGGAGATACCCATTGTGATTTTCGCGGGCGATGGGGACTTGGTTTCGATTGGCGGTAATCATTTCATTCATGCAGCTCGGCGTAATCTCGATGTCACTGTGATCATGGTCAATAACCTCAACTTCGCCATGACCGGCGGACAAGTGGCGCCAACCACACCGGTGGGGTCCGTGACGATGACAACGCCGTATGGGAACGATGAACCGGCCTTCGATGTGGCGCAGTTGGCCATGGCGGCGGGTGCCACTCATGTAGAACGCTGGACAACTTCACGGCCTGTGCAATGCGAGCAGGCAATACGGCGAGCACTGCAGCATAAAGGGTTTAGTCTCATTGAGATTGTCAGCCAGTGTCCGACCCATTTTGGTCGATATGCGTTGAAAAGCGGCGACCCGGGCAAACTTTTGCAGTGGATCCACCAAAACAGCTACTTACTCGACCAGGAAAATCGCCTCACCGCGGAAGAAAAGCACAGCAAACTCGCTTGCGGCATCTTCCGATTTCAAGCTGGGGACAGTCCCCACCTTGAAAAAAAGGTGGAAAGGGCTCACAAACAGCAAGAGGATGCCACCCCCAACACCTCAAATATCACCCCAAATAACACCGCAGTCGACCAAATTTCAACTCTGCCGTACCCCCAACGCCTCACACTTTGCGGTATGGGCGGTCAAGGAATCATCTTAGCCTCGGTCCTACTCGGCACCGCTGCGGTTACTTTGGCCGGCTTACACGCAGTTCAAACCCAGTCCTACGGCAGCGAAGCCCGGGGGGGTCAGTGTCAAGCCGAGCTGATCATCGACCGCGAACCCATTCTATCGCCTGTGGCACAAAAAAAAGACCTGCTTTTGGCCATGTTTTCAGAAGCATATCACAAGTACATCCCCGATTTGAAAGAGGATGGTGTGCTGGTCTACGATACCGATTTGGTGCAGCCCGAATCGCGCAAGGGAAAAAGTTACGGAGTGCCGGCAACACAGATGGCTGTGGGTCTCGGTAACCGAATGGCCGCCAACATGGTGATGCTGGGCTTTTTAGCTGAAATGTTCGGTGTTATCAGCGTGGAACATCTGGAACAAGTGGTGATCAGCGAAGTGGATGAACGATTCCGGGAGCTTGACCTCAACGCAGTTCGCGCGGGAGTCGAATTTGCCGGACAAATCAAAGCGCAGGAAAGGGGAGAAGCATAATGGTACATATCGATGAGCGACTCTGCAAAGGCTGTCGCTTGTGTGTGACAATTTGCCCCAAAAATGTGCTGGCGATGTCGCAACGAGTCAATAAAAAGGGGTATACTGTCGTGGAAGTGGCACACCCTGAGGCTTGTATCTCCTGCAAACTTTGTGAAAAAACCTGTCCCGACTTTGCAATTTATGTTGAATAAGGGTTGGGGACGGTTCTGTCGATTTAGCTTGGGGACGGTTCTGTCCCTTTGAATTTGCCATAAAAAAGGAAAATATTGAGGGGAGAGAACCGTCCCCAAATAAAAGGAGGGTTGCTAATGAAATCCAGTCTTCGATTGCAACAAATATCCGCTTCGGTCACGGTGGCGCTCAATGGAAAAGTGGTAGAAATGAAAGCTCGCGGCGAGGATCTGGTTGCCCTCAATGCCGGTGAACCCGATTTTCCTACCCCTTCACCCATTGTAGAAGCGTGCCGCATTGCCCTCGCTGAAGGCAAGACCAAATACATCAATAATGCGGGTCTACCCGAGCTGCGCAAATCCATAGCCCATCGTTTATCGACCGACCACAACGTTCGCTACACCCCACAACAAATCTGCGTTTCCACCGGTGCCAAGCAAGCCCTTAACAACGCTGTTCTAGCCGTGGTCAACCCTGGACAAGAGGTCATCATCCCTACACCCGCATGGGTCAGCTATGTGGAAATCGTTAAATTAGCAGGAGGCGTTCCGGTGTTGGTGCCGAGCAATGAAGTGGATGACTTTCGCCTCGACCTACTTGCCATCCGCCGTACAATCACCGCCAGAACCGTTGCTATCTTGATTAACAACCCGCATAACCCCACCGGCGCCGTATACACAAAAGAGGATTTGGTCGAGCTAGCCGACATCGCCTTGGAGCACAATCTCTGGGTGATTGCTGACGAAGTTTACGAAAAATTGGTGTATCACGATGCGAATCACACCTGTTTCAGTGGATTGTCGCCCGATGCCTACGGCCGCACCATCTTGGTCAACGGTTTTTCCAAGGCCTATTCCATGACCGGATGGCGCTTGGGCTACACTGCTGCCCCCTTATCCCTCGCTACAGGCATCGATGCACTGCAAAGCCACATGACCAGCAACGCCACGACATTCGGCCAATATGGTGCTTTGGAGGCGTTAGAAGTGCGCAATGACAATGGGATAGAGAAGATGCGGCTGCAATTTGAGGCTCGCCGGGATTACATGCTCCAGCGTTGGCAGCAGATCCCGAATATTTTTGTTGCTCCTACATCAGGTGCTTTCTACTTTATGCCCAATGTCTCAGCTTATTTTGGCAAGATGACAGAGGCGGGTAGTGTCATCGAAACCTCGGGGGATCTTTGCACCTATTTGTTGGAAGAAGGCAAGGTAGCGCTTGTGCCAGGCGAAGCTTTTTATGCACCATATCATTTGCGCGTATCCTACGCCAATTCCATGGAAAACTTACAGCGCGGCATGGACAGAGTCGAAGCTGCACTTGCAAAATTGAAGTAGGGAACGAGGTAGTGAAGTTGGGGACGGTTCTATCGGTTGGGAATTTGCCACTAAACTGGAAAAAATCGAGGGGAGAGAACCGTCCCCAAGGGGAAATCCAAAGAAAAACGCGGTGTCAATTGTGTCAAGCGAATAAGTTGACAATAGCGGCGCTGCCCAAAACCATCCTGTCAATACAAATGCTTTACAGATAAAACGTCGTCAGAGGGGGATTTTAATGTCCGATTCAGGCCTCCCATTTGTCGTTCCAAAAGCTGAAGATTTTAAAAACCTGATTGAACAATTCCCATTTCCCGTACAAATTTTCTCCCTCGATGGAACCGCTCGCTATATCAACAAAGCCTGTCTCGATTTGATTGGTATCCTCACTGTGGAATCGCATATCGGTCATTACAACGTTTTTCGAGACCCGATTGTGACCCAACATCACGCTGAAGGAGAGATCAAGCGCGTGCTCAGTGGGGATGTTGTGGTCTTGACCGATTTTATGGCGAGTTATCGCGAAATGAAGAAGCACTTCAAGGTGGCAGATCGCGATGTTTCGGGAATCAGCTCCGATATATTCAATTTCCCGATTTATAACGAAGATGGTAGCATGGACTATTTTGCCTCGGTTTTTGTGATTCGCACACTTTACAAAGGCAATGAGGAGGTTGCTCGGGTTCGTCAGTATTTGCAAGAGCACTGGTTAGAACCCTATGATTCAACACAAATCGCCAATCTCGCACGCTTGAGCAAATCGCACTTTTCTAAACTCTTCAAAAAGCAGGTTGGGGTGACGCCCTACCAGTATTATATCGATCTCAAAATCAATAACTTGAAGGCAAAACTCCTGGAACCCAACTTGTCGGTTGCGCAAGCGTTTGCGGAATGCAATTTAGATTATAATGGCCATTATGCCAAATTATTTCGGGAGAAAGTGGGGGTTTCGCCCTCGGAATACCGTCACAAACCGGTATAAGCCGATGAAGCGGATCATTAAATTACTTTACAAAAAAAGGAAGCCACCAGCAAAAGTGGACTTCCTTTTTTGTTGTAGAGCAGCCGATTTCGCACTGGGGTAAGCATCTTCGCAGCGAAAGCGGGCGTCGACTCCAAGTGCGAAGTTTTTACAGGGAAAATTTCAAGGTGGGGTAAGCGTTTTTGTTGCGAAAACGCGAACTGTCCCTACCTTGAAATTAACGCTACTTTTTCGCTGTTAGTTTCATTTCCCAGACGATTTTGGCGGTTTGTTCGTTCAAGATTTGGTTTTGCGGCTTTAGGGTGCCATCGGTGTAGCCGTTGAAGAAGCCAAGCGCCACCGCCTGCGCCATCCCATTTTCTGCATAATCGCTAATCGCGGTTTGATCGGCAAACCCTTGCAAGTTGGCTGAATCCTCCTCAGGTAACAAATCTGCATTCCGCAACCCGAAGGCGCGCAATAACATGGTCGCTGCATCTTGCCGGGTCACGGTGTCCCCGGGCGCAAAAACGACATCGCTCCTGCCGTTAATGACCCCGCAGCGGTATGCCAACTCCATCGCTTCCCGGTCTGCATCCACCATATCAACATCGTCAAACGGGAAGCCCTGCCGCACCGCATCGTCCTCAGTCAACCCCAAAGCACGCACCACCGCACCGGCAAATTCCGCTCGCGTGGTTGAAACCCCGGCAGAGAACCGTCCCCAAGAATCCAAGTTCATGATTCCGGCGTTCACCACCGAAGAGACGTAGTTTTTGGACCAATCGGGAACCTCGGCAAAGTTGGCAATGGTCACAGGATAGCGAACCGCGACGCCTTGAACCGCAACATTTCCTCTATACATGCCCATTTCTGCGATAAAATCCAAAGGATTCACTACAAAACGGTCCACATTGCGCAATTGCTCTAACTGGAAAAGCAAATCAAAATGCCGCACATCGCTTGGCAAATAGTCGTCGTAATGGTAGATCACCGGTGCAGGTGGGATCACGGAAGGATCTTTTAACGTCACCCCTTCGATGCTCATGCCACTCACCACATGCCGTGTTTGGAAGAGATCTTCAGTTTGCAACGCATCGGCCGTATCTCCCTCCACCGTATAAACATATGACACAGGCACAGCGTTGAACTCGGGATGCCCACTCAAATTTTGCACCGCCAAGAACCAATTGGGCTCGGAAACTGTCACCAACTGATTCATCGGTCGACCCGTTAAAGGATTCGTCACCACCTGCCACTCCTCATGGTCCACCGTCGCCGGCACATCCTGCAAGCGTTCCTCCCATTTCCATAAGAAATGCGCCATGCTCACCGCCCCTTCCGTGAGCGGTATTTGCGTTAAGGTCTGATTATTCGCTGCCGATACATTCAATTGTGGCTCATTCGGCATTTCATACAGCAAGTCGGGGAAGGGAGGTCCCACGTAGTATTCATAATGAAGGGGATAGCGAACATCGGCGGCCGGAGATTGCACCGTGCCAATGTCTTGAATCACCTGGTCTTGGGCAAAACTTTGAGTATAACCTTCCGGCACTCGCCCTAAACTGACCTCTAAGTCCGCGCTGCCACTGTAGGTGCGGTTGCCGTTGTGATTGACAGCCACCACATGCAAGGCCACCTGATGCTGAATGCCGATCGTTTTCCCGGCAAGATCCAAAATCACTACCGGATAATCCTCAATCATCCGATGCACAGTCACATGATGACTAGTCAAATGACCTCCGGCACCCGTCGGCTCAAAGGTTCCATAGAGGAAACCATCGACATTGACTTGCCAGCGCATTTCATGATTAGGTTTGACGTCATAGGCTTGATTGATCATGGTATTGACGCCATCGAAACTGCCATGCTGCAAAGGTATATACTCGGTATCTACACCATTGGCATGAATCCAGGCTTGTTCGGTTTGTTGGGTTAAAACACTGGTCGCATATAGCTTCACGGGCCCTTGATACTTGATCCAACTTTGCGTATGGAAATCCAAATCGATGTTTGGCACATCCAAAACGGTCAAATCGGGTCCGCTCAAGCCCGGGAAAGTCACTTTTTCTTCAAAAAAATCAGCCCAGACACGACTATTGCCATAGAAATCCGATGTTTTCCCAGCAACTTTCTCGGGGCCAAAGGGCGTGGAGGCAAGAATCAAATCGGTTTGACCCTGAAAACTGGGAGCATGAATCAGAATTTGGTCGCCTTTTTGCACATCGAGCGAGGAAAGATCGAGCGAAGCAGCGCCCTGTCCATCGGTTTGCACGGGAATCAGATGGTCCGGTGTGGCGGTGCCTTGTTTGGGATCGGTGCCATTGCGATAATACTTGACCTCGAGGGTGCGTAAAGCAAAGGGCTCTTTATCACTGAAGGGAGGGGCGTTCGACGTGGTTGCACCGGCCATCCGTTTGGTCATGGCTGCCAAATTGAGGCGATCTTGATACACACAGAGGCGGCTGAAGTAGAAAATCACATCATCGGCGGGGTTGAAGCTTTTGTTGCGTTGTAGGAGCGGCTCCTGCAATTTGAAAAGGTCGGTGGTGTCATCGAGGATGACCACAAAGGCATGCAAGACAAAATCGACCCCATAACTCATGGTGTGCTCCTGGGTGGTGGCATAGGTGTAAAAGCCTAAGCGAAGCTGAGCACCGAAAACATCGACATCGAGGATTTCTAAATTGACCAGCGGTGTGATGTAGAGACCGGCTTCAATGTTTCCCATGGGGTCACACTCGGCATCGGAATAATGGTCGTAGTCAGTGTTAAGATGGAAGGAAGTGGGGACGCCAAAGCTGGTGCCACCATGTACCGAGGCCGTAGCCAGGACTCCTTCAGATGCCTTTACAGTGAGCGTGATGTCGCCGTTGACGTTAACTACCAGATAAACCCCGATTTTGATGCTGCCGAGGCCGGGAATGGGTACCGAAATGGCAAAAACCGGTAGATACACCTCTTCGTTGAGGGTGACATCGAACATAAGGTTCAGTTCAATAAACTGAGCGGCATCGACAAAACCGAACTCGTAGCCATCGAAGAGCGAATATTCGGCGACGATGCCGGGGCTGACGCCTAAAGCACCGCGGAGTGCGAGGTTGACGGTATCGGTCGGGTTTGTAGTTCCAAAGGGATGGAAGGTGTAGGTGCCATCGTACTCGTAGATCTTGGTGCCACGCTGGTTGAATTTCATGCGGATATCTTGCATGAGGCCAGGCCCATTGCTGCTGAATAGGGTTTGGGTGGTCGTTTCAGCAGGGGCTTGGGAGGCCTGTTGAGCAAGAAAGGCGTCGATGTCGATCCCTTTAACGGCATATTCTGCGATGTTGTCCTGTTTGGGAGTGATTTCCTGACGGGGGATGCTGAATTCCCGAAACAAATCGTACATGGAGGGTTTGGCAATTAAGTAGGCGCCCGAATCGAGTTTGCGAAGAATTTTTGCGCTTTGTTGCAGGGTTTCATCCACTAAAATGTCACCGGGAGAAAATTCCGCACCGGGCCACAGTAGCGTATTGCCGAGACGGGTGGATGGGGAGAGGCTGAGCAGTTGGACCTTATCTTGATAGGTGTAGGTCACGTTTTGCACCAGCACCGGAGAGGTTTCTGTTAGTAGGGCGGCCTCAGCGTGCTGTGGTGGAGGGAGATAGATGGAGAGCAGGGATAGAAGAAGTGCTATGGAGATAAAACGCTTTTGCATGAACCATCATCCTTTCACTTCGAATAGATTAATATTCGACAAAATCGGACAAACTTCCTTTTCTTGGGGACGGTTCTCTGCCACGCATTTCTGCCATTGTTTTTCCAGTTGAAGCAATTCCCTGAGTCTTGCCTATAGTTGGGGACGGTTCTCTGCCACACTTTTCTGCCATTGTATTTCCAATTGAAGCAATCTCGTGAGTCTTGCCGAATTTCTCATCGATGGGAGTTCTTTTTTTGAGGGGTAGGAGGGATAAACTTCAGCTGGCTATTTAGTTAGTTTCAAGAAATACAACGCGAAGTAACACGATTAGATTGACGCGATAAGACGCACACTTCGAATCACCTCCAGGAACTACCTCCTTCAAGCTCTTCATTCTCTCTCAAATATTGACAATTATCTGGATTGGTGGTATAACATCATAGATAGTTCGTTTCTTCACTAATAGAAAGCGAATTTTCACCAAAACCCTTAAGAAACACCCCCAATTTTCACCAAAACCCTCGAAAAATTCACCCCCAGAGAGAAGGAATCAACCTCATATGTTAATCTTTGAAACCGACCATCTCATTATCCGCAAGTTTAGAGCAGAGGACGCACCTGCACTTTACACGTACCTTTCTGACCCTGAAGTTGTGAAATATGAACCCTACCCGCCCTTTACGCTTTCCGATTGCGAAGCAGAAAGCCTCGCTCGCGTCACCGATGACCGTTTCTATGCCGTCTGCTTAAAGCCCGAGGGCACCCTGATCGGCCACCTGTATGCAGCTCAACAAAACGAAAAATTCGCCACCTGGATCGTTGGCTACGTCTTCAACCGCAGCTATCACGGACGCGGATATGCCACGGAAGCCACTCGCGGACTGCTGGGCTATCTGTTTTCACACTGCCAAGCCCACCGCGTCATGGCAAAATGTGACCCCAAAAACGCCCCCTCCTGGAAACTTTTGGAACGACTTGGCATGCGAAGAGAAGCACACCATAAAAGTGAAGTTTTTTTCAAACAGGATAGCCTTGGGCTGCCGCTCTGGAAGGATACCTTCGTGTATGCCATGCTGCGTGAAGAGTGGGAGCAGATGCGCGAACCCAAAAGCTGAGTTGACCGGAGACGTTCTAGGTGGCCGAAGATGTTGAAGGTGACGACTAGGACGACTAGGAAGACTATGACGACTATGAAGACAATATGTAGTTTAAGAGAAAGCCTACGGAAACCTAAACTCGGGTGCAGTGAACATGAACTTGGACGAAGTTTAAATCGTAGAGAATAGATTTTGAATGGAACAACAGATTAGTGGAGTGAAGAATTTTTCGGAACAGAATCTTGAATGGAAAATAACTGGATATAAACCGGGGGAGAGAACCGTCCCCAACATGGAGGTACTATGCAACTCGATATTCAAAAAATTAGTAAATCGTTTGGAAGCAATCTTGTGTTAGATAAGATCAGCCTGCAAGCAGAGAGTGGGAAAGCGGTAGGCTTGCTGGGGCGTAACGGTGCCGGCAAAACCACCGCCATCCGCATTATCATGGGTGTTTTTGGACCCGATTCGGGGCAGGTTTTACTCGATGGCAAGCCCATCAACCGCGACCGCATCACCATCGGTTATCTGCCGGAAGAGCGCGGATTATACCCCAAAAAGGTGATTCTCGAGCAATTAATCTACTTCGGCATGCTGAAAGGCATGAAAAAAGCCGACGCCAAAGCCTCTGCCGAGCATTGGGCAGCCAAAATGGAGATGTCCGACACGCTCAACCGCCGCCTCGATACATTATCGAAGGGCAATCAACAGAAAATTCAGCTGGTAGCGACGCTGATCGCCAACCCGCAAATCATCATTTTAGACGAACCCTTTTCCGGACTCGACCCGGTTAACGCCATGATGCTGAAGGATATTGTCAAAGAGCAGATCGAAGAAAATAAAATCGTGCTGTTTTCCTCGCATCAGATGAACTATATTGAGGAATTCTGCGACGACATCGCTATTTTGAACGGCGGCAGCATCGTGCTCAGTGGCAATATTGGCAAAATCAAACGCAGTTACGACCGCACTACCATCTTGATCAGCTCAACGCAGCTGGGCAAAATCCAGGACCAAATCGACTACCCCAGCCGTATCAAAGACGATCAACTTTGGGTGAAACTCAATAATGAAGCTGAAAAGGGCGATTTGTTGATCAAACTGGCACAACTGCAGGTGGATATTGACGAAATCAAGGTTTTTGAACCATCCCTCAACGATATCTTTGTAGAATATACGGAGGGTCGAATCTAATGAAACAATTTATGCATATTCTCAATTTCGAATTTTCCGGATACCTCAAAAACAAAGTTTTCATTGGCATTACCTTGGTTATGGTTTTGGTGGTCACCGGTGTGCTCTTTTTCCCGCGCATTTCCACCCTCTGGAGCAAAGAGGAACCGACTCCCGAGCCGCCGTCCACGGCTGAGCCGGTAGAAGGAGAACGCCCCGTTGTGCTCTTGGTCGATGAAACTGCGGCCGACCCGCAAAGCACACTTACGTATTTCCAGAGTTTTTGGGCGCATAAAGAGATCCGTTTGAGCCAACTTTCCGTCGAAGAATTGACCGCGCAAGTGGAACAGGATAGCATCAGTGCTGCCATTGTGCTGCATACACCCACGCAATACACCTATATTGTTAATAATGTAGGGATGTATGAAAGTCCGCGGTCTGAGATCAGCCAGTTGCTTTTGGAAAAACATCGCCTAGACCAGATGACGGCGCTGGGGATATCTCCCGAACAAGTCGGAAGCATTCTCTATGCACCGATCGATGGGGAAGTCATTCAGACCGGCAAAGATCAAATGGATAATTTCTTCTACACCTACATCTTGATTTTTGGCTTGTATATGGCAATTTTGCTTTATGGTCAATTGGTTGCGACCAGCGTGGCTAGCGAAAAGAGCTCGCGTGCCATGGAATTGTTGATTACCAGTGCTAAACCTGCTAACCTGATGTTCGGCAAGGTGTTAGGCTCCGGTCTTGCCGGATTGATGCAATTGGTGGCGATTTTGGGGACATCCTTTTTGTGCTTTAACATCACCAAGGCCGATTGGGTGGGGAATCCGATCGTCAACTCGATCTTTAATATGCCGGTCTCGATTTTACTGTATACGATTTTGTTTTTCCTCTTGGGATATTTTATTTACGCATTTTTGTATGGCGCGGTGGGATCGCTGGCCTCAAAAGTGGAGGACATCAACACTTCGGTAATGCCGATTACCTTCCTCTTTATTGCTGCATTTATGATCGTCATGTTCTCGATGACCAGTGGCAATGTGGAGAATCCGCTGATGATCGTCGCTTCCTTCGTGCCCTTCACCTCACCGATGGCGATGTTTGTGCGGATTGCCATGGGTGAACCGAAAACGATTGAAATTATTGTATCGGTGGCGATTTTGCTGGCCTCAACGATAGGCATCGGATACATTTCCGCGAAAATCTATCGCGTTGGTGTGCTAATGTATGGCAAACCTCCCAAACTGACAACCCTATTGAAGTCGCTCAAAAACGCTTAATATCTTGGGGACGGTTCTCTCCTTCGGTTTTATTCCAATAAAATGGTATAATGAAGGGGTAGAGAACCGTCCCCAAATCTTTTTTTGAGGTCTATTTGCACCAAAACATTAATAACGAATATATAATAAAAATAAACTTGACATAAATAAAAAACTGTAATATACTGTGACAAAATAAACCTAGACGATTGAGCTGGGAATGAGAGAGGAAGTCACAGTTAAATGGATCAATCAAAAAGAGACGAGCTGCTCAAACAAGGCTTTGCCATTGCTTATTGCGCCGGGTATTACGATGCAGAGAGGCGCCGCTATGCTTATGGCGTAATCATCATCGACGGAAAAAACAAAGAGCACGAAATCTGCGGTTCCGGCATGAATCAAAAGTATCTCGATGCACAGGCTGTTGCTGGTGAAATTTTTGGCGTTTTGAATGCAATGGATTGGGCAGTTTCTAACGGATACGATAAACTCATGATCTTAAACCAATCCGAACAAATTGGAAAATGGATAGCAGACGAGCTGAGGCCTGAAGGGCGTGCAGCCAAAATGCTACATATCATTTATGAGACAAAATATGCTGAAGTTTTGCAATGTGAAATTCAAACCGTGCAAGAGGATGATAAATATATTTTAAAAGCTATTGAGTATTCGAAGAAACCACTTACGGAAGGAAAGAGGATTCCGGTGTCAGGGGATCATTGGTTTCTGACTGAAGCAATCGGTGTCGAAACGATTTCGAATGTCATAGAAAGCATGAAAACTGATTGTGATTCTTTGATTGTACAAAAGCAAGAAGGAAATAGCAAGGTTTGTTACAGTTTGACAATGGACACGGACCATTTAATTGTAACGCAGTACACGACCTCGAAGCAACGTTTATTGGTTCGCGGCGCAGATTCTATCCTGTTTCAAATCTTTGTGACGTATTTAAATGAGCATGCGGATATCGAAATTGAAAAAGTTTTGAGCGATGCATATCGTAAACGGATTGACTCCCTTGTCCTTGATCAAGAAGTGGCCGTCTTTTTCCCGACGGTATCGCCAAAGTTTTCTAAAAAGGCAGAGCGTTTGGTGCGGCAGGGGGTCATCCATTTAAGCCATTTTACGGAAAGGGACGGATATTTCCGCTATGTTTTGCCAATTATAAAAGCTAGAGCTGCCTGGTTGAAAGAGCACGTTAGCGAGACAGAAGTTGTGGAGGATTTGGAGGAGTATTACAAGCGCATGTTGGGCTACAAGGGGGCAGTGAAAAGTTCCAAAGACCTGTTGCAAGGTCTCGCTACTTCTCCGCGTATTGCAAATAAAGAAGACGCCGATACCCTTATCCGTAATACCTTGTATGACCTCAATGCGAGCGTTGTGATGTTGAAATAAAGGTGAACCTTCTTTATAGAATAGCATAATCATTGTTATCACAGAAGGAGCCCGTTACCAAGACCGTTAATATGACCGTTACCAAGACTGTTTATAACAACGTAAACATGATAGTTAACATGACCAATTGAAAAAGCCAACGGGTTATAACCGTCGGCTTTTTTTATATGGGCTTTTGCTTATTATAAATACTAAGGAGGATTAAAATTTCAAGGTGGGGACAGTTCGCGTTTTCGCAACAAAAACGCTTACCCTACCTTGAAATTTCGCACGAGGGGTCTGACCCCTCGTGCGAAAATAATTGCCAAACTTGTTCGGCGAGGCGTAAGACGCAATCGTGGGTTACCATAATCGGAGGGCAGGGGATGCCTTCACATTCGCAGGGTTGTTCGGCAATCCGATGCGCAAATTTTTCAATCGTCGTCGCTGAAAGCCCGGGCATCGCTTCTCCCTTGACTGACCGCAAAGCAGGTTGAACCTCCTCGGTCCACCACGATTCGTGCATTTGCTGGTAATCGAAACGGAAGCAGTCATCCCATCCTGCTCCAAACTTGGAGATCCTGGGTAGATCGAGCCGCTTCATTTCCATCCATATCTCGTCGTGCTCCCCGGCGTCCCAAGCAATATCTGTGAGCAAGTGAATATAATATCCTAACCAAAGATCCGTATCGGCGCTATCCGGACGAGAATCATAAAATTCCCACGCCTGTTCCGCCCACACTGCTAAATTTTTATGCCGCACATGCCGTCCCCATCGCTCCTCTTTTGGAACATCCCCCGCAAAGTGGACACTATCGGGAGCGATGCACCCCATATAGAAAGGGGATAGCCGCTGCACCTGTAAGCGATCCTTTAACACATACCCCACAAACAAATGCATCATTTCGCTGGCCATAGAATCACCTACGCTTCATTTACATGATTTTTGCTATGATTTGCGATGCTAAAACCACGCAGATCAAGGCAATGGGATAAGTTGCCGCGTACGCCGCAGCCACTTGATCGGTTCCGGTGACCGTAATCAAGGTGCCCAGAGCCGGGGTACTGGTCATACCTCCGCAGATTGCACCAAGATTATCGAGCAGGTTTAGTTTGAAGAAGTTTTTTGCCAGGAAGTAGCCAATCACCATCGGGAGCAAGGTGATCAAGGCACCGATTAAGAATAAGCCCACGCCATGTTCCTGCACGACCGCCACGAATCCACTTCCAGCGCCGGTTCCTGCACCGATTAAAAAGAGCATTAGCCCTAATTCACGTAAGGTTTCCAAAGTTTTCTTGGGCACACCGAGCGAATAGGTACCGATGTGTCCAAAATGGCCGAATAAAAGCCCTGCTAATAAGGGACCGCCGGAGGTTCCTAAGCTAAATTCCGCACCTCCGGGTAAGGGCACTACGATTCTGCCTAGCCAAAGGCCAATAAAAAGGGCAAGCGTCAATTGGAGCATGCCGGAAGCGTCGAAAACGCGATATTTTGAGCCGTTCGTGGGCGCGTTGCTTTCTTCTTCTGAAGGTTGCATGAGTTTGTTGCGCTCGCTATCCATATTATAGCGGCCGAATTTTGGTATGAGTTGGACAAAAAGCACGACACCGATGACGCCAAAGGGGTAGGCAATGCCGTAGCCAACCGATGCTAAGTCGCTACCGGTGGCTTCGATGGCGGCGGCCAAGCCCGGTGTCGAGGTTAAAGCGCCTGACATCATACCAATTGCCAAAGGAGTGGGGAGGTCGAAAAATGAGATGACGGCCATGGTTGAGACGGCACCGATTGCAATGATGCTAATCCCTAAAATGACATAGGCAATTGCTTGCCGCCTGAATCCACGAAAAAAAACAGGTCCGGCAATGTATCCGACTGCTCCCACAAAACAGGCTAAGCCCAAATCTTTGATTAAAGAAGGTATCAAAAAACCATAATGGCCAAACACCAAGGCGACCAGCAAAACACCGGAAGTACCAAGTTGCAAGCCGTTGATTTTAATATTGCCCAAAAAATACCCTAAGGCGGCAATCAAAAAGACTAACATCACTGCAGGCAAACGAATCGACTCCTTTATTGCGGGGATTGTGAATATACGTTGAAATCTAAAGGTTATGGTTCAACAACCACCTCCGTAGTCCCTTCAATTCAGCGCTTGGGACATCTTGAAGAACGAAAGGAGAAATTTGCATTTGGGGTTGGGGAAGGAGTTGATGATGGGGTTGGGGACGGTTCTCTGCTGCTGATAATTACCAGTAAAATGGAATAGTAGTAGGGTAGAGTAGGGTCAACGTTTTGTCGCTTGAAGAGATAGAGGTCATTTAATGTTATAGATAATAAGAACCCTGAAATCCTGGAAATTAACTGGTAAAAATTGAAGGGAGAGAACCGTCCCCTTAAAACCCATAAAACTGTCCCTTATTTATTTGAGAAAACATGGTATAATGAGTTAAGTTACAGTTAATAATCCGCAATTATAATGACCACTAAGAGGTGATTTCATGTTTCACATACTCGTCGTCGATGACGACAAAAACACACGCAAGCTCATGCAAGCTTGGCTGGAGGCGGAGCATTACACCGTCTTTACTGCCGAAAACGGAGAAAACGCCCTGAAGATGCTCGAACAAGAACACATCGACCTGGTTATTTTAGATATTATGATGCCAAAAATCGATGGCTACATGTTCACGCGCACTCTGAGATCCACCCTGAACACCCTACCTATCCTCATGGTTTCAGCAAAACAACTCCCTGCTGACCGCAAGCAAGGTTTTCTGGTGGGCACCGATGACTACATGACCAAGCCGGTGGACCCCGAGGAAATGCTTCTGCGCATCAAGGCACTGTTGCGCCGTGCCCAAATTGTCAGTGAGCGCCGCATTAACATCGGCGAAGTCACCCTCGATTACGATTCCTTCACCGTCACTAGAGCCGGCGAAACTCAAGTGCTCCCGCAAAAGGAATTCCTCTTACTCTACAAACTACTCTCTTACCCAAGTAAAATCTTTACTCGCATTCAACTCATGGATGAAATTTGGGGTATCGACAGCGATACCAACTGGGAAACCATCACTGTGCACATCAATCGGCTACGCAAACGCTTTGAAAACTACCCTGAATTCAGCATTGAATCTGTCCGCGGACTCGGCTACAAGGCGGTGAAAAATTCATGAAAAACACCCTGCCTCGCTTCGGGCTGATCACCCTAGCCTTTTCGGCCCTCGTTTTCATCATCCAATCGGTTACCCTCATCATCACCGGTCTACTTTTTATGGCGCTCTACCATTTTGGCTTCATCGCTGTTCACAACATCTGGACTCCGCTCATCGTCATGGCACTCTTTTCGCTAATACTCGGCACCATCATTTCCCTCTTTTTCAGCAAACGCCCCTTGCGGCCGATCAACGCAATTATCGACGGGCTCAATAAATTAGCGAAGGGCGACTATGAGGCGCGTATTGACCTGGGCAAACTTCACAGTGCCAAGGAATTGACCAACAGCTTCAACACATTGGCCACTGAACTACAAAACACTGAAATGTTACGCTCTGACTTCGTTAACAACTTCTCTCACGAATTCAAAACCCCCATCGTTTCAATCAGCGGCTTTGCCAACCTCCTACAAAAGGTGGACCTACCCGATGATCAACGCCGTGAATACCTGCAAATCATCGCTGAAGAAGCCAATCGTCTTGCCGACATGGCCACTAGTGTGATGAACCTCACCAAAATTGAAAATCAAAGCATCCTCACCGATGTTAAGACGTATAACCTCTCGGAACAGCTGCGCACTTGCATTTTGCTTTTAGAGAAAAGATGGAGTGCCAAGCAACTCGTTTTTGAGGCAGACTTCGCTGAACAACAAATCACCGCTAACGAAGAACTGCTTAAACAAATGTGGATCAACCTCATCGATAACGCTATAAAATTCGCGGACCCGGGCGGTACTGTCAAAGTCAGCATTGAGCAACAAGATAGCCGCTGTGCCGTCTCTATTTGTAACACCGGCCCACGCATACCGGAAGAAGAGCAGAAGCGTATCTTCCAAAAATTCTACCAAAGCGATGTTTCGCATAGTGGCGAAGGCATTGGCTTAGGGTTGAGCATTGTCAAGAAGATTGCTAACCTGCACAATGCCAACATTTCCGTCGATAGCAACGATCAATCCACCACCTTCACCGTCAAATTTCAAGGTGGGGACTGTCCCTACCTTGAAAAAAGGTAAAAAATTACCATCGGAGAACCGTCCCCAACAAAGCGGAGAACCGTCCCCATCAAAGCAGTCCCCAAACGAAAGGAAGCATTATGCTACAACTAAAAAACATCAGTAAAGAATACATCTCCGGTGGCATCCCCGTCCACGCCCTAAAAGAGGTCAATGTCACCTTCCGCAAAAACGAATTCGTGGCCATCCTCGGCCCATCGGGTTGCGGCAAAACCACCTTGCTCAACATCATCGGCGGCCTGGACCAATACACCGGCGGCGATGTGTTAATCAACGGCACCTCCACCAAACAATTCAAGGAAACCGACTGGGATGCTTACCGCAACAACTCGGTGGGCTTCGTTTTCCAGAGCTACAACCTCATCCCGCATCAGGACGTGCTCGCCAATGTGGAACTTGCCCTCACCTTATCAGGGGTCGGTGCGGACGAACGCAAACGCAAGGCCACTGCTGCTTTAGAGTCGGTCGATCTCGGCGATCAAATGCACAAGAAGCCCAACCAGCTCTCCGGCGGGCAAATGCAACGCGTGGCAATCGCCCGCGCCCTGGTCAACGACCCGGAAATTTTACTGGCCGACGAGCCCACCGGCGCCCTTGACACCGAAACCAGCCTAATGGTCATGGAGATTCTCAAGAAAATCGCACAAGACCGCCTCGTAATCATGGTCACCCACAACCAAGAGCTGGCCGAAACCTATGCGACTCGCATTGTGCGCCTCAAAGACGGCGAAATCATTGGCGACGACTGTCCCACCGAGAACGAGCCAAATGAAAAACAGGATAGCCCCTACGCCCTGCCCCCGAAACGTTCCATGAGTTTTCTCACCGCTCTCTCGCTTTCGAAGAGTAATCTCTTCACCAAGCGCGGGCGAACCATATTGACCGCTTTCGCCGGCTCTATCGGTATCATTGGCATCGCGCTGATTCTATCTCTTTCTACCGGTGTTAATACCTACATCACGGAACTGCAGTCGGAGACCATGGTTTCGTATCCAATTACGATCGATGCCGAGGCGATTGATATTGCCAGCATTATGGCCACCCGTCAACAAAACGTGCGCAACGGATTCGGTGGGGGTGGAGACCTGGCACCTGAGTTAGACGAGACGCTGACGGCCATCTATGCAGATCCCAGCGATTTAGAGAAAACCACACCGGCAGGTTCGGCGATTTCCACCAACAATCTGGCAGCATTTAAAGAATATCTCGATAACCCCGACAGCGAAATTCAGAGCTTTATTGGTGAGAATGGTGTCGTCTATTCGTATGATGTTCGCTTCTCGGTCTATGCCAAAGACCCCGCCGGTGTGCTAATTGCTGCCAGTGCGGAAGAAGAAGAGGAAAATGCGCGTGTTTCACCGTTTGCTGCCATGCAATCGGGACCGTTTTCAAACCTTTCAGGGGGATCGGCCGATAGTATCATTAATTTTGAAGAAATGTTACCCGGTGCTGAGCAACTCATCAGTCCGGTGGTTGCCAATAGCTACGAATTGCTCGACGGAGCTTGGCCTGCTGCGGCGACGGAAGTCGTTTTAGTGCTCCAAGAAGACAATACCATCGCCAGCAGGACTTTGTATCAGCTGGGCTTTTTGCCGCAAGCGGATTACGAAGTGATCAAGCAGCAATTGGCCGATGGCGAAGAAGTTGACTTCCCCGACACCGAGTTTGCCTATGAAGATGTGCTGCAAAAGCACTTTTACTTGTTGCCGGCCAGCGATTTTTACACCCAGACTGAGACCGAGGGATTCCATTTTGTTGGAGAAGAACTTTATGATGTAGAAGCGCTGTTGCCAAATAGCATTGAGCTGACTGTGAGTGGGGTTATTCGTCCTTTGCCCGATGCCAACGTTGCTACCATCAACTCCGCTGTGGCTTATACCTCTGCTTTGACCAATTTGGTGATTGAACGCACCAATGAGAGTGCGATTGTAATAGCGCAGGAATCGACCCCGGACACCGATATTTTGACTGGGCTGCAATTTACGCCTGCCTCCGATGCTGAAAAGCAAGCCGATGCTGTTGCTTACTTGAGCAACCTGAGCATTTCCGAGAAAGCTGCCATCTATCCTTTGATCATGCGCATGGCCACTCCGGCTGAAACTTCTACCGAAACTCCGAGCGCGCCAGTCATGACTCGCCCCATGGGAAGTTCGGAAGTGGGTTTAGCTGCGGCGCTGGACCAGTATTTGCTTGAGCCGGATGAAACGGTCATGCTCGAACTCTACGATTCCTATATTACGGTGGGCAGTTACCGCGAGAATATGAAGACATTTGGTAAGGTGCAGTATGATGCGCCAACCTCGATCAGTATCTACGCCGATAGTTTTGAAGCGAAGGATTCAATTGCCCTCAGTATTAGCAACTACAACGAGGCAGTGGAGGAGAGCGACCGCATTGTTTACACCGATTACGTGGCGCTGCTGACTTCGTCGATTACCTCGATTATCAACGTCATTTCCTATGTGCTGATTGCGTTTGTGGCGGTTTCGCTGATCGTTTCCAGCCTGATGATTGGGATTATCACCCACATTTCGGTTTTGGAACGCACCAAAGAAATTGGCATTTTGCGTGCGATTGGTGCCAGCCGTAAAGATATTTCTCGTGTGTTTAACGCCGAGACCTTCATCATCGGCTTGTTTTCGGGGGTGTTGGGAATTGCGATGACACTCTTGCTGCAAGTGCCGCTGAACCGGATCATCCGCCGACTGACCGAAACCAACGATGTCAGTGCGACCTTGCCTTGGATGAGTGCACTACTGCTGGTGGGCTTGAGCATTGCGCTTACCCTCTTTGCTGGCATCTTCCCAGCCAACGCCGCTGCAAAAAAAGACCCCGTCGAAGCCCTCCGCAGCGAGTAGAATTGAAGAGGGATTTCGCACTCGGGGTCAGACCCCTCAATTAAAATATTTCGCACTTGGGGTCTGACCCCGGTGCGAAATTTTTATTGGGTTCGATATTTATTTAGAATATATCTGCTGATACCGGTAATTGTTTCTATTTGCCTGTAACTTGCGCCATGTCGGAGTAACAATTCAGCCCAAATCAACCGTTCGTTTTTGTTCATCCTCTCGCGCTCTTCCCAGGGTAGATCTTTGCAAACCTCGTGGAAAAACATCTGGATTTCTTCAGGCGTAATGATGCTCGCAACTCGGTCCATGGCTTCTTTCTCACCGGCAACCTCATATTCCTGCGCTAGCAGCATTTCTCGCCGCGCTGTAAGGCTATCCGGTTTACCAAAATAGGCTAACAGGAATTGCGTATTGCAAATACGTGGGCGACCCCTATATTCGCGAATGCTGCTCCAAGGATAATCGATAACTTTGCGTGCGAGGCCGGCTTTTACTGGATTCTGGTGAACATATCGCGAGATCATGAGCAAATATGCGTCAGTTTCAACCACTTCGCTCCCGTATCGACTCTGGAATAGATGCCCCACGCGTTCGTATTTTCGGTTATACCACCCCACGAATCCTGCCCCCAAACGTTGAATTGTCTTGCTCAAGTCTTCGTTGACTTCCTTCACAAGCAGATGGATGTGGTTCGTCATCAAACAATAGGCATAGATCTCAACACCAGCAGATTCCTTTATGTTCTGGAGATAATTGAGAAACGTTGTGTAATCTTCGTGCTCGAGGAAAATGTTGCTTTTATTGACCCCTCGCATCGTGATGTGATAGATCCCTGTGCTACTTTTTTTTCTCGGTAAACGTGGCATACGACCCCTCCTTTTATTATAATCGAATTATAACATAATAAAAGCAAAAGAACAATAAGGTTTTAAACAAGGGGTCAGACCCCTCGTGCGAAATTTTTCAAAAGGGGTCTGTCCCCTATGCGAAAAAAGTAGTACAATAGTTGCAGCTCTCATCATTGCTTATGAAAAGAGAGGACGGCGCTGCTCATCGCAACTATAATCATTTTGAAAGGAGGGAGGACATGGATTGGAACACACGGCTCACCCGCGCTCTTGACTACATCGAGAACCATCTAGCTGACGATATTAATTTAGACATTGCCGCAAAGTTGGCCTTTAGTAACCGAAATGATTTATCGAACATGTTTTCCGTAATCACTGGTATGCCTCTAAGCGAATATATCAGGCGCCGACGACTTTCGCTTGCAGCACTCGAATTACAAAACAGCGACGAAAAAATCATCGATATCGCCCTTAAATTTGGCTATAATTCGCCAACCGCGTTTTCACGAGCGTTTCAAAATCAACACAAAGCGTCACCGCAGTACGTCAGAAGCCGCGGTATTTTCGTTACAACCTACCCACGCATCTCCTTTCAAATCAACATCAAAGGAGAGAGCAGCATGAATTGCAGAATCGAAAGAAAACCTGCCTTTAAGATTGTAGGTGTTAAACAAACCTATCGGAATGATGCAATCGAAAACAAAATCCCAGACTTTTGGACATATCTCCCCAAAGCAACCTATGATCTAATAATTTCTCAAGCTAACAATGAACCCACTGGCATGCTCGGACTCTGTGCCAACTTCGATGGCAAACATGAGTTTGACTATTACATTGCCGTTTCGAGCACCAAACCCACCCCAGAGGGGCTAGAAGAGATTGAAATCCCTGAAACAACCTGGGCAATCTTTGAAGGTGAAAGCGATTTTATGGGACTCATCAACCGAGTCTGGCAAGAATGGTTCCCTTCTTCCGGATATCGACGTGCTGATAACGTCATACCTGACATCGAAGTTTACTATGATTACGACTTCCCCAAAGACAACTATACCTATGAATTATGGTACCCCGTTATTAAAGAATAATTTTTCATAAGATGAGCTCTTAAAAGTGTAGAAGCCAAAATATGTAAACCCGGATAACCTTACGCCACTGTGACGGTAAGGATACCCGGGTTTATTTCGCTGTGAATCAGTACATGTACATCTATATGAACAATTGCTTTAACCTCAAATTCTAAATTACCGGAAATAACCCCGGCAAACCGGTGGCAAATTGGGTGATCATGCGAGCCATGAATTGTGGCGACTTTTTCATATCATCATTCAACCACTTTTGAATCGCTCCAACACAGCCAGTCAGGGTGAAGGCGTAGACAAATTCGGCATCCTCTTTAGAAATCGTGCTGACTTGGCTGATCGCACCGATGTTTTTCTCGTATGCTAAGGTCAAAACCTGTTTCTGAAAGGCCAAATCCCCTCGTTCACTCAAGAGAAGTCTGCAAATTTGTGCGTTTTCTTGGATGTATTCGAAGATCTTTTCCACCATTTCCAATGAGATAGCACGAGCTCCGTCCTTCATTGCAGAGGAGAGGTAAACATTGACATTCTCCAACAATTCGTCTTGGATCTGCTTCATTAAGTCGAAGACGTCGGCATAATGCGCATAAAAGGTCGCCCGATTAATATCGGCACCTTCGCAGATCTCCTTGACGGTGATTTGAGCAATATCTTTGTCCTCCAACCGTTGTATAAAGCTTTCTTGAATAACTTTCTTCGTATATCGCACCCGACGATCATTTCTTTTTCCAGCCATATGCTACACTCCTTTTTTCGCTCTGGGGTCAGACATACGCCTTCTCGACGAACGCGTTTACCCTAATGCGAAATTTTAAAGATTTGTGAACTAATTAACACTTTTGTGCGTTCGTGTTGGATATCTTTCAGATTGAACCCATTTGCTTGTTGATTAAACAACACAGTGTTAGTATACTACAGCATGATGTGATGACACAAGCAAAAAATTCGCACAAGGGGTCAGACCCCTCTATTAAAATATTTCGCACAAGGGGTCTGACCCCTTGTGCGAAATGATTACGAAATAAGGAGGTCCGTACGTGAATAAGCTCGCTGTTTTAGTTACTACGCACAAGCGAATTGTGGTTTCGTTGTTTGTCTTAATGGCGCTTTTCGGCACCCTGCTCATCGGCCTAACCGAGGTCAATTACGACATGGTGCAGTATCTCCCGCAAGATGCACCATCGACCCAAGCGATTGCGATTATGGAGGAGGAATTCGGTAATAACAACCCCAATGCACGCATTATGCTGGAAGGGATTACAATTCAGGAAACCCTCGCCATCAAACAACAAATTGCTGCCCTGCCCGGGGTCTACGCTGTCACTTGGCTCGATGATGTGATCGGCGAAGCCAATCTGACCAGCGTCCCCTTAGAATATCTCGACCCCGCCCTGGTCGAAAACTATTATAAAGATGGCGCCGCCCTGCTCAGCATCAGCATCGCCAACGGGGAAGAGTCGACCACCATCCACGCTCTGCGCGCCATCCTTGGCGAACAAACCCCGATTGCCGGAAGTGCTGCCAATGCCGCAGGCACCCAGGATTTGGCGGTCAGCGAAGTCATCAACGCCATGGCCATTTTGCTACCCATCATCCTGATCATCCTAATCATCTCCACCACCTCCTGGTTGGAGCCGCTGCTGTTCCTGATCACCATCGGCATCGCCGTCTTGCTCAACATGGGCAGCAACCTCTTCTTCGGCGAAATTTCCTTCATTACCCGCACGGTCAGCCCCGTCTTGCAACTGGCCGTCTCGCTGGACTATGCTATCTTTTTGCTGCACCGCTTTACCGACTTGCGCCAAGAACACGAGCCGCTCAAGGCCATGCAGATTGCCATGGGCCAATCGTTTACCACCGTCGCCGCCAGTGCCGCCACCACCGTGCTTGGCTTCACCGCCTTGCTCTTCATGCGCTTTGGCATCGGCTCAGACCTCGGCCTAAACCTGGTCAAAGGCGTGATCCTTAGCTTCCTGACCGTGATGGTCTTCCTTCCCGCCCTTACATTGCTCATCTATCCGTTGCTCGATAAAACCAAACATCGCAGTTTTATCCCCAGTTTCCGCGGTCTAAGTAAGAATCTGCTCAAAACCCGCTACGTTTTTCTCGCCCTCGCCCTGATTTTGGTCGTGCCCAGCTTCCTGGCGCAATCGCAGACCAGCTTCCAATATGGCACCGGTAGCGTCACTGAAAGCTCTCGCGCCGGACAAGACGCTATGCGCATTGAAGAACGCTTTGGTCACGAGAACATCCTGGTCCTCTTGGTCCCCAAGGGCAACACCGGAAACGAGATGGCCTTAAGCGCCGCCTTGCAAAACATCGCTCACGTCAAGCAGGTGGTCAGCTATGTCAGTGCCGTGGGGGCAGAGATCCCCACAAGCTACGCACCCACCTCAGTGGTGGATCAATTTTATTCCGAACATTACGCGCGCTTCTTGCTATACACCAGCATGGCCGATGAAGGCGAAGAAGCCTTTGCCACCGTGGCTCAGGTGCACAGCACTGCCGCTGCATATTACCCCACTTATTCTCTGACCGGCACCAGCGCCACCCTCTACGATATGAAAATCGTGGTCGAAAACGATACCACCAAAGTCAACATGGCTGCGATCTTGGGCATCTTCCTTGTGCTCTTGCTCACCTTCCGCTCGGGAAGGCTACCAATCATCTTGGTTTTCGTCATCGAAACTGCGATCTGGATCAACCTGGCCATACCGTATTTTGGTGGCCAATCGTTGAGCTTCATCGGCTACCTGATCATTTCCACGGTGCAGCTTGGCGCGACGGTCGACTACGCTATCCTTTTGACCCATAATTATCGCGAAGCGAGGCTCAGTTTACCGCGTTTGGCCGCCATGGAACAAACCTTGGCCGATAATATCATCTCCATATTTGTCTCGGCCGGCATCCTCGCCACCGCCGGATACGCTCTGGCTATCACCTCAGGCAACCCCATGGTGTCGGAGTTGGGCACCCTCTTGGGCCGCGGAACCTTGCTATCGTTTGTGATGGTCATTTTGGTCTTGCCGGCGTTGCTGATGCTGTTTGATTCGAAAAAAGAGTAGAAAGAGTAGGAGAGACGAAAATGAAAAATACGAAGAATACTAATAAATTGAACCCTTTGAAAAAGTTGATCTCCCTTAGTTTAGCCGCGATTTTGCTGCTGAGTGCGTCGGTGCCTAGTATTGCATCGGCCGATACGCCAGTTGTGGCATCGAATCCATCCTTGATTGCGACCACCCCTCTTGCCTCGACCCCAAAAGAAGAAGTCATCTATGGGATTTTGAACGCCGATGGCAGCCTTGAGCGGGTGGACGTTGTCAATAGTTTTGCCGGTGGCAGTATTGTGGACTATGGCGATTATGCAAGTTTGCGTAATTTAACCTCGCAGGAAGCGATCAGCCAGACGGAGGATTTGATCCAAATTGAAACCGATGCCGAGCGTTTCTTTTATCAGGGTGAATTGAATAACCCGCAACTGCCCTGGAACTTTGATCTGATTTATGTCCTCGATGGTGAGGAAATCGCGGCAGAAGAGATGGCCGGCAAGAGCGGCAGCCTGGAAATGACGCTGCGGGTGATGCAAAATAAGGACGTGAATGCATCTTTTTTTGAGACATATATGCTGCAAATTTCGTTTACGCTGGACCCGGAATTGTGTAAACAGATCGACGCTGCTGCGGCGACGATTGCCAATGCCGGCAAGAACAAACGCCTCGTTTTCACGGTGATGCCGGAAAAAGAGGCGGAATTGGTAGTGCGGGCGGAGGTTACTGGCTTTGAAATGGCAGAAGTGGAAATCACGGCGATGCCGTACACCATGAGCTTGGAGTTGCCCGATAGTAGCAATTTAACCGCGGGTTTCGCTCCCTTGATCAGCGGAGCAGCCGGGGCGCAAGCGGGTGCAGAACAGCTCAACCAAGGCATCGCTGCGATGTCGGGTGGTTATGATGCGTTAGCGGCTGGGGCAGGCCAGTTGGCGCAAGGGATGAGCCAGTGGCAAGAGCAGGTGGGAGCACTTAGTCAAGCTTCCAACGAAATCCAAGCAGCACTGGCGCAGTTGAGTCAAGCCATGGAAGCCAGCAGTCCGGCCTTTGTGGAGGCACAGTTGGGACCGTTGGCACCGGCATTGCTGCAAATACAGCAGGGGCTATCTGTTTTGAATGCTCAATATACGCAATTTAACGCGGGGTTAGGTCAAGCTGTTGCGGCTGTTGAGCCGATGAGCCAGGCTGCCGGGCAATTGCAAGGCGGCTTAGTGCAGGCCAATGCAGGTTTTGCTCCCTTGCAGCAAGGAGCGGCGGGATTAGCGAGTGGATTAGGGGAGCTTCATGGGGGCATTGCTCAGATTCCTGCCCGTATGCAAGCGGAAATCGATGCCATGCTTGAGCCTTACACCCCCAGTGACAGCAAAGTGGGTTCTTTTGTCTCCGAGAAAAACACGCAAGTGAGCTTGGTGCAATTCGTGATCAAGACACAAGCAATAGAAATCCCTGCCGAACCCGAAGCAGAAGAGGTTGTCGTAGCCGAAAAGACCCTCTGGCAGAGAATCGTAGGCTTGTTTATTAAAGAATAAAATTTCGCACTCGGGGTCAGACCCCACTGCGAAATACTTCACACCGGGGTCTGACCCCACTGCGAAATATGCAAAAGATGGATACTCGTAGGATGCACGAGTATCCATCTTTATATTTAGCTACAGCCGCGCAGCAGCAACCCACTACTCTTTGCTCACATAATCCCTGCCCAATTCGTCTTTGCGCACTTTCAATACATAATCGAAGCGGTCAAAGTCTGTGCATAATTCGAAATCCTGGGGGGGAGAGAACGATGCATTTTCAGGCTTGAAGAAGCGGGCACCCTCGCCATCCCTTAACACCGCCACCGCCTCTGCTTTGTCAAACACTGTGCCCTCCAGCAAACTCTTGATATACTCGGCGCAATAGGTGTCTTCTGGCGCGGGGTGGACGTTTTCCTTGCCCATACACACCAAACTCACCTGTGCAGGGTTTTGCTTGGCGATATATTCCGCGGTTGCCTTTGCATTGACCAACGCTCCCACCAAAATCTCCTCGGCATGCACCGCTGTCACAATCCCTTGCGTGCCGGCACTGGTGCTCTGGACCAAGGTTTTACCCTGCAAGTCCTGCAAGCTCATTTCGTAAGGCGAGTTGCCGAAGTCGAAGCCCGGCATCTTCTTGGAATGCCTCTCCCCGGCCAATAACCAGCCTGGATTCTCGGCTTTTAGGGCCAAGGCAGCATCGACCTCGGGAACAGGATAGATGCGTTCCACGCCCTTGTAAAACGCCCAGCATTCCGTTGTGTAGGCGCGAAAAACATCGATGATTACCACGATCCCTTTGGCCTGTGCAGCACCCACCGTCAAATGCAAAATTTCTATGTTCATTGTGGAACCCCCTCAAACTCATTTCTGATTCAATTCCGTAAGGGTGCAAGAAATCCTGCTTATTTCGCAGAAGGGGTCAGACCCCTAATGCGAAATATTACAAGGTGGGGACTGTCCCCACCTTGAAAAATTACAATCGGAGTCGACGCACGCTTTCTCTACAAAGCGGTTACCCTCTTAAAATGCCAACAAAAAAAAGCCGGCGAACCGGCTTTTTTATTAGAGCTTATAGTAAATGCAGCCAATCGACGAACAAGTATTCGAGACGGCCTAGGAATAAGGAAACACGGCTCATGACCGTGGAACCAAAGGAGTAACCGAAGGCGATCATCATAAACACTCGAGCCGCTCCACTGACACGTGATAACGGTCCTTTCAGCTGCACGCTGAAGAAGAAGTAAACCATGGTCAGCAACAACGCCACCACAAAAACAATGTTATTGAACGTGGTTTGTAAATTGAAGGTGCCATTAGTGACCACCCAGAGATCCTTAAAGGAACTGGTAATGTTGCTGAACAACGGCATCGCAGTTCGAATGGTCAACGCATAGCCAGCATTGTAGCCCAACCACAGTGCCATAGGAACTCGCGAAATCCAAGTATACTTCTTGAAAGGTTGGAAGTAAATGAGTAAGCCAATCGCAATCGCAATCAGCTCCCACCATTGTCCTTTTTGCATCATGTTGACTTGAATTCCAGGTTTGATCGTGTTGGCAAAGGTCGTGACCAAGCCATGGGCGGCTGCCGCTCCTACGAAAACATGTTCGCAAAAACGATAAATCGGGTTCTCTTTATACAATATGCTCAAAATCCCCAAGGTCAAAAGACCACCGATAAAGATCCCCAAAGGTTTTAGAGAAGTTACAAATTCAGGTGATACTGTCATTTCTTCATTCCTCCTTTCACTACTTACTTCTTAGATTGCGACTTTTCGACACCAAATAACCAATGTTACCAATTACCATAAAGGCAATGATCGTCAAATGGGCCAAGCCCTGGGAATCCATCCCCTTGGTAGCACTTCCCGGCACACCCACCAGTTTTTCCAACTGTGCCGCACCGTTCATACCACCGACAACCCCTTGCAACAAACCGGCATCATATTTCACCAGTTGGTTCGGCAATTCCACACCAGTCGCACCGCAAACAATCAATTCCACTTCGCCCTGTGAACGCCATACAGCAATGTAGTCGTCACTTCCAGGACTTCCGCTATCGAAAACAAGAACTAGATCAATGTCGCTGGCTTTTTCGAAATGCTGCATAATCGGCTTATCGGATAACTTATTACCATAATGGTCGCGGTCCGACATCGCATCGATGACACTCGAACGCACTGCTTCCATGGTGGAGTTGAAACTGGGTCTGTAACCAAAAATCACATAATTCTCACCATTGACTGCACCCGTCTCCGCAAAAATATCTTGCAGCCAATTGTGGGCTGTGGTACAACCATCGGCAAACGCCGAGCCAATATAGATATAGTGCCCCTTCTGTAAGGCCAATCTCGCAAACGCTTGTAGCATCGGCTTGATTTCAGCAATTTGTGAGGCTGAATATTCGCAACCGATCCAAATCACCGACCCTTCCGGCAATTCATTGACTACCTTGTAAGCATCCTCTACATAGACATCGATATTGATCGGTAAGCCTAAAGTAAAGAACATGGGCATCGCCATCGCCAAGAGAAGGATGGCATATATGACGCGGCGGTCAACTTGATACATCTTTTCAAAAATACTTTGCATCTGTAAACCCTCCTTACTCTCCGCCACTTAAGTGACCACGTTCGATTCCGATAAGGTTACGCATACTTTGTGTTAAAGCACCCAAGGTCAAACCAATGGTCATCGCTCGCAAAACCGGTGTGTTGATATTCGCTCCAATCCAAGCAGCTAAGGTAGGGAATCCACCCCAAATCGCCTGCCCAATGGGCACAGCACCCAACATCACGATCATCGATGTGAGCAGCAGCATAGTGGCATCGAGACTCCTAACGCGGAACGAACGATACGCTGCAGAGCCAATGTAGAATGCCAACACTGAATACATTGTCGCACTCAGGTTTAAAAGGATGTTATCGTAGAAAAATAGATAGAAGGGGTCGCTGTTGTGCTTCTGCATTACAAAACCCACAATGGCGAACCAGAAGAAGGTGCCTAAAAGTACCATGCTATAGAAGTAGGAGGGACGCTTGTTCGAAATACGTCGTCCGTGTACACGGATAACATTTACTGCGCCCAAGCCAACAGCCCAAGCGGTTGAAACGGTGACAGCACGTGCCAAATAATTCTGAACAAAATTATATAAGAAGTCCGATTGGATATATGACTGCAGGATCATAATGGCTCCAGCCACGAAGGTAATGACTAGCGGTAGTGTTTTTCTCATATCTTACTCCTCCTAATACAGGGTCAGTAACTGATTAATCAGTTTGCTACCGAACGTAGAGAATAAGACGCCCAAGATGATGATTACGACTAAGCCCTGCTTCATGTAATCTTGAACTAATAGAGTAGCGGTTTTGATGCGATCTTGGGTCAAATAAGCACTGGCGACATAGAGTTCTTCAGCCAATAAGGTGTAGTCGCAAGCTGCTATAAAGAACGGAGTTTGCACGTTGTTGTTGGTGCCGGCAATTTGAATCGCTCCAATTTGAGTTCCGGCTTCCGCAAATATCAGAGACTCAGCTAGAAAGTTGCCGATCAGCATGTTAGCAGCGACCTGTTCACGTTGGATGATACCGACGCATCCGGTTGCATATCCAAATTGCTGTTCCGATAAAAACTGCACATCATCGGGACGATACGCATCGGGTTTACCCACTTCAATATAGGCTTGTTTAATAACTTCTTCTGCAACGGGAAGAACGATAGCGTAACGCATAACCGTGATCATCCTGGTGTCGTATTGTGCTACTCGACGTGCTACATAACTGAGCACAGAGAGAGAGGAGAAGGTCGGAGCAGTAAATCCTCCCATACCCAAGTTATACATGACCGGTTTGCCCATTTCGGTTGCACGGCCAATTGCTTCGTCCATGGCGTCTAGCCCAGCGACTCGGCGAAGTTTTGGCATGGGCAGAGTGCCTCTGGCGCGGTTAATCATGACTCCTAGAGAGATGGAGAAGAGGAGGAAGAAGATAAAGGTAGTGAGGCCTAAATGGTTGTTGGAATCGGTTTGAAGCCATGAACCAAATATACTATTCATGGTCTCTTTCAAGGCATCCATAAATCATACCCCTTCTTTCTTAATAGATTGAGACAAAAGCGATAATGTAGAAATTTGAGAATATTATCACCTCCTTAGGGGGATTATAATAAATAAATGTAGGAAAGTCAATTCGGCCGACATTGGAATATCCGTTGTGCGAAATAAAATATTATGATGAAATTACCAAAATGCTGTAAAATTAAGATTGATAAGTAGACACCTTAATAAATTCAAAAAAAGAATAAGCATCTCTGAATGGGATGTTCAGAGATGCTTATGCTTCTAATTAAATAGATTAAGGTAGTAAAACCTTATAATATGTAACTTTATTTGTGACCGATGAATAAATCAAAGAAAAGTAACAAAAAAATATTTTTTCCTTTGATTTCTCAGTGGGGTCTGACCCCTAGTGCGAAATATTTCAAGGTGGGGACTGTCCCCACCTTGAAATTATACCTTGAAATTTTCCCTGTAACTACTTCAACTCAATCTCAATCTTTATATCCTCAGTGCTTGCGTGCGAGTAGGTGGGGGAGAGCCAGACGAGGTTGCCCTCGTAGCCGTCTAAGTCGAAGTATTGGTAGAACCAGCCCTCATTTATCGGCAAGTCTTCGTAGCGTGGCGTCGCCATCATGCTGCCGATACGGTATTCCGACCCATCGGCATCGTAGTAATCGCGGAAGAACACCTCATGCAGCGTCCCGGCTTGCAACTCTTGCACCCGCACCACCACACGTCGGCTTCCATCGACCACGCTGACATCGACCAATTCCACACCCTCGGGCAACTCTGCCACTTTGGCTGCCAAATCCACACGCACCTGCTGCATCGATTTCTCTAACCAGCGCGCACCCGTCACCTGCAACGTCAACACCTCGGCCTCGTAGAAATAGGGGCTATCGGCTCTAAAACTCACCATCTTCGGCACTTCTGCATCGCCAGTCGCCGTCACCCCGTTGCGCACGGTGCTGAACTCCGCACCGGTATCGGTGGTCAGTGTGAAGTCCAACCCGCGCAGCCAGGCCGTGTTCGCCGCGTCGTCCTCCACCAACAACCGCACCTGGGTCGGATACATTTCCACTCGGCTCAAGGTCAACCTCTGGCCATCCAATTCCAAAACGCGGTCCAATTCAAATACCTTGACTGGCGCAATCTTGCTTGGGTCCACTTGCAACCGGATAGCGAACGTCGCAGCCGTTTCATCCTGCTCCGCCCCACGAACCTGGGCTTGCATTTCTAGCAGCACTTCTGCTGGCACATCCAAGTCCCCCATATCGAGGCGAACAAAATGCAATTCAGCATCCTCATCCATATCGTATTGCGATACCACTCCTTGCAAAGGCTCGCCGCTCACAACATCGAGCAAAGACGGTTGCATCTCTAATGCGCGATTCTTGGCATCGGTGACTCGGTAAAACATGTTCAATTGCTTCTGATCGGCTATCAAATACTCCACTGTCAGGGTTACGCCGTTTTGACTTTGTTGCTCGTAGACTTCCTGCACATAGTCGTGTTCCACCGCGACCTGCAACGACCGATGAAAAGTCACCGCCGCCGCCAATTCGCGCAACACCGGCACCTTGGAACAAGCCTCGGCAACACCAGCGTTAAAGTTGACCAGCATCACAAACGTTAAACATGCGGCCACCAAACCGATGGACGGTCGCCACAGCCATTGTTCACGGCGTCTGCGCGAAATGGCGCGGCGGAGGCTATCTTTTTCTCTCAGATTCGGCGTTTCCAGCTCGCGGATCAGCACCTCGTATTCCTGCTTACGATCCATAGGAACCCTCCTCACTTAAGTCTAGTCGGAGCAAAGTCAGTGCTCTGCGTTGCCGGGTTGCGACGGTGCCGAGTGGCAACTGCAAAATATCGGCGGTTTCGCGCAGGGTGTATCCGGTAAAATAGCGGGGGATTAGCACTTGTTTCAGCTCCGGAGGTAATCGGCGGATCGCTTCCTTTAAGGGAAGGGCATCGAATTGCTCCACCGCCGTCTCAGGTAGCGTCTCTAGGGGTGCCAAGCGTCTACGCCTCTTGCGTTCGTTGCTGCACTCGTTCAATAGAATGCGCGTGATCCAGGTGGTGAAAAACTCCTCCTGCTGCAATTTGCCACAAGCCTTGAGCGCTTTATACACCGTTTCATCTAATACTTCCACCGCAGTCGAGGGGTCGCCGGTATACAAAAGGGCTGTTTTGTATAATCGATGGCGAATCTGCTCGACATTTTGCGAAAACGTATCCATGTCCACGCTGACATCACTCCTTTCGTTGAATCGCGATTCATTGATTAGACTCTACGAGTGAGGGGCTTTATTTCTCCTGACATAATATGACATCAATTAGCAAAATCCTTCCTAATTTCAAGGTGGGGACAGTCCCCACCTTGAAATTTGACCTCACCCTTAAAATTTACTTAATCCCCTCCCACTTGACAAATATCGCAAAAAATCATATATTCAACTTGAGTCAACCTCTCGTATGGCACTTTGCGACTTGGCCGCATTGCCCCCAGCGAGAATTCGTTGGCTTTCCTTTTCTATTATACTTAACACTGTATTGCATGGTATAATTTGTCGCAATACAGAGACATATCCAAAAGCGATGATGAAGGGAGTAATCTTGTGAAAAATAAACACGATATTATGATTCGTTCGAGTGCAGCAGAGTACCTGACTTTTATTGCTGCAACAGGTGATGATTCTCAGAGTTTTGAGATGAGGTATGAAGACGAGAATATTTGGCTTACTCAAAAGATGTTAGCAGCTTTATACGATGTAGAAGTTCCAACAGTCAATGAACATATTAAGAAGATCTTTACTGATCACGAACTTCAAGAGGAAGCAACTATTAGGAATTTCCGAATAGTTCAATCTGAGGGCTCGCGTCAAGTAAACAGAGAAGTGAAGCATTACAACCTTCAAGTCATTATTGCAGTTGGGTTTAAAGTAAATAATGAACGTGCTGTACAATTTCGCAAGTGGGCAAATCAAATTGTGAAGGATTTTACAATCAAAGGGTTTGCAATGGATGATGAACGACTAAAAAGTGGCGGATCCATTTTAACAGAGCAATATTTCGAAGAACAACTTCAGCGTATACGTGAAATTCGATTGAGCGAAAGAAAATTCTATCAAAAAATCACTGACATATATGCCACAGCTATTGATTATGATCTGAATGCTACTGCTACAAAACGTTTTTTCTCAACGATACAAAATAAACTTCATTGGGCTATTCATGGACAAACAGCTGCTGAAGTCATCTATAAGCGTGCAGATGCAGATAAAAAGCATATGGGATTGACGAGTTGGAAAGATGCACCGAATGGAAAAATCCAAAAATTTGATGTATCTGTTGCTAAGAATTATTTGAACGAATCAGAAATGGCACAACTACAGAGACTTGTTTCCGCTTATTTAGACATTGCTGAGGATATGGCGCTTAGGCACATTCCAATGACCATGAGCGACTGGGAAACAAGACTTAACCGTTTTATAGAAGCCACCGATCGAGAAGTTTTACAAGATGCTGGGAAAGTTACCGCTGAAATTGCGAAAGCTCATGCAGAAAGTGAATTTGAGAAATATCGAATTGTTCAGGACCGATTGTTCAAGAGCGATTTTGATAAGCTCCTGGAAAGCAAAGAAGAGGATTGAACGAATTTTTAGTAGCATAAAAGTGATTGAAACCGGATAGCCTGCATCTTGCATGTAAGCTACCCGGCTTCTTTATTTCAACCTGGGGACTGTCCCCTGGTTGAAATTTCGCAAAAGGGGTCTGACCCCTTCTGCGAAATACCCTCATCACTGCGCACGCGCTTCATAGATCTTCAGCGATAGCTCTGCAATTGCTTCGTAGCCATTGGGTAAATCCACACTGAACACGCTGAGGATGTAATCCCCATGCTCGCTATAAACAATACCGGCATCGTGCAGGTAACTCAGATAAAACCCTACCTTGTGCGCCACAGAACCCGCCGGCAAATACTCCTCCAGCAAAATCGGGAAGATTGTGTGCTTTAAGTTCTCCCGCAGCGTATCGTAATGCGCTCCTTCGCTCTCATACAACAACTTCATCAACTTCGCCGCGTCCTCTGCACTCATAAACAACACACCCCGGTTGGTCTCATGTCCAATCACTCGCTCAAAAAACGTATACACCTCTTCGGTACCCAAATACCGCCAAAGCATATTAAAAGCAATATTATCGGAATAGACAACTGCATACTCCGCCAGCGTTCCAACTTCGTAAGCCACATACGGCTGCGACAAATCCTCGTAAGCAATCACCCCAGATCCCCACTCGAAATCATTGGGCGAGTAGACCACCACATCGGATAAACTTGCCGTACCCAAAGTAACTCGCTCCATGAGCGCCATAAGCACAATCATCTTGGAAACGCTTGCCGTGCGAAACTGCTGATCTGCCTGTAGCTGAACCACTTCACCGCTCACTAAATCCTCATAGTAAAAGCCAATCTTTTCTGCTTCCTCGCCAAAATGGTCCTTGACCAGCTGCAAAATATCGACCTCACTCCCGGCAACACCCGTGGTCTCTGTACTCGTCGCAACCAAACTCATCGGTAGCACTTCAGCTGGAACATCGACTTGCACAGCGACCGTTTGTGAGCCATTCAACTCCACTACATCTTTTGCTTGTGCACTCGACCATACCCTATAAACCGGCACCAACGATATCACCAGCGCCAGAAAAAAATTCCAATGAACCTTAAACTCGATGTCTTCACAACCCTAACCTCTTTCCAACTTGCTCATTGACTTTATTTTAAGAAACAAGTAGGGCAGAAGTGTGTTTTTCTCTTGATATTTTTAGCAAAAAAACAGGATAGACTTGGGCAGCAGTAGCAGTTAAGTTCCTCGACTCCTTATTTCAACCTGGGGACTGTCCCTCATTAAAAATTTCAGCCAGGGGACTGTCCCCACCTTGAAATATTTCGCACGAGGGGTCAGACCCCAACTGCGAAATACTCATGCTGTATTGTTTAGTAATTGATAAACCTCTCTCAAAATCTTATATTCAACTTTAGTCAACCTCTCGTATGGCACTTTGCGACTTTGATGCGTTACGCCCAGCGAGAGGTTAACTTTGTCTGATCAAATATGTCAAGTAAAAAATAAAAATACTTGACAAAAACAGGTTAACCATCTATACTCTACGTGAAAGGAAGTGAGAGTTTGCTGAACTCAAGTAATGTCTGGGAACGTATACATGGATATCCTGAATTAAAAATTATCAATGCTCAGAAACTTTATCAGAATGAATTTGGAAGCTCCTCGGAACTTGCTTTTTATAAACAACTATCCCGTCTAGAGCAGGAAGGGAAACTTGTTAGATTAACCAGAGGTATATATTGTAGGCCTAAAAAAGGCAGATTTGGGCTAATCGCATCTTCAGAGAAACAGATTCTCCATCATTTCCTTGGAACCAACCTTCGAAGCGGTGTTATTGTTGGTTACCATATGTACAATAACTACGGATTAACCACACAGGTGCCTAAGAGAGTGATACTATATTCCAACGTTGTGGGTTATGACAAAATGAACATTCAGAACATAACGGCAATGAAAGCATCTTTGACTTTCGATGATGCGACTAAGAAATTGATTGAGTTATTAGATGTTTTAGAAAATTATCTCCTTATTGAAGATTTAAGCAAGAAAAACATGGTAGCCTTTATAAAGAATGCCTTGAAATTGTTTAATGATACTAAGCTTGAAAAAGTAATCAGGGCAATTAAAGTCAAAAAAAGCACACTTGCATCTCTAAAAAACACACTCGACTACTTTGGTATAGAAAATAACGTAAGTAAATACTTAAGCAAAACTTCTAAGTATAAGGCTTTAAGTATGGAGGATCTACATGAATTTACATCATAATGAAGCGGAGTTTCAAGACTTAGTAAACCTAACGGCGAATTACTACCAGTTACCAATGAATGCCGTGCGCAAAGACTATTTTATAACCCTAATCCTTAGCTATTTGGGCAATAGCGAATATGTTGATCAAGTAATATTTAAGGGAGGGACTTCGCTTAGCAAGTGCTATCCGAAATCCATAGAGCGTTTTTCTGCGAGATTGATCGTATTCTAAGTAGCATAAAAGAGTGAGGGAAACCGGAGAGCCTTGCGCTGCAACAGCAATTAGGCTCCCCGGCTTCTTTATTGTTCCTAGCGAGAATTCGTTTGCTTTTCTTACAGGGTGGGGACTGTCCCCACCCTGTAAATAAGCACCCTGTAAATATGCCTTATCACCAAGAGGTGACTATATGCCAAATGAAAGCGTAATACTATACAAATTGTCGATAATATAAAATTCATTTGACAAATACGTTCGATATAGTATACTAAATTCGGGAGGTGCTGTAAATGAAACAAAACAGTGCTATACGGATTTCAAGAATAAAAATTGAGAACTTTAAGAATGTTGAACTAGGAGAAATCAAAATATCACGAGACAGTTCCTTGTTCAATCAAGAGAAGGCATCAAGCATTATAGCGCTCTATGGACAAAACGGTAGTGGAAAGACGGCTCTCATTAATGCGTTAGCTGTTCTGAAATATTGTCTTAGTGGCAAAGCTATACCCAATGAATACTTTGATCAAATCTCGATTGGAAAAGAGCAGAGTAGATTGGAATTCGAGTTCGAACTTTACTTGGATCAAAGTCCCTATAACGTAGCATACGGATTTGATTTAGTTCGAAAAGATACCGATATGGAAGAAAATATCATCCGGGAAAGAGATCTAGTTTATAATGACAGTAATATCACACCTTCATATTTCAATAATGAAAACTATATAAATAACATCCTTCATTCTACCAACAAAAGCAGGCAAAGCATTGAAAATGAGTTGCTCAGCATAAGTGGGGGTTCCTTTAAAAGGAAACAAGATATTATCAAGGTGAATTCCGACTTGAATAGCTATTTAGACAACTTTATACCCTTTGAACCCAAAACTCGATATGCAAGTATGATTCCAAGTAAAATGCGCGGGCTTTTACTAAACAGCCTCCTAGATTCAATAAAAGCAAGAAAGTCATTCATTTTCTCTTCACTCATCATGTTCAAACTGACAAATGAAGAGTTGAGCAAAGAAGAAATACAGCAGAACCTAGAGATAATGAATATAATGCAGAAACTTGCAGTTTTTGGACATTCGAAGTTATGCGTTCGTGACAATTCCAACCTTCAAAAAACAAAAATTTCTATTCAGACGGGATATATCAGGACCCTTAAACCCGGCTCAATCTACCCAAACTCCTATGATATTGATCTAAACAAACCAACAACTGTTCCGGAAGAAGTATTTTACATTCTCCAAGATGTTGCAAGTGCAATGAATATTGTTTTGCAGCAAATCATTCCAGGATTGACAATGGAGTTTAAACAGATCGATAAGGAGTTTGCGGAAAACGATAAAATTCAGATTAGATTACAACCAGTTATCATCAGAAAGGGAATTCCTATTCCACTAAGAGATGAATCGGAGGGTATAAAAAAAATCATTTCTGTATTACACATCTTGATAACAGCATATAATGATCAAAGCACGACTTTTGCTGTGGATGAACTCGATTCCGGTATATTTGAGTTTTTGCTCGGTGAAATCCTAGATCTTTTCGAAAGCTTTGGAAAAGGGCAATTAATTTTTACTTCGCATAATTTAAGGCCATTAGAGGTACTAAACAAGAAAAACATATACTTTACAACAACTAACCCCAAAAAGAGATATATTCAAATGTCTAATATTGAAACGAATCATAATCTACGCCTGAATTACTATCGGAGTATTCAACTTGGCGGGCAAAAGGAAGAGCTCTATGATGAGACCGACCATATAGAAATAGCTCGTGCATTCAGAAATGCTTGGTGGCAGAATGATAAAAAATGAAAGAAAGGTCATTTTATTCATAGTGGAGGGAAGTTCGGATGAGATTATTCTACGTTCATGCAAGACTTTCATACAAACTGGAGAACTTCGATTCGAGGTAGTGTATGGGGACCTAACAAGCGATAAAGATTCAACTATTCAGAATATTAAGAAAAAAATCAATTCTGCCTTAGTTCGTTTTTGTGATGAAAAAAACTTCATGAAGAAGGATATTTCCCACATAATTCATGTGGTAGATACCGATGGAACCTATATACCAGACGTTAACGTCGAGGAAGCTTCTTGCATAAAAGCAATCTATGAAGACCAAAGGATTGTCTGTAAAAATGCTCGGGACATTGCCCTTAGAAATCAAAAAAAGCGAAGCATTCTTAATCTACTTATTGGATTAACTACGGTTTCAAAAATCCCATATTCTGTCTATTACTTTTCCTGTAATCTCGATCACTTCTTCCATAACAATGCAAATTTAGAAATACACCTAAAGAATGATTATGCTGAAGAGCTTGATCGACAATTCGCAAGAAACCCGGAGGATTTCCTTAAACTGCTAAGTTGTCCAGGAATCTCATCCAGCCTAACTTATACTCAATCATGGGATTATATAAAGCAGTATTTAAATTCACTAAGTAGATATACCAATCTAAACCTACTTTTTGACACCAGAGCCAAGAATGGTTCCCTGTTCGTAAGTAAATAATTTCTTTTAAATGAAAACTAGATGTTGTCTCACATTCATTCCAAACTGCTTTTTTTGATCCTTTCACGGCACAATAAGCTTACTCAACTTTGAATAAAACAAGCGGTTGGAGAATTATCCAACCGCTTGTTTTTTAGCCTGCTTTTTTCAACCGGGGACGTCTCGCGGTTTCGCAACAAAAAGCTTACCCTACCTTGTAGATTTTCAACCTGGGGACTGCTCGCGTTTTCGCAACAAAAACGCTTACCCCACCCTGTAAATTTACTTAATCCCTACTACACCCTTACAATTGGGAAACCCTGGACAACCCCAAAACTCTTTGCCGACATTTGCCCCTTTTAAGGCGGTTCGTTTCAACATGACACTTCCACATTTAGGACACCTCGGCGGCGCGTTAGAAAGCGATTCCTGCGGTTTGAGAGCATCTGTAGAGCAGGGAAGAGCATCAACGGTCGTGCCTTCAACTCTTGTCGTTACCTCACGCTCCGCTCCCTCTAACTCTTCAGCCAGCCTTCTATACCTCTCCAAATAATCCACCTTTGGCTCCGTATGCTTCGCCAAAAAATACTCCGCTAATTCCATCATCTGCTTTTCACCATGATCCACCGCGTCTCGCTGCGCATTTGACCGCTTTATGTAATCAATCAAGCCATCGGCCCGAATCACCTACTCACTGATCGCCTTAGGAGCATATTTGGCATTCAGTACTGTCTTCGGGTTCGCCAACACTACCACGGACTTGTAATTTACGACATAAGAATGGGGACAGTCCCTTCACGCAGCTAATCAGCAAAGGCAGCCTTAAACACAAACCTTCCCTGAGAAACTAGGAACTGTCCCCATACCTTGTTCAACATCTTCGTCAGAATATTCCCCTTATCATCCGATCTAATCTTCTTCAGCAACTCCAAGTGCCTCTGACTCTGCGTCACCGGAGAATAAATCCCTTCTCGCCGTGAGCCCACTTGCCTAACAAAATCCCCCGCCTGATTCACCGTCACATTCCCATACAAGTTCTTACACTCCAACACAAACGTCCGTTTTCGTGTCACCACCATGAAATCGATCTGCGCACTCAACCCCTCGAGCTCCAAATACAAATCGTGCAACACCACAAGTGGCATGGGGCAATGCTTTAACTCAAACAAAATCGTATCTTCACCAAAAATCCCCGCTCGCATCGCAGCAATATCGCTCTCCAAAATCGCCACCAACTTCGGATGGGTCACCGAAACCAACAGCTCCTCCATGGCAGCCAGCTGTTCCTTAGCCCGATTGCTTTCCTTCATAATCTGCGCTCCCTTTATGTTCTCGAATAAACCCATTGTGCCCTCATAAATCATATATTGATCCTAAGTCAACATCTTGTATGGCACTTCGCGAATTAGCCGCGTTGCGCCCAGCGAGAGGTTGGCTTTTTTGCATGAAATTCTCCTTGTTAATTTTATCCACTTATTCTATAATAATAGACATTAGATATGACAAATGAGAGGGGGATTCTCACGTGAAATTACATATCAAAAACATTGCTAAAGTTGCCGAAGCTGAGATAGATATCGAGGGCATCACTGTTATTGCGGGCGAGGATAACACAGGCAAGAGTACGGTGGGTAAAGCTTTGTTCTCGATTTTCAATAGTTTCAACAGTATAACTCAACAGATAAGAAACGACAAAATCTATGAAATCAGTCGAGCTATCTCTTCACTTTATGATACATGGGAGTACCGATTAGACACAGATTTTGATTTTAAAGCTCAAGCAAGAAGAATTTTAGACGCCTATACAAAAAAGAAATACAGTGCTTCCACAGATGTTAGTCAGTTGCACACATTCTTGATGAGTTTTATAGATAGAGAGTTCAGAGCATCTGAAGACGCCATCGACATCAACTTAATCTTCGAAAGAATCATCCATATTCTTTCGATTGAAAACACAGACTATATGAAGGAGATTTTGGGAAATAGGCTAAAATCCGAGTTCCACAATCAGATCAATAACAGTAGGGAAAGTTCTACTGGTACACTCAGCCTTCAAATGAATAGCATAGTTGTTACTGCGAGCATCTGCGATAATGAAGTAACTGAATTAAGTGGTTTATAGGTGCACAAAAACAATGCTATCTACATAGATAATCCATTTGCGATTGACGAAGCAAATTTGAAACCCGCACAGGATTTTAACATGAGATCGTATGATCATAAGTCACATTTGCGTGCTTTTCTCAGTAAAAAGGGAAATGAAAATAGTGCCATTAACTCCATCATAGTTAAGAGCAAGCTGGCTAGTGTATATGAAAAACTAAGTAAGTTGGTTGAGGGGGATTTAATCTTTAATTCCAATGGAGGTTACGGTCAAAGAATCACAAGAAGCAAAAAAATACTTGATGTTCGTAATGTATCTGCAGGATTGAAAGCATTTATGATTATCAAAGCCTTGTTACAGAACGGAAGTATCGAAGAGAAAGGTACACTCATCCTTGATGAACCGGAAATCCATTTGCATCCGGCCTGGCAGCTACTTTTTGCCGAATTGATTGTCTTGCTTCAAAAAGAGTTCAACCTCCACATTCTACTTACCACACATAGTCCTTATTTTTTACGGGCAATTGAAGTATTCTCGCAAAAGTATGATATCTCTCATCGATGCAGATACTATCTTGCTGAAAACCATAACGATTTGGCTGTTATTAGGGATGTAAGTGACCAAACTGAACAGATATACAAACTGTTATCTGCTCCATTTCAAACGTTGGAAAACGAGAGGTGGAAGGATGACTGATCTTTCAGCACATACGATACTTGCCAGAAATAAAACGACTCGAAAAGAAACTTCATGTAACAACCAGTCACCGAATAATCCATACATGACAAACTCCTCGCTCGAGGTTATCAACTTCGACGCTGTAAAAACAGAATACGTTGATTCACTCCATCTAAGTGAAGTGCCTAAATCGAACGATGCCTTGCTGCAGAAAAAAGATGGCAGCTTGGTCTTTGTTGAATTCAAGGGTGGGCAGTTAAATCAGAAACTCCTACATAACTTAAGGAAAAGGATCTACGACAACATTTTGATTCTTGGTAATATATTAGGCGAAACAATTAGTCATACAAGAATGGACCTCGACTATGTTTTAGTTCATTCCGATAAGGCGTTTGGTACACCACCGTCCCTTGATTATATCGTCAAGAGCGTTGCGGAAAACGCGAAAGAGAAGCACATTCAAGGTGGTTTAAACGCATTCAAGGGTTATTGTTTTCGCGAGGTAGCTACTCTGTCTACAGATGAGTTTGAAGAGTACTTAAAAAACGAAATTCAGTGAAACCAGATAGCTTGGGCTGCAGCAACAGTTAGGTTCTCTGACTTCCTTACTGCTCCTTAGTTTAGTACTTGACAATCCTCTCAGAAAACCATATATTTTACTTAAGTCAACCTCTCGTATGGCACTTCGCGAATTAGCCGCGTTGCTCCCAACGAGAGGTTGACTTTTTTCAAGGTGGGGACTGCTCGCGTTTTCGCAACAAAAACGCTTACCCCACCCTGTAAATTTTCAAGGTGGGGACAGTCCCCACCTTGAAATCCACAAAAACCCTAATCCCACCCTACATCTCTACTCTTGTGCACATTTGGGCGGTTTTCTATGATGTGTCACTGCCTCGTAGCCGGACGCAATTTCGATTAGTAACCCCTCTTGCCACGCTGCGGCTGTCATCGAAATACCAAATGGTTCGCCATTGGCAATATACCCAGCTGGCACTGCAATGGAAGGATACCCCGCTTTGGCAGCGATGGCGGCAACACTGGAAGCAGGGAAGACCAAAGCATCAACCTTATATTCTGCCAAAGCCCAATCAATTCCCGTGTCACGGCTACAATAAAGGTCTCTCTTACGATCCTCTATGTATTCAGACTCACTTAAGGATCCACTTCTGGCTTGTGCTTCAATAAAATGCACCTGACCATAGCGCAAGCATTGTTCGGAGTTCTGTTGATTAAAGCAGATGACATCGACCATGTTGTGAACCGGTAAATGAGGTTCCACCTTAGACAAATAACGATTCAACGCCGGTTTAAACTCATAGCTCATTGCACTACTGCTGCTATTGGGCCTTTTCATCAACTCTTCAATGCCCGGTATATCGTGAATCTCAACGACTTCGGCACCATGATCTCGCATCTCGCCTTTAACCCGTTCAAAAATCGCTAATTGTGCCTCCGAGTAGCGATCATTCATCTGTGAAACAAACCCTAAGCGTTTACCCTTGAGCCCAGCAGGATTCACAAATTTTGTGTAATCTTCTTGAAGATTTCCCCGAGCAAGCAGCGTTGCAACATCGGTTTCATCGATCCCCACCATTGCGTTCAACAAATAGGCCGCATCGGCAACACAGCGAGCTAAAGGACCGGCGGTATCTTGACTGAACATAATGGGAATGATACCACTGCGGCTGACTAAGCCTACGGTAGGTTTAATCCCTACCAGGCTATTCATGTTAGCAGGGCTCAATACCGAACCACTCGTTTCAGTTCCAACTGCAACCGGAATCATACCCGATGCGACGGCAGCTGCAGAACCTGAGCTTGAACCACTGACATCGAAAATATTGGGGCCATAGGGGTTCATAACCTGCCCACCCCGTGAGCTATAGCCATTTCTCATCCCCTTGGTCATAAAATTCGCCCATTCCGTCATATTGGCTTTGCCAAGAATAATCGCCCCGGATTCCCGTAATTGCTTCGCGACAAAAGAGTCTTTTGCTGCATAGTGATCCTTCAAGGCTAAAGACCCAGCGGAAGTATGCATCATATCTGCAGTATCGATATTGTCCTTCACAATGACCGGGATAAAAGGATAGCCCCGCACCCAAGGCAACAAAAAATGCCGTGGACCAACGCGACAAGTTCTACAAAACGGTAGATCAAATTCTCTTTAAATACGAAGTAAGCCGCCTAGAATACTGATCATTTTATGTTCCTTATTCCAAAGAAGATCGTGTTTATTTACTAAGCCATCTTATTGAAGAAGTAGAAAAAGGCAAAGTAAGCGCCCGCTTATTAGCTCTACCCATGACGGAAATGTCGGAGTACATTTCAATAACAAGCTTCGGCAGAGATGGATTAAATATCGCAGCTTATAATATGCCCGGTCAAGATATGAAAACCTCTTATATTTCTGAAACGAACTTAACCGTCGCTTTTCAGGACTATTTGATTTGGCTAGAAGATTCAGATTTTGTCTTTTCAGAAGAGGAGACTTTAATAGCATTAAAGAAAGCTCGAAATACTTTGGTTTAAATATTAGCTGGCATAGCAATAATGTATAGAGGCGGTTGGAGAAGAAATCTCCAACCGCCTGTTTTGCATACGATATAGGAGTAGTAGTAACTATCGAACTATAAAGCCACTGTGAAAGCCTTATTGGAGTGACAATTATGTCAGCTGACCGAATTCCTCTGAACGTATCATCCCAGAGATTCAAGACTTTAACGTTCTAATTTCTTATCGCAACCAGGGTGTTGGTGGTCAGCTCATGGAGGCCATAAAAGATATTGCCTTTGAGAACCACGCTACGGTAGGGTTATCAAAGGCTTGCTCAGGGACTATGGCAGTGCCCAAAGACTCTACGTAAAAAGTGGTTATACCTTGGTTCCCAGACAATTACAACCATTTTGAAAACAAATAATTACTCAACTTTCAATTAAATTGACACAAGCAAGCAGACAAATATTGTATAGAAGCATTATAATATTAAAAAAAGCATATTTATATAATTAAGTACATTTTACAACAACCGAAAATCTTGAAAATCTTAATGAAAGGGAAGGATAATTGGTCTAAAATGTTGAAAAGTGTGGGAAGATTAAATTGGCATAATAGGTTATACGCTTTCGATATATTGAATTTCCTTGCATTCGGAGGCGGTGAAAGCAAGAAGTTGAAATAACGAAGAAGAAAATGTGAAAAGTTGTCTTATCGAAAATAATGTTTTAAAAAAATTAAAGGTGAAGAGATGCATAAGAAGAAAATTGGATTTAGTTTGATTGAATTGATCCTAGTTATTACATTGATAGTTGTATTGGCGGGAGTAACTATTCCAAAGGTTACTGGATTTATTAGTATTGCCAATGAGAGGGCTTGTTTATTGAATAGTAATCTTAATAGGACATACCATGCTTTTTTATTTTTGAATGATTACGATCATATAAATAGCTTATTTTATCACTTTTTAGTAGACAATTATGGGAATATATGTCCAAATAGTGGAGAAATCATTTATTTGGAGGGAGATGTAATTTGTTCTATACATAGTGAAAATGTAATTCGCGACGAGATTAAACCACCTGAACACGAAGTTCCTTGGTTGTGATAAGAAATTCTATATTTATCGAACAGATACAAAACATTTAGAAATATTTGACCTTGATTGAACTATTTATACGAAGTGAGCATGTGATTGTGACAAGCCACTATATGCAGTGGTCAAAACACATAAAAGCCCTTGTGAATACACAATATGTAGAAAGATAATCCTAAGCGTATGTTCACCGTTAACGCCATGTACAAAGGATAGGCTAAGCTGGAAAGCTAGTATTTTCAAGGGTTCCAGGGTGGGAGCATATGGGAAGGATAAGCTAAGGTTTAAAAAATACAATATAAAGTAGCTAGGAAAATACACAGTACAATATATTGCATAAATTGGAAGTTTCGCTGCATACGTGCAACGAAGTGAGCATGTGATTGGGATAACAGGCTCTGCAAGCTAGTAATATCAAGGGTTCTATACATTGAACATGTATCTAAAATATTACAAAAAGGTTGTAGGTATCACCATTCAATCACAGATATATAAAAGTTAGTAAAGAAACAACTGGTAGATAGATTTTATGCATGAGTATGCAGTATTAACAAATAAGTTAATTGGAGTTAGCAATTATGGACAATTTACTGATAATAGGGGCTGGTGGTCACGGAAGAGTGGTTAAAGAGACTGCTGAGGCTATGGGGTGTTTTGAAAAGATAGATTTTCTAGATGACAATTCAGAGATTGCTATCGGAAAGTGCAAGGACTTTAAGCAATATATAAATGAATATACTTACGCATTCGTGGCTTTTGGAAACAATGAGTTGAGAATAAAGTGGGTTGTAGATTTACTTCAAGCAGGTTTCAGTCTTCCAGTATTAATTCATCACACAGCTTATGTGAGTCCGTCAGCAGAAATAGGACAAGGTTCTATTGTGTGTGCAAAGGCTGTTATTAATACAAATGCAGGGATTGAGAAAGGCTGTATTATCAGTATAGGTGCTTTGGTTGAGCATGATAGCAATATAGGTGAGTATTCTCACATTAATACTGGTGCTATTGTTAAGGCTGGTTGCAGAGTGGATAGATTAAAAAAAGTTGATGCTGGAGTAATTTATTCTGGCGAGTAGAAATTAGAAGAACATTCTTTTGAGGTTGGGGTGTGATGTAGATGTATTTAAAAGTTAAGAGAATTATAGATATTATTCTTTCGTCAATTGGACTTATAGTTTTATCTCCTATTTTTTTAATTTTAATTGTTGCTATCAAAATAGACTCTAGGGGACCGGTACTGTTTAAGCAGAAACGTGTAGGGATTCATAAGAGTCATTTTAATATATTAAAGTTCAGGACAATGAGAATAGATACACCCAAGGATACTCCAACTCATTTGTTAGAGAACCCAGATCAATGGATTACAAAGGTTGGTAAGTTTTTAAGAAAGACAAGCCTTGATGAGCTACCACAGATTTGGAATATCTTTGTTGGACAGATGAGCATCATTGGGCCAAGACCTGCTTTGTGGAATCAGTATGATCTCATAGAAGAAAGAGACAAGTATGGTGCTAATGACGTGCCACCTGGACTTACTGGTTGGGCACAGATTAATGGTAGAGACGAGCTACCCATAGAAGCTAAGGCAAAGCTTGATGGGGAGTACGTTGATAATATTGGATTTATTATGGATACTAGATGTTTCTTTGGGACGATTGTAAGTGTTTTAAAGAGCGATGGGGTTGTTGAAGGTGGGACTGGAACAATAACCAGAAATGAAGTTGCAACTACGAAAGATGTAATAACTTCAGGAAAGACATTAGGACAATAAGGAGAAGGAATAAATGGCGGATATAAAAGATACTGTAAATAACCAAAATGATTTGAATATTAATTGTAAAACTGATGTTCAACCTTTAGTAAGTATTGTAGTTGCAACCTATCGTAGAGATAACGCTTTACAAAATGCATTATTATCACTCGTAAATCAAACATATGAATCTATCGAGATTATTGTAGTTGACGATAATGCTAATGACACGTGGAATAAAAAGGTTAAATTTATCATTGATAAAGTTAAATCTCAAGTTAATAAGCAGATTATATACATTCAGAATAAATCCAATGAAGGCTCAGCTGAAACCAGAAACATTGGTATTAGAGCAGCTTCTGGTGAATATATTACTTTTCTTGATGATGATGATATATATTTGGCTGGTAAAATTAATAATCAAATAAGACATATGCTAAGAAATAATTCTGCCTATTGTATAACAGATTTAGCTTTGTATGATGAAAATGATAGGCTTATTGAAAAGAGGACTAGGGAATATATCAAAGAAAAAAGTAAGGAAAATTTACTAAAGTACCATTTCATGCATCATATAACCGGAACTGATACGATGATGTTTAAGAAAAACTACCTATTAAGCATAGGCGGGTTTCCTCCAATAAATGTAGGAGATGAATTCTACTTAATGCAGAAGGCTATAGAGGTTGGTGGTAAGTTTAGCTATTTACCTATATGCGATATAAAAGCATATGTTCACACGGAAACTGATGGCTTATCAAGTGGTGAAAGTAAGATTAAGGGTGAGAATGCTCTTTATGAATATAAGAAAAGCTTTTTTAATGAGTTTGACAGCAGTACAATTCGGTATATAAAGATGCGACATTACGCTGTATTAGCGTTTGCCGAGTTGAGAAGAAAAAATTACTGGAAAACACTAAAGAATATAAGTTTTTCTATCTTTGAGAGCCCATGGGGTTGTTTGCAATTATTTCTTTCAAGAAAGTAGGCGGTATTAATTATGGAAATATCAACACAATATACTTCAGGTATTAGGGTTCTGCATATTGCTGTTGCAGCTATTACAGATAAGTTTTACGATACTTTTTTCTTGAAGCAACTTGAGGAAGGAATAGATATTAGCGCTGTTTTTATCCCGTATAGTTCAAGCTTATATAAAGAGGAAAACCTAGAACGATTTAAATATTATGATAGTAAGGTCCCAGTTGTATTGAGTCCAATCAAAACTAATTTAGATAGAATAATGTACTTTTCAAAAATTAGGAAGTATGCTCAATACTGTGAATCTTCAATCAAATTAATCAGTTGCAATTTGATTCACGCACATCATCTTTATTCTGATGGTGGAGTTGCTTATTTACTGCATAAGAAATATAAAATTCCTTACATCGTATCTGTAAGAACCACAGATACAGAGTATTTTTTGAAGTATTTTGTTCACACAAAAAAGTTTATTTATAGAGTATTGGAATCTGCAGAACAAGTTGTGTGTATTAATCCAATGATCAAAGAAAAACTTCTTGAGAGGATCAAGGAAAATTCAGTTAGGGAAATGGTAGAAAAGAAGCTTGTTGTAATTCCTAATGGCATGGATGATTTTTGGATTGAGAATATTCACTATAAACAAGTTAATCATCTCCCAAAGCTAAAGTTAATTCAGGTTGGAACTTTGACTGCAAGAAAAAATCATAAGTGCACAATAGCTGCAGTGAAAAAGTTATTCGATAGAGGATATGAAGTTGAATTGGATATTGTAGGTGATGGAGAAGAAAGAAATGCCCTTAAAAAACTGTGTGAAATTAACAATCTTCAAGATAGAGTTCGTTTTCATGGGTTTATAATAGATAAACAAAAGTTGCTGGATTTCTATAGGGAAGCAGACTTTTTTATTTTGCCCTCATTTACAGAAACATTTGGAATTGCTTATATTGAAGCCATGTCTCAAGGATTACCAGTAGTGTATACACGTTATCAAGGTATAGACGGATATTATCAAGAGTTAGAAGTTGGAGCTCATATTGATGCTAATTCTCCGGATAGTGTTGCAGAAGCGATTATTGAACTTTCGAAAAACTATATGGAAACTTCGTTTAGATGTTCTAACAAAGCATCAGATTTTAAATGGAAAGATATTGTGCTCGAGTATAAAGAAATGTACAGTAGAGCGATCATTCGAAATACAACAACGAATGTTGATAGAGGTTATAAAAATGAGAACTGCTAAGAACAGAAAAAAATCAATAGTACAATCTGATTTATTTATTGTATTTTTAATTATATTATATAAGTTTACATTGGACTATATTTATGCCGAAATATTATCGCCTTTGTACTCATACTATGGATTCACAATGGATTTTTCAGCTAACAAGTACATGTTGACTATTGGTGTTGTTTTTATCTTGATGAAACCAATGCTTAATTTATTGAGAAAAGGCAATGGGTCAAGTATGGTAATCTTTCTTCTAAGCATTGTATATTTTATTCCAGGATGCACAGTATTTGCATTGGCTAATTTAGATGATAGATATTTTGTGTTTTTTTTGGTTTATTGGGTGATATTGGTTAGCACTCAGCTTTTATTACCAACAATTAAAGGGAATTTGTTCCATAGGATTGAAAATCCTATAATTTTTAATTATATTATCATAGGCTTTGCAGTGGTAGCTATAATGATATCTGGTATTTATACGGGATTTAGATTACATTTTACTTTAAAAAACATATACGATTTAAGACTAAGTGCGAGGGAATTAAATTTACCAAGTATTGCAGAATATATGTTAAGTGCATCATACGTGATACTTCCCTTAGGAACAATGTACTATATAGTAAACAAACGAAGAAGTATGGTTCAAATTTTAATGTTTGTTCAGTTTTTAAGTTATTCCTTTAATGGTAAAAAGTCTGTATTATTTACAATGTTAGTTGTGGCATTAATAGGAAAATTCTACAACGAAAATCGTCAAAGGTGGATAGTTTCTGCGTTTGTAGGCTTGAATTTTATAGGAATGGTTGAGGCGTTATTAGGTGATGGAACATCCGATATAGTGAGATTAATTCATAGGCGCGTTTTTTTTACTCCACCTTTATTGGGGTCATATTACTTTGAGTTTTTTTCAGCCAATGGCTTTGATTATTTAAGGCAAAGCATACTAAGATGGTTTGGAGTAACATCTACTTATGCTGTACCGATTCAACGTTTAATTGGTTTGCAGTATTACAATAATATTGAAACAAATGCAAATACTGGTATGTGTGGTGATGCGTTCGCTAATTTTGGATGGCTAGGATTGTTTTATCCTTTACTTATAATTCTAGCGTTACGCGTATTCGATAAATCGTCCAGAAATCTTGATCCTAGAATTACTGCGTTGATGTGGGTTCTTTTGTTTTATAAGTTTATAAATGGTACGTTCTTCTCTATTATGTTGACAGGTGGGTTTATTATTACTTGTATTGCTCTAGAATTTTGTCCACGAAATCCGCAGTTTGAGAAGAAAAGTAATGAATAAAAAAGTATTCCACAATAAAAAATAGACCTCATGATATAATCAATTTTTATAGAAACTTGGTTTTAGAGAAAGGAACATAACTATGAAAAGTTCTAGAACAAAAAATGGAATAAGAAATTCAGTTCTTAATACTTTCGGCTACTTATTAACAATTTTGTGTAGTTTTGTTGTTAGAACTGTTTTTATAAAAACACTTAATTCAGAGTATTTAGGTGTAAATGGCCTTTTTACAAATATTCTATCACTTCTTTCACTAACCGAGATGGGTATTGGAACGGCTATTGTATATAGCTTATATAAGCCGCTTGCTGAAAACGACAATAAAAAGGTTATGGAACTTATGAGCTTTTTCAAGAAGGCTTATCAAATTATTGCTATTATTGTAGCGGTGGCTGGGTTGTTGATTTTACCTTTTCTTTATAGACTGATTAATAATGTTCCCAATATACCTGAAAATTTAAATTTGATTTATTTGTTATATTTGACTAATAGTGTTACTTCATATTTATTTATATATAAACGATCGCTACTAGTGGCAGACCAAAAGGAATACTTTGCATCAATAATTGGAGTTTTTTATAATATTTTTATGAGCAGCATGCAAGTTATTGTGCTGATTTTCACACATAACTTTTTGCTATATTTAATTATTCAAATACTTTCCGGTATTGTTCAAAATATTATTATTTCGATTATATGTGATAAAAAATATCCTTATATAAGGAAAAATAATGAAGTTTTACCTAAAGAGGAGCAAAAAAGTATATTTAGAGATGTTAAGGCATTGCTCTTATATAGAATTGCCTCAATAGTAGTTAATAGCACAGATAATTTGATACTTTCTAAGTTTGTGGGGATTTCAGCCGTTGGACTATATTCAAATTACTATTTAATAATTCACGCACTTTATATGCTTGTTCGTCAATCCATAACAGCATTAGCAGCTAGTATTGGTAATTTAAATACGGCCAAAGATACTGATAAGATGCAGCTGGTGTATAATACTACAACATTTATGTCATCTTGGATGTTTGGGTTAGTTGCAATCGGACTTTTTGTTGTGTTGGATAAATTCGTTATTCTATGGGCTGGACCTGCGTATCTTCTTAGCCGAAATGTAGTTATTGTTTTGATTCTCAATTTTTATCTCATGGGGGTTTCAGGAATTTATAATGTGTTAAGAACTACGTATGGATTGTTTACTCAAGGCCAATTAAGACCTCTAATTTCATCTGCAATTAATTTAATAGCGTCAATAATATTTGTTCAATATTGGGGAACATTTGGTGTTTTCCTTGGAACATGCATTGCATTTATATCAATAAATATATGGTATGATCCATATATAGTTCATAAACATGCATTCAATAAGCCCGTGTCAAGTTTTTATATAAAGAATGCTTCTTATATATTAATCATTATTTTTTCTGCAGTAATATCACAGTGGATTTGTTATTTTATACCTATAAGTAGCAGTGTTCTGGAGATAGTGGTTGATGGAATTGTTGCTATGATTATTAGTAACTTGATGTTTATAATAGTTTTCAATAGAACTCAGGAGTTTCAATATTTGTTAAAAATGATTAGGTCTGTTTTAAAAGGAAAAGTTAAGGGGAGAAAAGTTGATGCATATTATAAATAAGATTTTTAATTCTTTTGAAAAAAATGGAGTAAAATACTGTCATTTTAAAAGTAACCAGCACTTGGATGAGAGTTTTGATGGGACTGCAGACTTTGATGTGTTGGTTGATTATAAGAGAAGTAGTGATTGTGAAAGAATTCTGTTAGAACATGACTGTAAAAGGTTTGAGCCAGAATACATTGGTGCCTATCCTGGTGTAACCAATTGGATTGCTTTCGATTCGGAAACAGGTAGGATATTTCATTTACACTTGCATTATCAATTAGCAAGTGGTAAATCATTGGTGAAGGAATATATATTACCTTGGAGAGAATTGATTTTAGCAACAGCAATCAAGAGTGATGAATTTAATATATTTATATCAAATCCAAATGTTGAAATATTATTACTTGTGAGTAGAATGGTCATAAAATCAGGAATAAGAAAAAACCTTAAAGCAACATTTAATGTATTTAACCTATCTTCTGATATGGATCGAGAATATAAGTATTTAAAAAACTTGATAAATGAAAATGACCTAAAAGTATTAGCACAACAAATGTTCTCTTCAGATAGTGCGAAACAAATAACAAATATTATAATCAACAATACTACAATTGGTTGCCAACAATTTACGCAATTAAGAACTATAATTAGAAAAGAATTAAAAAATTACAGGAGAATAAATAGTTTTTCCGCAGTATTGAATAGTAAAATGCTCCGGATTAAAGAATTAAAAAATAAATTTTTTAGTAGAAAACTTGATCAATATTATATTACTAAAAAAGTAACGCCTTCAGGAGGTAAAATTATTGCCTTCATTGGAGTTGACGGTTGTGGGAAAAGTACATTGTCAGGCGAAATTACGGCGTGGTTGAACTATAAGATTGAAGTCAAAAGGTTTTATATGGGTGAAGGTGATGGTAAGGTAACTGTATTTGCAGCGCTAATAAAAAAGTGTCGTTCGCTTGTATCACGAAAACGAACAAAGGCGACAAAAGAAAAGACTAGTTTTAATAGTAAAGACGACATTAAGCAAATTTCTTTCATGTCAAACCCTAAAAAATTTGTAAAGAAGTATATCCATTCTTTACTGATATATTCAGTAGTTAAGAATAACAGAAAAAAAATCTTAAAAATGCATAAATATCGCATGAATGGTGGGTTTAGTATATTAGATAGGTATCCACAATTGCAGCATGAGGGGATGAATGATGGTTTAAAGCTTGGAAAGTATTCAGCTCAGTTAAAAAGCAGAAGAATTAAGAAGTTAGCGCAAAAAGAGAGGGCTTTGATGAGTATTGCTGAAATGGTACATCCGGATATTGTATTTAGGCTAAATATCAGACCTGAGATTTCGATGCAGCGTAAACCTGAAGAGCAGACGGATTATGAAGCTATCAAGTATAAGGCTGATGCATGCAAAACTTTAGTTTTCCCTAAGTCTGTATTGGTAGAAGTAGATGCTGAGCAGGAACTAGATGATGTAATTCTTGTAGTAAAAAGAAAGATTTGGAGTGAAATCTAATGACTTTTATTGAATTTAACGGGTTACCAGGTTGTGGAAAATCTACGATAGTAAATCAGTTATCGGCTGAACTTAAAGCAAAAGGTATAAAGGTATTATTATTAGAGGACGTAGTGTTCTTTAAGAAGAGATCAACTGAAAATAAAAAGCTGCAACTAGTTAGTGCTTTCTTTGCTCCTAGTTGTTTTAAGCTTAACTTTTTTGCACTTAAAATTGCCATTGAGTCGGGAATTTCAATAGAACGAATGCGGTACGCAATGAGATTGATAAAGCTCAATTATCAGGTCAAAAGAATATTAAATAAGAAGAATGGAGAGATACTTCTTTTGGATGAAGGATTTATTCAGTTTATTACATCCATTCCTCATGATAAAAGGTTTGTTAAAGAAAGTTCTGTTAAAGAAATCTGTCAATGCATAATGGATCAATACCCTGGTATACAAATTGTAAATTGTTCACTTCCTATTGAAACAACAATCGATCGGTCAAAGAATAGGCAGTCATCAATAAGTAGATTTGATAATTTGGAAAGCGAAGAACTGAGAACACAATTGTGTACAAAGTTAGATAATATTCAATTGATTCAGAGATTTATGCCGAGGAAAAGCCAATTTGAAGTTAATCTAGCAGAAAATATAGAAGAAAACATAGCACGTTTAAAAGTCTATGTTGAAGAGAGTATAAAAATTATAATTTAAGGAGGAATAACAATAAGATGAAAATAACAATAGCAGGGACAGGCTATGTTGGTCTTTCTAATGCAGTGTTATTAGCTCAACATAACGAGGTAATTGCATTGGATATTATCCAAGAAAAAGTAGATATGATTAATGACAGAAAATCTCCTATCATAGATAAAGAGATCGAAGAATACCTGCGAACAAAGCAGTTAAATCTTACTGCAACAACAGATAATTATAAAGCTTTTAAGGACGCAGAGTATGTTATTATATCTACACCTACTAATTATGATCCGGAGAAAAACTATTTTAACACAAGGACGGTTGAAGCAGTTATAGCCAATGTATTATCTATTAATCCTGATGCTACAATGGTTGTTAAATCCACAGTACCTGTAGGATATACAAAGAAAGTAAGAGAGATGTTTGACACTGAAAATATTATCTTTTCACCAGAATTTTTAAGAGAAGGAAAGGCCTTATATGATAATTTATATCCTTCTAGAATTGTTGTAGGAGAGCAATCAGAGAGGGCAAAGGTGTTTGCTGATTTATTAGTTCAGGGAGCAATAAAAAAAGACATTCCCGTGTTATTTACAGATTCAACAGAGGCTGAAGCTATTAAATTGTTTGCTAACACATACCTTGCTTTAAGAGTTGCATATTTTAACGAGCTTGATACCTATGCAGAGGTTAGAGGACTTGATACAAAACAGATTATTGATGGCGTATGCCTTGACCCTAGGATAGGTAGTCATTATAATAATCCATCCTTTGGTTATGGTGGGTATTGTTTACCTAAAGATACCAAACAGCTGCTTGCAAACTATGCGGATGTTCCTCAAAATATTATGGAAGCCATTGTTGATGCAAATAGAACAAGAAAAGATCATGTTGCAGAAATGATTCTTAAAAGAGATCCAAAGGTTGTAGGGATTTATAGATTAACCATGAAGATGGATTCTGATAACTTCAGGCAATCTTCAATCCAAGGTGTTATGAAGCGTATTAAAGCAAAAGGTATTGAGGTAGTAGTGTACGAACCTGCTCTACATGAGGATGAATTTTTCCATTCAAAAGTTATAAAAGACTTTGAAGAGTTTAAGCAAATCTCTGATGTCATTGTTGCAAATAGATTGTCTGATGATATTAAAGATGTTGAAGATAAGGTATATACAAGAGATTTATTTAGAAGAGACTAAATATTTTGGACAACCATAAGAGTTATAAAGAATAAATAACAACCCAAAAATCCCAGGCAGCTTTATTACTAACAATCCCCTGGGATTTACCCCTATCACCCGGGCCTAACTTTACAAGTGGCATGAGGTGTAGGGAGATGGACTGAAGCTTAGTATATAGGATAAAATAAAGGGGATAATTATTTTTACCTTGATATATTATGAGATTGAAGAGGGTGCTTTTGTCAATCAAAAAGTGTACCACTCTGCTAATCA
>Ga0334882_1000492_pt1 | contig 60914 bp, 52 predicted proteins | sample GraSluR1_MG_5_FD_207226 | JGI IMG/M metagenome (GOLD analysis project Ga0334882, IMG submission 207226) | Sludge microbial communities from methane-producing bioreactor in Wageningen University, Netherlands - Granular Sludge_15_04-R1 | ecosystem: Engineered > Bioreactor > Anaerobic >... | reverse complement strand
CCGCACGATCCCGGCGAAGAACGGATCGCTGAAGACCCTGGTATCCGGCTCGTGGGCGACGAGTGCGACCAGGTCGGTGCGATTCGTCATCAACGCCCGCGCCGCCAGGTTCGGGGAGTACCCGACCTGGGCGATGGCGGCCCTCACCTTCGCCACCAGGGCCGGATCAACCGTGCCCACTTCGTTGACGACCCGCGAGACCGTGGCCCGGGACACGCCTGCCTGTGCTGCCACCTCTTCGAGGGTTGGCAGCCGAAGGGCCTTCTTCGATCGCGGCATAGGCAACGCATCCTAGTCCTCGGCCCCAAGAACACCGAGGGCGCTGGCGGGAGACGCTGGTCTCCCGGATCGGACGCACTTGTGCCAGCCGGCGGAAGTGCGGACGAGCCCGAGCGACCGAATCGGACACCCACGTCGGGCGGCAGCAGGGCCCGGCATTGCGACAGACGGTGCCCGAAGCCGGAAACGCCCCTCCCGAGAGATCCTCGGGAGGGGCGTTTCCCCTAGTCAGCGCGGAGGTGCGGGGACTTGAACCCCGGAGAGGGTTGAAGCCCTCAACCCGCTTAGCAGTAGGCCTCCCCACCGTTCGCAGGTGTTCATACATGGCCGTGACCAGCCACTTCACTCTTCGGGTGGACCCCGACGAACAGCCCCGGACCCGGACGAATTGAGACAACTTCTGGCCAAACGCACCCACGGACCCCCGCGCGAGGCTATGTGCACGCTCGAACTGCAAGTGGGCCCGGCTGAACCGCCCGGTCACGGTCGCCGGCGGCGACAACGCCCGCTGCAGCGTCAGCGTGGAGGGCACCGAATACCGGCCGCCGCTTGCTCGATCGCCGTTCAGTCCGGCCGCGCGATGCCGGTCTCCGCCCCACGCGGCCCGCAGGCGGTCCGGCACTCAGCAGTTGATGAATGTCCTGGGCTGCTGGGCTGCATTCTCCCCGCGCCCGCTCCCTGGGCACACTCCCGCAGGAACGCCAAGGCCTTACAGGCCATCCATCTGGGACTTGGGTGTTTCCGCCTCCTTGCAGACGCGGGTCCGACATGATTGGTCGCATACCGCGAACAGATGGAGCAGAGCCGTGGGCATCTTCGACTGGGGAACCAAGAAGTCGGCACCGGCCCCAAGTTCCTCGTCGCCCTTCCCGGCGCCAGGAAGTCGCCTCGATTCGATCCCGGCGATGGACGACGACAGTCTGCTGTGCATTCGACAGTGGCTGGATGATTGGTTCAACGCCCTGGCACAGCAGAACAATCCGACGCTGATGCGGCTCCTCACCACCTACGGCGAGGCGCTGGACGGAAACGGCGTGCGGGCCACCTTTGCCGCGATGCAGAAGGGCATTGACGGAGATGCCCCGCGCCAGCGGCCGTGGCGCTGGCTCAGTCTGGGCGCGGCGAGAGCGAACGAGTACGGGGATTTTGACACTACCATCAAGATCTTCTACTTCATGTTGCAGTTCGACTCATTCGTGCGCGAAGCGATTGAGGCGGACGACGTCGACGGCTTCATCGAGATCGGGATCGATCCACCCACCCTGCACAGCAAGTTCCTGGTGGCCGAGCAGGCCGAAAAGGCCATGCTTCAGGCCGAGAACGACACGGTCGCCACCCCGCTGGGAGACCTCTCCACCGGCAAGCTCCTCAACGCCGTGGTCACGATCCTCGAACCAGCCGAGGGCGAGTTCGGCATGGACTTTGCGAAAGCCCGCGGGCAGTTCCTCGTCGGAGCACCCCTCGGGGGCGGCGTCTGGGCCGATTCGAAGTCTGGCGAGTTCAAGTACGGTCGCCGGATCCAGAGCTGAAAAGTTCCACGCGCTGGGGATGTCGCACGGGTTTCAGGTGGGAGAACGCACCCTTGGCGAATAGCCAATCCGCGCGGCCGTCCACGCAGGCCAACGCGTTTTCGCAGCGGACGGAATTGGAGTCGGCCGATTCGGATGTCCCCACCGAGGATCGACGCTCCCGAACCATGTGCCCGGAATCTGCCCCGGCGCCGCCCCCAACGTCGGGGATCACTAGGATTCGATTCTGACGATATGAATGGAGCCCGAATGGCCGCCCAGCAACCCGCCGCCCCGTCGGTTCCCACCCTGGCTGCCGCTGAGTGCCGTCAGCTCCTGGCCGATGCCTTGGCGGCGCAACTGTCTCGGGAGGTCGGTAACAGAGTCACCGCCACCGCTTCCGCGCTCGACGACGCCGCCTGGTTGCCGCTTCAGTCGTCGCGCGGACCCTCAAGCATGTGGGTTGCCCCGCTGGACATTACGTTCGAGCACTCGGGCGCGCGAGCCACGGCACACATCAACTGGCCGATGCCATGGGATCGTGCCCACGGTGTGCTGTGCGAGACGGCCGTCGACGCAGAGCCAGTGCGACCGGGCAGTCACACCGGCCTCTACATCGGGGGTCCGCTCGCCGTTGGGCAGGGAGTTCGCCTCAGACCTGGTCTGCATGTCATTCCGCGTCCGAGTGGGTCGGGCGACCGGCAGCTCGACTGTGTGGTCGCCTCTCTCCTCGGGAGGGATGTCTTTGGTGCGTCCGGCAAGGAGTCCACTTGGAAGAACCTTTCCTGGGCAGTCTTGGGAGGGCTGCCCGCACGATTCGTCGACTCCGAACTGCGAACGAGCATGCTTGGGCTTCTCGGACTTGATCCGGAGGTACGCGATCGCGGCTTAATCCTGAACCTACTGCGCCTAAGTGCGACGCTCCCCGAGCATCGCAAGAACCGTGAAATGCAGCGATTCATCGAGGAGGACTGCCACGGAATTACGCCAGCGGTCGTCGATCCGGGGTCGGCGCCGCGTCGCACATCAGCGTCCCGAAACCGACTCTTCGGCGCCGATGAAGTCATGGCCGAACTGGTGTATTCCCGAATGTCGAGGCAGCAAGCGCGGACGTCAGCCGAGGACGACGGGGTCGCAGTCTGGCTTAGCGAGGTCGCCGAGCGAGTCTCTCGAGCGACGGACGCATCGCTGGCCGCGCTCGCGTCGGGGAGCGCAGGCGTGGCGTCGATCATCCGACGCCCCGAAGAGGGAATGACCCTGACTCGCATCGAAGCCTCGTCGCGGACGTGCTTCCTCGGGTTCCGAGGTATCGGCAAGATACGCGGACGCGCCGACCTTCGCGATCTTGAGCCAGGGTGGCGTGGGCAGCTCTGCCCGGTCCAGACCCCCGAGTCGAAGGACACCGGGCTGGTGCGGTACGCCGCGGTCGGAGCCCGTAACGACGCCCCCCCGGAACTGGATGAATGGTTTGACCTGTCGGCAAGCGCGGCCCTCATCCCGTTCGTCAACCACGACGACCCCGCACGCGCGTCCATCGGATCGAAGAACCTGAAGCAGGCGGTACCGGTCCATCGACGTGAACCTCCGCTGGTCTACACCGGCTGGGAGCGCGTAGTCGGGACGGCCGACGGCACCGCCCGGGCGCCAGAGCGCGGGACGATTGCTGCGATCGAGCCAGGGTCCATCACGCTCGATACCCGGGGCGGGCGCACACGCGTCGCAACGGGCGCGCCCTGGCTCCGACGGTCCCAGGTCGACAACGAGTGGTTCGTCGACGTTGCCGTCGGCGACCGGGTTCGCGCCGGCCAGATCCTCGCCCACGCCCCCGATGTGAAGATCGTGAACAAGGCGAAGAACGAGGCCGAGTTGTGCTTAGGAGTCAACGCGCTGGTGGCACTCACTCCGTGGCACGGCCTCAACTTCGAGGACGCGATCGTGGTCAGCGAGTCGCTGGCCGAACGCCTGGGATCCACCCACATCGTCCGGGTGGACGAACCAAGGGCGGCTGAAGAATCCGTGATGTGGCTGAGCCGTCCCATCGGCGGCGAGCCCGTGCCGGTGAATGCCGGGGAGCCACTGCTGGTGGTCACCCGGGCAAACGGCAGGACTGACACGATCAGTTCCCCCGTGGCAGGCGAACTGTTCGAGGCATTCCTGGATAATGCCAAGGGCACGGTGTCACTGCTGATCAGGGTCCGCCGGCCACTCGCTGTCGGCGACAAGCTGTCGAACCGCCATCAGGGCAAGGGCGTGGTCAGTGCGATCCTTCCGGACGACCAGATGCCACGGCTGCCCGACCACCAACTCGGGGGGAGGCGGATCGAGATGATCCTCAACCCGGTGGGCGTGCTGCGTCGGCTCAACGTCGGCCAGCTCTGGGAGATGCACGTCGGCCTTGAGTCGCTCCTGACGGACGGGGAGCGGCGGCGGGTCGGACGGATGGTCGCAGCGCCCGCTGCGCTGGGACGGTCGCTCGCCCAGCTCGGCGCGCCGAAGGGTCGAGTGAAGCTGATCCTTCCCGGCGGCTCGCCACTCGGGGGTGACGACGGCGTCGTGGTGGGGCCGCAATACATCATGAAGCTCAACCACTTGGCCGCGTCGAAGCTGTCCGTCCGGGACGGCACCGCCTCCACGTCGCCTGTGACAGGCCAGCCGAGCCGTGGCCGGAGGTACCGCCACGATCGCTGGATCGGGTCGGCGCAGCATCTGGGTGAGATGGAGGTCTGGGCTCTAGAAGCTGAGGGGGCGTCCGAAGTGCTCGCCGACATGTTCGCAGCCCGCTCTGCTCCCAAGGACTGGGCACAGGGGAAGCCCCGCGCGTCCCTGCGCGCGGTCCAGGCGCACCTGGCTGTGGGTGGGCTGGCCTTGGCAGTGAACGATTCGATCCCGCGCCCGCTCCAGGACCTCGCTGCCTCCGATATCCGCTCGCTGGCGCCGGTGTGGCGGCACGATGACTACCCGGAGCTGCCTCACTGGAGAGAACTCGCCCGCTGGGACGGACCAGCACGCCAACTCGACCTCGCCGCGCTGGTCGCTGCGTTCGGCGAAACCGCCGACGGCTTCGAGCGACCGGTGTACGACGGAGGCGATCCGTTGTATCGCCCCGACGTGCACGGCTACGCGGGTACCCCGGAATCCGAGCAGGTACGCTATGCCATTCCGCTGCCACGCACAATGCGCCATCCCTGGACCACCAAGAAGGGGCCGGAGTTGCCCCGAATGGCCTCCGTCCCCGTCCTGCCCCCCGCTTTCAGGGTGGCGACGCCGTTGCGGCGCGGCCTAGACCGTGCCTACCAGGATCTTGCCTGGCTCCTGGTCGAGTACGAGCGAGTCGCCCAACAGGGAAATGAGCAATCCCTTCAATCACTGTGGAACCGCATTCGCGAGCGGGTCAGAGCAATCCTGATCCTGGACCCCGACAGCGTCGGCGCGCGACTGTCAGGCAAGCGGGGTCTGCTGAGCCGCTACCTGCTCGGCCAGTCAGTCCTCTACTCCGGCAGGGCGGTCGTTGTACCCGATCTGGGCCTGGGGCCCGATGAGGTCGGACTACCCGCCCCCCTGGCCAAGGGACTCGGCCTGAACGGACTCGACCCGGACGATGACGTGGTCATCATCAACCGGCAGCCATCTCTCCACCCCTACAACCTGGTGGCGTTGCGAGCCCGCCTGACCGAGGGCACCGCGATCCATCTGCATCCGCTGTGCCTAGGCGGCCTGGCCGGGGACTTCGACGGCGACACGGTCGCCGTGCATCGACCGTTCACGCACGCCGCCAGACGCGAGGCCTGGGAGGTGCTCTCCCCGGCCGAGCGGGTCAGATCTTCGGCCAGCGGCACCGTCCTAGCGAAGCTGGATCTCGACATCGCGCTTGGCCTCTACCGGGCCAGCACGGGTCAGTGCGGAACGGTCCCACCTGTCCTGGACTCCGCCGGGACCGTTCTCGACACGGGCCAACTGTCTGTCGCGGTGGAGAAAATGGTCTCCGCGATGCCGGACGGGGAGGCTGCAGTGAGGGCACTGGACGAGGTCGAGCGCGCCGGCTTTGAGGCTGCTGTCGGCTGGTCCATCGGAGCCCTGGACCTGTGGGAGGACGGGGAGGGCGGCCATCTCGCCGAGGCGATCGCTGCCGGCGTAGCTGGGGGCGAGAAGGCCGTCAACCAACTCCTCCATGCGCGGGGAAAGCCCAATGACCACTCCGGGCACCCCAACTCCGTGGTGCCCAACGTCGCGGGGTGCTACCTCACCGGCCTGTCAGTCGACGACTACTTCGACACTTCTCCCGTCGCGCTTGCCGAGCTGGCCCACAAGAAGCTCACCACTCCCCGCGCGGGACAACTGACCAAGACCCTGGTGGCCATCGCCGACCCGGTGACCATCTCAAAGGCCCGGTGCGACACAGACGAACAGCCGCGCTCACCGCTAACCTGCTCCGCCGACGAGGGAGTCTGCCAGGCCTGCTACGGCGCCGATCCCGGAACGGGGAGTCCGCCCCGAATCGGCAGCCGGGTCGGTGTGCTGGCCGCAACGGTGATCGGCGAGCGCTCCACCCAGGAAGCCATGAAGGCCTTCCAGGCAGGCGGCGGTCGCGGCGATGCCCTCGGAAACGCACTAGATGACCTGTATGCGGTGTTCGGGCTCGGGCGTTCACGTGCCCTCGATCTCACGCTTGCCGGGCAGCCACGCAGGCGAGCGAAGCCGCTCAACCTCGCGGAATTCCTTGCCACAAGAGACGGCCTCCACGATCGGCAGCGCCGCGGCGAGGCGCTCCAGCCGCTCGTCGACCTGGCGCTCACCAGATTGGGAGGAAAGGTGGCGGACGTGCACGTCAAGGTGCTGCTTAAGCAACTCGTGGACGCCTACTTGGTGCAACATCCGGCGCCGACCAGCGACTTCTCGAATCACCCGACGATCACGCTCGAGCCGGCGGGAGGGACGCTCGGCGTTATCCGCCCTCGACCGGAGCAGATCGATCCTCAGCTTGCGGAGTTCATCGACCGGGTGAGCGAACTGCTCACGAAGTGGTTGCCTATCGTCGTTCCGCCGACTTCGGGTCACGGACTCAGGGCGGTGCGGCTGCGGTCCATGCGGAGCCAGTGGGGCAGTTGCAGCAGGAAGACAGGCAAGATCTCGGTGAGCCTCAGGCTCGTCGATCGGGATCCCCGGCTGCTGGAGTACCTGATCGTCCATGAGTTGGCGCATCTTCACGGAAAGGGCCACGGTCCTCGGTGGCAGGCAGTAATGAACTCCTGCCTGCCCGGTTGGCGATCGAGGGCGAACGAACTGCGCCCTGGCGACCTGGCAACCTTCGCCCAGCAGCGCGGTCGGTCCGCCTTCGAGACCGCCACATCCCGCGGTAATCTCGCCGTGCTCACTGACACCGATGAGGTCGGCATCGGTGGGTTCCGAACCAGACTCGCAGCGGGAGGCCAGCTGTGAAGGCTGCGCGAAAGCTCGGCACGACCAAGACGACGGACACCAGGCGCCGGACAAAGCCTCGGTTCAGCGCTGCGACGAGGTTTGCCGCCGCGAGCGCGGAACGCCACCTGGACGCCGACTCCCCCACGGACTGGGACACCGACCCGTCGGAGATTGACGACGCCCCTCCTGCTGCAGACGTGCCCATCGGCTATCACGACGACGAGGACGGTGCCGTCTACGACGAGGACGGAGAGGACAGCGATCTGAGCGCTCCACGCTCTTCGTGGGTCCCTTGGGTCAGGCTGTCCATCTACCTGCGTGACGGCCAACTGATGTACCTCACCGAGCTACCCGGATCCGACCAGCCCGATCTCGCGCGGTCCTTGTTCCATCTGGACCGGGGCTGGGGAACCACCGCGCAGACGCTCATCGACAGCCAGGGCGACGCGTTGCGCTGTTCCACCCCACTCGCGGCGCTCCACGCGCTCAACCCGTTCCCGATGAGCAGTCTCGAACGGTCCGCAGGCCAGGGCAGCCGTGATCGACGCGTGGTGGTCAACACCCCGTTCGGACTCACGCCGTTGTGGTTCTTCGCCCAGGGGCGCGGGGACAGTCTCTTCGGGGATCTGGAGCGCCTAGGCAGGGCACTGATCGCCCGGCAGGAGTCCCGGCTGAGCCCGGAACTGGTCACGGACGTAGTGCGCACCCCGTCGGTCAAACCCGACTCGATCCGCCGTGCGCACGGCCGGGCACTGCTCGCCGTGGCCCAGCAGCCGGCAGTTGTGGCACGACATCGGGCCAAGTGGCCCCTGACCACGCCCGACGACCTGCTCGACGATCTTGGCGTGGTAGCACGCGTCGGCCGCTCGTCCGCCGTCGCTTCTCTGACGTTGGCTGGCGCCTTCGATCCACCGGAGTTGCTGATCGCCTCCTCGGCCCGCAGCGAGCCCAGAAGAGAGGCCACATGAACAGGTGCGTTGTCGTGGGCGCGGTGCCGAGCGCGGTGATCAGACTGGTCGAACAGGAAGCCGACTCGGTCGTCCACAAGGCCGTCGACGACACGCCCCGCGTGGACGGAACCCACCTCATCCTGCACGTGGCCGCGGGTCCCGACCTCGCGATCTACCAGGACTGGCTCGACGCGGCGGCTGCGGCCAACGCCCGGACAGGCCTGACCAGCGAGACGGGGCTCACCGCCGAGGTGACCAACCTCCTGTTCCACGAAGGCATCGTCTACGTCATGCGCCTCCTCAATGACGCGGATCGGGCCGTGCCGGAGGCGGTCCTCCAGCTCCTGCGTCAGGATCCCTACCAGGAGCGTCCGAAAGAGGACGACATTCCCCTGGGCCAGTACTTCACGCCGACGAACGATCCAGTCCAGTACCGCATGCAGCGTCAACTCTCACTGTCCAGCAAGACCATGGAGGTGTTCCTCCGGCAACTCCGCGACGCGGTACTCGCAATGCAGACTCCGTTCCCACCGGCCGTGCAGGCGCTTCGGAGGACTCCCCCCTGGAACCCGATGGGGGGATCGACCAATGCCGACAAGTTGCCCGCCGGCGTCCCTTCACTGCGTGACGTGTACCGCCTGCATGAGACCCCGCAGGCGCGACGTCTCCTTGACCCCGGTGCCGGGGACAGCAACGCCCCGGCCAGCGAGTGGGCCACACCGAAACTGCTCATCCGTGGCGAGTCCGGCTCGGGCAAGACGTTGGTCGCAGAGATCGTCAGGGACCGGATCGCCGCCGCGCTCGGGATGAGCCGAAGCACCTTCCCGTACGTAACCGTCAACTGCGCCGCACTCACCGCGGACAACCTCACCCATGAGCTCTTCGGCACTGCCGGCGGAAAGTTCAGCGATATCAAGGACCCGGTCGTCGGTGTGCTGGCCAAGGCGGCCTACGGAGTGGCCTTCCTTGATGAGATCGGTGATCTGGACCTATCAGCGCAACGCGGAATGCTGGTCTATCTGCAAGACGGCATCATCCGTCCTTTCGACATCGAACCGTTCCCGGGGTTCGTGCGCATCATTGCGGCGACCAATCGCGATGTACCGCTCATGATCGAGCGCCAACAGTTCCGCAACGACCTGAACGCACGCTTCGACTTCCAGATCGAGATCCCCTCACTGAGGGAACGGGAGGAGTCCGAACGTGAGCGCCTGATCGACTTCGCCGCACTCAACCCGCAGTACAACCCGGGCACGTTCGTCGACCGGATCAGCCGGAACGCACTCGACAACCTGTCGCGTCGCGAGTACCGCAATGGCAATTTCCGAGAACTCGAGACTGTGGTCCACACCGCGATCACCAAGGCCCGACGCCGGGGTGCCCGATGCATTCGGACCAAAGACCTGCCCGACCAGTCGGCACCGCTGGCCGTACGCGACAACGACGCCTACGTCGTGAACGTCAGCCAGGCACCTGAGGGAAGGATGATGGACGTTTCCACCATGGGGGACATCGCACGGGCCGCAACGATCACCCACTCGCCGGTACTGCGCACCCCCGAGGGGAACGAGTACGTCGTGACCAGCCAATGCGTGTTCCGGTACCGTCCGGACAATGTGACGGAGCGGGCGACTTAGGGCTCGCGGCGTGCCTCCAGGAGTTCGTCTACCACCTGCGTGCCGTGGATGGCCCACCATTCCCGCCCCATGACGGATGCACCGAGTTCGCCGTAGGCGCGAGCGACCTCTCTGAGATCCAGTCCGCTCTCCGCGGTCGCCGCACGCCAGGCCTCACGGCAGGAGCAAGCCGTCGAGACCAACTTGTCGAGCACAGCGCGGTCTGCGCTGTCCCGGTACTGATCGAGGCCGCGCACGACCCGCTCGAGACAGTAGGGGCAGGTGGTCGGCGAGGCGAGAATGGGCATGCCCGCCGATGCCTGCGGCAGGCCTGCGTTGTAGTCGAAATACCACGCCGGGGTCACCGCTCCCGGGTAGTCCTCGGCGAGCCTCTGCAGAACCTCTACCAGGGACCACAGCGACGGCGGCTGGTACCAACCGTGTCTCCAGAGCCACGCCAGGACGGTCCACTCCCTCACGTGAAGCGGAAACACGACGCAGCCGTCCGCGCCGCACTCCATCGCCCATCGAACCGCGCGTTCCGCGTCACGAATCGCGGTCCCCTCGGGCAGGAACGCTGTTCCCAGGCTGACGTTCGCAAGCACCCGAAGACCATGGCGGTGGCACACCTCAACCGCGCGACGGAACTCCTCCGGGTCGAGTCGTTTGTTCACACACCACTGCAGGACCCATGGATCGGCCGACTCCAGTCCGAGTTCGATGACGCCAGCCTTGGGCGAAATGGCGGCGGCGAATTCCCTCATGCTCTCGTCGCTGACCGTCTCGGGACGGGTTTCGCACACCACTGTGCCGACCTCGGTCTCAGCGACGGCCGTGAGAATGGACGCGCGGATCTCGTCCGGCACCTCTCGAGGATCGAACATGCTGCCGGACGGTGACACAAGAACTGTGCTCTGGCCATCGGGTTGAACCCCTCGCAGGGCCACCCGGATGTCCTCAGCCACTGTCTCCGCAACGCGATCTCCGACGCCGTAGTTGCACATGGTGCACAGGCCCTGCCTGTCGTACGTGCATCCGGATGTACGGAACCACACCCGGATGAACGGCTTGCCGTCCACCACCTCGGTTCCGACGGTGACCGATACCTCAAGTGGGTAGTGCGCCCGGCCGAGCCGCAAGCGGGCGCCGACTGCGCTGAGGAATGGGTTGCGAGTCTGGACCACGTGCCCTAGAGGATCTCGTACAGGCTCAGATCGCGCCCGCCGCGCTCCATCACGGCCAAGTTGCGTTCGCCCGTCTCCACGAGGTCGCTCTCCCCTAGTTCGCGCGCGACTGCAAGTGCAGCGCGCGTCTCGTTCCACGCCGCCTCGGCTGAACCATCCAGGTAGTCGACCAGAGCGCTGCCCAGGCGAACCTTGACTTCCCCCCGAGCATTGCCTTTGCAGACCGCCGCAGCCTTGTTGTAGCTCTCCCTCGCCTCAGCCAACCGTCCCAGTGTGAGCAGGAAGAACCCGCGCTTCTCGTGGATGAATCGTGCGAGCAGGCCCCTACTCGGCGAACGAGGACCAACGCTTATCCCACTCGGCTCTGCATCGAGGAACAGCGAAAGCTCATCAAGCAAATCCAGCGCCACCTGCGATCCGTTGATGACATCAAGAGTCTCCCCCTTGGCGTAGTCATCATTCACACGGCTCAAGGTGCCGAACGCCCGTCCCATGACAACAACTGCCACGCCTTCATGCCAGCCCGTGAGCGTGAAACGCGCCAAGGCTCGCATGCGCCAGAGTTCTGCAACTTCGAAATCGCGAGGGTCCTGTTCGACCGCGGCCAGGCTCAACAACCGGCAGGACTCGGCGTCGTGTGGGTTGGGGTCACGTGCCGCCATCTCGGCCCAATGGGCGTTGCCCACTGACAACGCGGTGACGGGGTCAACGCTCGGCGCCAAGTCAGCAATCTGGATGTACAACTCGATGGCATCGCGCATAGATCAAGCGTATCGGTCAGTGCCACACCACAGGGGTTTCCACCTGGGTCTCGCTCGGCGGCTCACGCCGTGCCGGTGCCCACATCGAGGCGTACCCCAGAGCGATCACGCCCATCAGATCGCCCTCAAGGCCGAGGGCCTGCTGGATCTGCGGCTCGATGATATTCAGATCACCGAGGTAGGCGACTCCGATCCCCAGCGAGTTCGCGGCCAGCCAGATGTTCTCAAGCGCGGCACCAAGGCCCATCGCCTCGAATCCGTATCCGGTGAGGGAATTCACCAGCGCATCGGGCGTTGCCCGAGCCAGCGTCGCACGTCCCCCACTGAACACTCCCCTGTTCTCGATCGCGACGATGGCCGGCGCTACACGGACGACGTCCGCCGACTCCCGCACGGTGGAGGACCAGTGAGGGGAAGGCGTGCCGGTCTGCGGATCGTGCGGGACGTATTCCTCGATGCCGCTCGCGCATGCTGCGGCGTCCGCGAACTGACCCTTGAGGGACGCGTCCTGCACGACGTGGAATCGCCACGGCCTGGCATTCTTCGAAGAGGGCGCCGCCAACCCGCACTGGAGTACAAGCTCAAGATGCTCAGGCGCCAGCGGCCGGTCCTCGAACCCAAACCGGATGCTCCGTCTCGCCAGAATGGTGTCGACAACTGCGTTCACCGGATCACCGCCGGCCTGTTGTGCCATGAGCAGAATCTACCGTGGCGTCGCGGTTCAGGAGCCCGGGCAGGTCAGCGGAGGGCATTACGATGAAACCGCTGTTCGCATCCGTGCTGAGGGAGCCACTTGTCCACCCAACTGAGTCAGGCGGAACGCCTCAAGTTCATCCTCCTTGCGGAAGGTGCGAGCCTCACCCGCGCTGCGGAGGAAGCCCTGAACGATATCACCGACGGAGGTCCGTGGTCCCCGGACGACTACGCATCGACGCGAGGAGTGATCCTGCGGCTCAGTGACGACGTCTGGGTGAACGTGACGGTCGAGCGGTACAGCCCGGGCCTCGAGTCCCGGCGGCGCATCACGCTGGACCGGGGTGTCGACGGCTTCTTCGTCCACGGCGTCGGCCTGGAGAGCTCAGCGGCCTTCTGGCCTCCGGCGAGCTACCACGTTCGCGACAACGGTGACGGTCGGCCGTACCGGAACTTCGTGGTCACGCACGGGGATCGCGTACGACTCTCGCCGACGATCGGTTGCGCGATGGTCTGCGACTTCTGCAACATCCCCTTCGACGACACGTACGCCGGCGTCAAGCCGCTCGCCCCGATGCTGGACGCAATTGCGGTGGCCCTCAACGACGATCAGCAGGCAGCGCACCACCTGCTGATCTCGGGTGGCACGCCGGGCCCTGCGCAGGTACCTGCCCTGCAGCACGTCTACGAGTCCGTGCTCCAGACGTTCTCAGGCCTCGCGATCGACATCATGATGGTCCCGCTGCGCGGCCTCCTCGACCTGACACGGCTCGACGCGCTCGGGGTCAACGAGTTCTCGATCAACCTGGAGGTCTTCGACGAGGACGTCGCCCGACAAGTGATGCGCCACAAGCAGCGGCAGGGGCGCCAGTATTACCTCGACTTCCTGGAACACGCCGCAGCCGAACTGGGGTCCGGCCGGGTGCGCTCCATGCTCATGGTCGGCATCGAACCGGCCGAGAGAACGCTTGAGGGGGTCCGCGCCATCGTCGAACGCGGCTGCGTTCCCGTGCTGAGCCTGTTCAAGCCCGATCCTGTCACCCCGATGGCCAGCCACTCGCCTCTCGGAGCGGACGCGGCTCTCGACATCTACCTGCGGGCGCTCGACCTGGCAGATGCTCTCGGTGGCTCACTGGGCCCGACATGCCCCCCCTGCACCCATAACACACTCAGCTTTGCTGAAAGGGATTCCACCGGCGCTGGAAGGTACTTCCATCCCCTGCCTCGCCTCCACAGTGGCGCGTGAAATGGGTGCCCGGCGGATCCTGCGCATCGACGATCTCACCGACGATGACATCGACACCGTCCTGGAGCACGCGCACCGTTCTGCCGCGGGAGTCAAGCCTCGCCGCACGAGCGCGCTGATCGGACTCGCGTTCTTCGAGACCTCGCTCCGCACCCGGGTCGGGTTCACGGCAGCGGCACATCGGATCGGGGCCCATGTCGTCGAGGTCGACGAGCGGCGAGCGTCGGAGATCTCGATGCCGGAGAGCCTCACCGACACGATCCGCGTCATGAGCGGCTACGTCGATGCCTTGGTCGTTCGTTCCGGTCGCCCGTCCGTCGAGTTGGCCGGATCGGCCCGCGCCGATGTGGGCTGGCTGAACGCCGGCGACCGCGGAGCGAACGCCGAGCACCCCTCACAAGCTCTGGCGGACCTGTTCGCCATCGAGAGACTGTGCGGCCCAATCGAACGGCAGCGGATCGCAGTTTGCGGGGACTTGCGCTCGCGAGCGGCACGCAGTCTGCTCGCCGCGCTGGCCCGACGTCGACCAGAATCGGTTGCACTGGTCACGGACGGGAGCCTGCTCGATGGGTTCGTGCTGCCGGCATCGCTCGCCCCGATCACCCGTTCGGTCGACCGGGACGGCCTTCACGCGGCGACCGTGCTTTACGCCGTCGGGATTCCCCACGGAGCGGCCGGCGAGGGGGTCCGCGCACGGCTGCGCGTGGACCGCAGGATGCTCGAGACGATGCGTCCGAACGCCGCTGTGCTCTCCCCCATGCCGATCATCGACGAGATCGCTTCGCCGGCGCGTCGCGACCCACGCATGCGCTACTTCGAACAGAGCGACCTCGCGCTGCACGTGCGCAGTGCACTGCTGGGCCTCGTCGTCGGCACCGGATAGCCGATGACGTTCAGTCGTGGGCGGCGGCCGAACGTCTCCTGATCTCGAGTCGCGCGGGCACCGAGCGGTAGGTCATCCGCTCGGTCTGTTCAGCCAGCAATGCTTGGGCGGAAGATGACGGCGCCCCCGTTCCGAAACCCTCGAACATCGGGCTGTTCGCAAGGACCGAGACATTGTCAGCACCCGAGGTGGCACAGTTGTTCACCGTGACGGCGAGCGAGTCACTAGCGTTGCTGAGGCCGAACACCATGGAGTCGAGAATATGGACGGCGCCTTTCAGCCCGTCGCCGAAGAAGGCGTCGGCCAATACGCACTGGTATGCATCCAGTCTGAACGCCGCGGACGGATCACGCATCGCGTCTTCGACCTGCTCCGTGACGGCGACACCGCGGACGGTTGTGTAGTACAGCAGCACGTCTCCGCTGCCCTGCTCGACAAGGTCTAGCGAACTCCCGGCCATGTGACACAACGCCAACTGGCCGCCGTCCGAGAAACCGCAGTCCTTCATCAGGAGCGAACTGAGCCGGCCGCCGTACATAGCCAGTCCGTGCTCTTGGGGGTACCACGGAACAGAGATGGAATCCGCCTCGCTGGACGGCACCGCAGCAACCCCGGAGGTCGGCGAGTAGACACAGTCCGCCCCTAGACGTTCACCTCGGTACCACTGCAGTTCGATCACGAGGCGGGCGACATCGCTACCGTCGGCGATGAAGCTCGGCAAATCGCTGGTCGGATTCTCCGGCCTGCTCTGGATCAGGCTGTCCTGGCCGACCACCAACTCGGGCGGGGCGGGAGCCACCTCGGCGGGTGGCTCTACCAGGGCGTCCTGCCACGCGGCATCGAAGTCGAACTCGATGTTCGTCGGTCCGAGGATCGCGCAGCGTTCGAACACCGCGCCATCCAAGAGGCAGTTGACGAAAGTGACGCCCTCGAAGCTGCACCCCTGGAAGATCGCGCCACGGAAGTCGCAGTTCATGAACACGACCGAACGGAAGGTCGCACCGATGATCCGGCAGTATCGCCAGCGGGTGTTCACTAGGTAGCGAGGATTGTCCTGGGAGTTCTGGAAAGGCGCACCGCTACGGCTCGCCCAGTCGAAGCGGCGGCCTTCGAAGGCCACCAGCGACGAGACCGCGATCCAGGGCTCGGTGCCCACCCGCGTGGCCCACGCTTCCAGTGCGGGGCCGAAACCGTCGTGGACCAGTGAAACGACAGTCCGTCCCTGCGGGTGGACCCTGCCGCGCTCGTCCTGGACTGGACCTTGGTGGCCGGCCTGAACGGCGGCCGGATCCTCACCGGAAACGATCTCAATGATCGACGCCGTCTCGAGCCAGTCGATGGCGAACACGAAGGCACGCAGCACCTCGAGGAAGAGCTCCCCGCTGGGGAAGCCCAGCATCGCCCCTGCGGAGACATCGTCAGGATCATCTAGCCAAGGCACCACCGGCTGCACGCCTTCGTGCGCCGCCGCGTCCCGCTCCGCGGAGGACTCCTGCAGTGGTATGGGCCAATCCAGGATCCGTGCCAGATCCTCGCGTGTCGCCGCCAGATAGTCGAACTCAGGTCGCGACCTCAGGCTGACGAGCGCTTGTGCAGCCTCCATCGCATCGTCTCGGGGCCACTGGGCGAGCCTGAATTCACGATCCTTGCTCCGCAGGAGTAGGTCGCCAATAGAGCGCTCAAGCTTGTAGCCCCCGCTGGACAGGTGGTCGACGGCGTCGATGACGCACCCGCGAGTCAGTGACCTCAGGATTGCCGGGACCCCGGCCCGGATCGAGCCTCGTCCCACCTCCGGGTCTACGGCCTCTGGGTCGAGGGCTTCGCAGGCCTCCATGCAGTGGGTCAGCCGTCCCTCGATGACCAGGTCAAAGCTGTACCCGAACAGGTCGAATCTGGTCTCAGCTATGTCGGAGTCCCTCTTGGCGGCCTCGACGAGCACTGTGATGTCCTCCTCGGTCACCTCCGCGATCTCGGCTCCCACCCGTTGCCTGGCTATCTGGTGCAGCGCGTACAGGCAGGCCTGCACGGCGAGCAGGGGCGGCGGCTCGTGGAGTATGCCCGACATACCCGGCTCGCCACCGACTTGGGCCGAGCCTGACGGACTGCCAGCGGCGTCGTGCCATAGCGTCATCAACAGGCCGGCAGCGTCGCCGGTGATCGAGGTAACGTCCTGCTCGGCTGGCGCGAGGATGACACGCTCGATCTGCTCCCCCCGGTCCATGGGGCCGAGTTCGAGGTAGGCGGTCGTGAATGGCTTGGCGCGGTGAATCAGCTTGGCCAATCGATGCTGGTACTCCGAGCGGAGCGAGATCACGATCCTCACCGTGTGCCCTCGGTTCACCGAGAGGATCCACTCGGCCACCCGGTTGAATCCCCCCCTCCCCAGCCTGATCAGGGACTCAAACTGGTCGAGAACGAGTACTGCGCGACTTCCGTAGAGCTCGTCGAGGACGTCGATGAGTCCTCTACCCTCTTCAAGCTCGGCGATCACGGCCGGGTGTAGTTGACCGGCCGCAGCAAGCTCGCGGGTCAGGAACTCCTCCGGATCCTGGCTTCCCAGCCCGCCCCAGGAGCGCCAGACGAACGGGGCAAAGCTGTTGAATACCAGAGCCTGAGTTAGCCCCATCTGCAGCAGGGAGGTTTTGCCAGCTCCTGATTCGCCGTGGAATACGATCAGCGTGTTCTCGTTCAGCAGGTTGAGGAACGCCATCGTCTCGTGGGTCCGTGCTACGAAACGGTATGGCGCGACCGAGTCGAGCCGCGGGTTCAGCGGCCGAGGCCCGGCCCAGGGGCAGAAGGACTCGAGTTCCTCGAACTTCTCGCGCCACCGCGTGCCGAGCCGCGCATCCTGATCAGACATCCGCGCTCTCCCTCCCAGCCAACGCTTCTTCGAGTCCACACCCGCGGCCTTTCCAGGGCCAGTTCCTGGCATTCTCATCGCGGAGATGCGCCAAGTAGTGAGAAAGCTCGGGCGTGATCGAAGCGGGTGCTTCGACGTCCCCGACGATGTCAAAGCCACACCACAGCAGGATGTCGATCGCCCTTGCGTTGAGCGGCTTCCGGTTGAGGGCAAGACCCGTGTGCTTAGGACGCCTCGCTTCGGCTGTCTGATTGATCAGTCCGGCCCCCAAGATCTGTGAGACGACGCGATAGCGAATCACGGGGTCTGAGAGCTCGACCCCTAGCAGTATCCAATAACGCCAGAAGGCACCACTGGCCGGCGTCGTCAAATCATGCGGTAGTCCCCATTTCTGGTCCTTGACCACCTCCGGCAGACTCAGTCGGACGGCGTTGTGCTCGTCCAGCAGGGTGGCGTGGACCAATTGAATGTCAACGACCTCGCCGCCTCGGTTCCAGGTCGGCGTCGTCATCGTGCGTGTCCCATCTGCGCTGAGGCCGCGGTCCACCTTGCTGTCGAGCAAGGCGTGCTCAAGCAGGACCTCGCCCAGGTCAGAGATCACGCCATTCGGATCCTGCAGCTCCGGGAGCCTCATCAAGGGCGACCCCGCGAGCCGGACAATGATCGGGAGGGCGCCGAGTCGAGGCACCCCGGCCGGAAGCGCACGCCGAATCAGGCGGGACTCGGGGTCAGCGCCACCCGGATCACCGTCGACTCCCTGGCGGTTGCCCTGGAGTTCGGCCCCGAAGGCGAACCAGGCATCGTGGGGCGGGTTCACGATTCGGTCATACAGCGCCCGGCCCTGGTCTGGCTGGATGACGCAACCCAGCCACATCGTGGAGGCGAGTCGCTGGTCGTTCATGCCTTCGGCGTTGTCGATGAGGTTGACCGGGACGGCGACAACGAACGCCTGATTCGGATGCCTCTGCGCGACCGCGAACTCGAGCTCCAGGTCGAAGGTCGTCACGAAGGCGCTGGCCGGTGGGGGAGCGCTGGCGGTCCTGCCAGCTGACGGCGAGGCATCGGACCAGGTCTCGCCCTTCGCCTTGGCTGCGTCGGACAGGGGAGCGACCTGGAGCGGGGTAGCCCCGGTCGACGACGCCGGCAGGCTCAGTCCCTTGGGAGCGCTCGGGAGCCTCGAGGCACGGTACGCCGCCATCTCACACAGCAGATCGGCGTAGGCGCTGTACGCACTCACCCGCGAGGCCTCGTCCGCAGGCTGGGCGCCAACGTGCCAGTTGGCCGACTGCCTGGTGAGACCTTCGAGGGCACCGACCACCAGCCCGGCCGCATCGACGGCCGACCTGGGGGCGGGGCGTGGTGGCCCTTGCCTGATCAGCCGGGATCGGCCCTTGTCCATGCTGAGTCTGACCAGAAACTCCGACCACTCAGGGTAGCTCGAATATAGAGTCAGCGAGCCGGTCATGACTCCCCAAGTGATCTCGGTGAGCGCAACAAGCCCTGCCAAGGGGATCTCCCCGAGACCCCGCCCCAGACTGGTGCGCATGTCCCGGACCACGTCCAAGAGCCAGGTGTCATCGGTCGGCTGCTCGGCGAGCTTGTCCGCTAGATCGCCGAGCTCCAGGTCCGCCCGATCGCGCAGCGAGCCATCGGCGGCATCGAGCCGGAGCGTCTCGGTCGATGATCGGCTGACCGAGTGCAGCATCCGCGCCTTCGCGGTGAAGTAGCACTCGGTGAGGGCCGCCGTGGCCTCGATGAGGTCAATCTCCCAAGGCTCGTAGCCACGCACCACTGAGGTCGCAGTTTCCCGTGCCGCCCTCTCCTCGACGGGTGTGAGCCGCGAGAGCGGGGCATCGTCGGGCATCTTGCTGAGCGAGACGGGCTCATCTTCTTCCGACCAGCGGGTCGCATCCTCGTTGGGGGACAACGGCCCGGCCGAGCTAAGTGATGGCATCGAATCGAGCCCGAGGCGGTCCTTGATGAGTTGGGTGGCAAACGGCAGGAGCTTACGCTCGCGAGAATCCCGGGCGGTTCCCGGGAGGTTGTCGAGCTGCGCCTTCAACGCGGCCGGGAGAAGGGTGACGGCGCGCTCGGCCTCTGGGCTGCGCAGCCGCAGGCACTCGCTGCCGATGACCAGGGTCGGCCAGGCTCGGGTCGCGTCGGCTTGAGTGCCACCATTAGCTGCGTCGACAAGCACGTCGCAGAGGTGGCGCTGTTGAGCCCCGTCACCGTGACCCCGGGATCGATCCTGCACGAAGCTCTCCCAGGAAGTGAAGAATGGGTCCGCATTGGCCTCGGGGCCTCCGGACCCGACCGCGACCTTGTAACGGTGAGGCATCAGTTCTTCCCTTCCTTGCGAGCGCCCTGGCTCGTCTGCCAACCATCGATCACGCGTTCCCAGCCGGTGTCGAGGTCGTAGCCGGACCAAGTGAGTCGACGTCTAGCGACGAACCTTCCGACCACCGCGGACGGTTCGACCTGCACGCTGGCAGGGGCGAGGGCCTCCGCCTGCACGCCCGCCTCCACGGCTCTGAGCGAATCCGCGAGCATCGAGATATCCAGGTGCGCGGGCCTCGAACCCTTCGAGTGCACAACGACTTGCGCGAGCGGGCGTGCCTCCCGCACCTGGGTTCGCAGTGGCGGTCGACGCTGCACCGAGACGCCCAAGTTGGCGGCTACATGTTCCAGCAAGAGGCAGGGCTGGCCGGCCTCGACCGAGAGCCTCGACGAAGCAGCCGACGACCCCTGGAACCGTGGATTCACCTCGGTGAACAGTACTTGGCCGTCCTTCACCAGGAAGTCCACTCCGAAGGTGCCGCGATACCCGTAGCCACCCAGCCACCGGCCGATTCGCCGAGTCCGGTCCTCGATCTGGTCGAGGATGATGTCGGGAAGCTCGGCCGCCGCCGCGAAATCGTTCCCGCAGTAGCCGAATGGCCGTTGTCCGCAGGCGCCAATGCCGATCAACTGGACCGAGGCATGGTGGACCGTGACGCCATCTCTCCAGACCGTGCCGCCCACGTTCACCGGCATCCCGCCGTTCACATACCGCGACACGCTGACGAACGACTCAACATCGTGAGGCCACTGCTGGACAAGTTCGTCGCTGCTGGAGACCTTTGCCATTCCCTCCCCACCGGACGACCGGCTGCGACGCAGCACGATCGGCCCGTGACGAAGGAAGTCACGGGCGGCCAACTGTTCTTCGTCGGCTACGTACACCCAGTCCAGACCAGGTACCCCAGCCCTCCGGAGGGAGGACTCCACCCATGGTTTGTGCTCGAAGGCGCTCTGGTGCGCACCGAAGAGCCCCAGGTTCAGGCAGCGGTCCTGGCGAGCGAACCAGAGCGAGGACAGGAAGCGGGATGGCCGGTAGGGAACAAGAGCACACGGCGCCGCCATCACCCGAAGCAGGCCCCTGCGGAACTCCAGCGAGGCGTCCTGCTCGAGGTGGTCGTCGATGTCCCAGGTCTCGAGGTCAACCCTGCGCCCGGATGAGTCCTCGTGTGCCACCGAGTGCGCGAGCGGCCTTCGTGTATAGCGATCGATGATCGTAAAACTCGCCGCGAACTGTTCCAGGTCGCTCAACGACTCGGCGTCGGACCCGCGGATGCCCGCCCAGATGAGCAGCCGGCCGCCAAGTGAGTCCGAGATCCGTCCCAGTAGCGCTTCCCTGCTCACGAGAACTGCCAACGCTTGTCGTCGAGGCGAATGGCTTCGTGCGATCCCTCGTTGATCACTAAGAGGACCGGGTCGCCGCCGTCGCGGTCCCACGCAACCCGGATCGGCTGGCTGGCCACGGTCAGCGAACGAACCTGTTCCCAGTCCCCGGCAGCGAACCGCGCGACCTTTACGACGAGCCGGGAGCCAACGCTGACGGAGGCTGCGACGAGGAGTGAACCATCAGTCGCCAGTACGTCGAGGTCGCCCACCTCGTCGTCGCACAACCACCCCACGGCCGTGCTGGCCCCGGGCTGATTGAGCACAGACTGGCGCGCGTGGCCGAGTTTGTCCACCAAGATGACGCGGTCGCCGAGCAGCGCGCCCGCAAGACTGGGTTGTCCGTGCCACGGCTTGTCGCGTCCCCGCACCCCGCGATGCACCAGCGCAGTTCCGCCGGGCCAGGTCACCAGAACACGGCAACTCGGTCCGGCCGGTCCGGCGCTCCCATCGACCGCCAGGACCGAGATTGCCTGTTCTTCCAGCTTCGCTATACGGGAGGGCCACGATCCGATGAGCGGAACCACTTCGACTCCGCCGGGGACCACACGTGCCCCGATCGCACCATCGGGTGAGACGGCCATGCCAGCCCGACGCAGCTCCACAATTGCTTGTGCGTCTGCGGCCTCCCCCGCGCTGACTTCGATGCTCGGAGTGACTTCGGGGACTACCGGGCTTCCGCTTGGACGCCTCACTTCCACCGCATCGTCGTGAACGACAAGATCGATGCGGGAGCCCAGCAGTGCGTCTTGGATCCCAGCCCTGCTTGACATGTCCTTCGCGGGCTTCTGCGTCCCATCCTCCTCGATCACGTATCCGTACTCGCGGGCAATCATGTTCCGCGCAAAGATGAATGCCCGCCTGGCTCGGTTCCGGGCAGGCCTGCTGGACCTCTTTGGCAGGAAGGGGGGATTGGGGATCACGTACACAAAGAGCTCGAAGTGGCCATTGTTCTTCGCCCGTAGAACCGGGAGTGCAAGACGCACGCCTTCGTGCTCGTCATAGAAGGCGCGCTGCCGGACCATGTGCATGGCGTATCGGTAGGACTCCTGAGCGAGCCTAAGCACGAAATCAAGCTCAGCTACTTCCTCCTCAAGCCTCCCCCCATCGAGCACGTCCTGAGTAGCGTCTCGCTTGAATGCCAGGAAGTCCTTCAGTTCGTCCTCAGTGAACCACCTGCCCTCCCGGGCGGCTTCATCGACCTTGGTCCTAGCCTTGCCAACCCTATCGATGGCGTAGTCGATCGTCGTCCTGTACTTGACCGGCAATGGGTCCCCGCGGAACGTCAGGGCGTAGTCAGTCAACTTCTTCTGTCGATCCAGGTAGGCATCCTCCAGTTCGTGACTCGCCGACTGTTGGGTCAGATGGTCAGGGACGCGGTGCACACCGACGTCGGCCGCGTCGGCAAGACGTAGGATCGCCAGCCGGAGTTGAGCCCGGGCTCGGTCAAGCTCTCTCTGCCGCTCGGGATCAACGCCACTCCCGCTGCCCTTGAGGCGACGTGCGCCGAAGTACGTCGTGCGCCCAGCGGTGAAGTCTCCGTAGTCCTCATGGAAGGACCGGACGAGGAAGCCGTCCGTCTTGGCCTCATCGCCAGTTGGTAGTGCAGCAGGGTCCTCGCGCTTGGGCTGTCGTGGCGGCGTTGCGTCGCAGGAGGTCCAGCTCTGGTGGTGCGCGCACAACAGGGCGACGTCATCGACGAAGTCGGAAGGCCGCCCCCGGTAGACGCGGCCACACACGCCGAGTTCTGCCAACTCGCGCAGCCTGTGGCGAGGCTCCTCGTTGCGCAAGCGGGTGCGCGTCAACAGACCGTGGAAGTTCCGCACGTCGACCGGGTTGGTGGGAAACGCATCTCCGTTCCGCGCGGACGCGTGTCCCCAGTCGTGCAGCCACGCGGCAGCCGCCAGGACCACCAGATCGACGTCGTCCAACTCGCCTGCGTCGAGCAGAGGCTCACATAGGCTGGCCACGTTGCGATCCACCGCAGCGGCATGCACCTCGTTGTGGAGCACCATTTCGGGGACGAAGTTCGCATCCCAGAGGCGCTGCTCGACCCAATAGCGGGTCAATTCCCGGAACTTGCGAGCTTCATCCTGTCGTCCACGACGCTCCAGCAGTTCCGCACACGAAGACGTGAAATCGCCCGATCGGGCCAGTTGAGCATCGGCAAGCAGAGTCCTCAGCAGGTCGGTTGGCACGTAGAGTGTTTCTCTCGTGCTCTCCGACTTGTCAGCCGGTGACACCTTGATCAGAGTCTCGAAACCAGCCTCCTTGTGGCGGAGCTCTAGCTCCGCTTCGCGGGCCGGCCGGTCATTCCCGGTGGGCCAGGACGTGAGTGCGAATCGGAGTGCGCCGAGCACCAGGGAGGGATTGACCGCGGCCTGTGGTGCCGCAGAGAGCCAACCGCGACGGTCCCGCACCAGAAACGGGACTCCGGCGTAGCCGCTGGCCTGCCGAATCACTTGCCGCACCCACTCAACATCCGAGGTGTCCAGCGCGACGACCTTCGCTCCGGGCTCGGCGAACGCACCGAAGAGGTCCCCCACCACTCCGGCGAAGTCTTTCCTCGCATCTACCATGTGAACGTCCAGGCTCTCTGGAAGCACGAGTTCACGAGCGGAATCAACGTCCTCCTGGGAGGCGCACAGTATCCAGACGGCCTCCGGCCTTCTTGCTCTCGCCAGAAATGTCGTCACGCTGTCGAGGCACTGCTCCCCCGCCGTCGGGGCCGCGAAGATGGCGACCTTGGCCGATGACAGGGCTGCCGCTGCTCGGTCACCAACCGCCAGTCTCGACATTCCCTCCCCCGTCGCCCACTCCCGTTAACGGGCCGATCATAGCCATGCCAATCACGCTCAGTGCACTATTCGCGCAACGCGTCCATTCTTCGGGGATTCCCGGCTCGGGACGACTTCAGAGGCGGTAGGCGCCGCCACTCGCACTGCAGCTTCGCAAGTCCAGGGCGGACGCATCCTGCGATGCGACTACACTTCGCCATCGAGGGGAGCTTGAATACCCGGCCAATCGATCCACGAGGCAGAACCCCGCCGCCGCCGAATCTCTCGCACCATCATGACCTAAGCTTGCCTACCGAGCGACGTCTCGTTCACCTGCGAGCTTCGCGGCGACACCTGGCGGGCCTCATGGACAATCACCCAACTACGGCGGCCGCCACCGTCCGTCTCGAATCGGGCTCGACCCACCGGCTTCCCGACGACAACTGCTGCCAAGTGCGCTGGATACCGGGGTCGTGTCGGCCACAATCTCGGCCGCCCAGGCGAGAGCTACGTTCACACGGGCCGGTGCGAACCGTCTCCAGGTCCTCCACCGGTCCGGGATCACTCTGTGCTTGGTGATGGCGCCTTGGCAGTGGCTACCACGCGCGGCGGCACCTTTCGCTGCGATTCACCGCACCTGGGCTCAGCACCTCAGTCACAAGTCCGGATGATGGTTCGAGGAGCGTCAATACCAGCTGTGGGTCGGCGGGCTGGCCGCACTATTCCTGTGTGGTCTGATCTGTATCGGCCGCATCGACAATGGCTCCGGCCTTTGGGACCTGTTCTGAATGCTCGGTGCCGGCACCGGCGGCGCGATTGCCTTCAGGCAGGTGGATTGCCAGCCGGCGGACACGCCTGAACCATCGCCCTGGGTATGGGTCGCTGCACTCGGTCTCTGGCTGGTGGGCGGTGGCGCGCCGGGAGTTGTCCGTGCGGTGTTCTGGGCATTGGTAATCGTCAGCGAGATCCAGTTCGCTCACGCGGTCATCCGTCGCTCGGCTGCCGCAAGCGCGCCGGATGCGTCTTGCGTGATGAAGGTGCGATAGCCACCGAGAGGACCTGAATGCCCCAGAAACCTGTCTCGCCAGCCCCTGGTCCCCGGGCGTTCCGCCGCCCGATCACCGCGCGCGCAACCCGCCGTCGAACCGGCACAACCATCCGCTCCGCAGCGCTCACGCCAGATCGTGCGCTTCCCAGTCACGCCATAGCGGAGGAGTCACAATGACCGAGCCTGTCACGGAAGCCCGAGCCCGTCAATTGGGGGAGTTTCGGAACATCCTCTACCGATCTTGGCCGAACCGGCGCGACTACTCGTTTACGTTCACCCTCGTGAATGCGGGCTGGCGCGTCTACATCAACAACTCGCCCGATTACGGCAGCCGCGCGTCAGGCTCCGCGTCCTCGCATCGGCTCGGCCTCGGTGCGCGTCCTTTCATCTGTTGGTCCCCGAGCGGAGATGGCCATGCCGCCCCGATCGCAACGCTTTCGGAGGCCCAGGGTGTCGCCGCGTTGTGGGCGGACTGCACAGAGAACTACATCGTCAGCGGTCGGTTCGAACCCGGTCCTGGACGACCCATTGTCCAGGACCGGTCCGTCCTGAACGGGTTTACGGCAAAGCAGACGCCGCCTTCGCTGGCCGTGGCATCTGCGGCTTCCGGCTCGCGCCGGAGTTCCCGGTGGGTGGAGATCCGAAACCGACTCTTCAACTAGCAGGAGCCAAGCACACCGGGCGATGCTCGGGCGGTCGCCAGGGTATCCGCCCAACCTACGTCACCGATCCTGACTCGTCAGCTCAATCCGTGCGCCCGGGCTGATCATCCCGGCACGGTCCGTTACCGCTCCACGATGAGCCGGTGACTGCGACGGTCCACCGGACTTCCGCATCCCGGCGCGACGTGGATGCGCTTTGCGTGACGGTCGATTGCCCCGGTGCGCACGCCCGGGCACTACCAGAAGGGATCGCCATGTCCGTGCTCCTCCCCGTTCGCACGAGCACCATGCTTGAGGCCGGAGTCTTTCAGATCGAGGCCGAGAAGAACCTGCTCAGGCCCGCCGCGCCCAAGCCGCGGCCTCCGATACTCAGGTCTGTGCCCGAGCCGCCGACCCCGGCACGTGAAAGTGCGGAACGGCTCGACCCGAAGCTCCAGATCACCCTGCACCCGAAGGGTTGCCGATGCTCATTCCATGCCTACGGCCGACCGTGGGGCATTCCGCGTAGCGCAGGCAAGGCCACACCGCTGATGGCGGGACGCCGGATCGTCCTCTACGACGTGGAGAACCAGCAGGGCTCCCCCAATGCATCTGCCCTGGACGTCGCTCAGGCGTTCAGGTTCACCTGCAGCGTCTTGTCGCTGACCCGTGAGGACTACGTGATCTTCGGCATGTCGCACTTCACCGCCGACCGTTGCTCGTTCGCGCTGCCGACCAATCAGGCAGCCCTGGTCCTCAAGAGCGGTCCGAGCGGAGCCGACCTGGCGCTGATCGAGGCAGCCGATCTTGCGACGCTGTCCCGGCACTACTCGAGCCTGGTGGTCGTCTCGAACGACTACATCTTCGCCGAGGTAGCGAAGAAGGCGAAGGAACTCGGGATGACGACCTGGAACGTGTCCTCGGACCTAGCACGAATCTCCGAGCAGACCCGCGCGGCCTACGACGGCTGGACCCACCTCAAGCTCAGCACGATCAAGAGGAACCAGCGGGCGAAGGCCCAGGCGAGGCGCGATGCGCGCGCCCACTCCGCGCCTTCCGTTTCGGCCGGCGACCGCGGCTGAAGCACCACCGGCGCCTCATGTGTCCCTGACTCTGAAGGAAGGTGAGCGACATGACCGACCAGAAGTGCAAGTGGTGCAACGGCACCGGCAAGGGCTACTCCACGGCGATCAAGCTAGTACGTGGTGAGCGACGCCTGCGTGGGATCGGGCAAGGCCTGATCGAAGCCTGCGCCGCCCCGCTGCGGGCGGCGTAGGCTCGGCCCGGCAACACCAAGACGGACGGAGGCGTTGCGCGACAACCATCGGGATAACCGGTCACCAACGAATTCCCGCTGCCGCGCGCGACTACGTGATCGAGGGCATCCGCGAGTTCACTCCGCCCCTGTTCGGCTTCTCCACCCTTGCCACAGACGCCGACCAGTTCTTCGCACGCTAACTCATCGCCGCTGGTGGCACCCTCGGCGCGATCATCCCGAGTCGGGGCTATGACACATAGGTTCTCTGCGGATGACCTGTCCGAGTACGAGAACCTGCTTGCCCTGTGCTCATCGATCGAGGTGCTCGACTTCGCCGCACCAAGTGAAGCCGCCTTCATGGCCGCCGGTGAGGCTGTCGTGGGTCGGTGCCAGGTTGTCATCGCGGTATGGGACGGCCTGCCGGCGGCCGGGCTCGGCGGCACCGCGGACGCCGTCGCCATGGCCCGCGAACTGGGCCGGACAGTCATCGTCGTCTGGCCCACGGGCGTCACCCGCTAGACACACTCAACTCGGAGGCCGGACCCCACTCGGGGCCGGCCTCCGCGCGTCTAGACGCAGCCCGGATGCGTATTGCGTAGACGTCGTCTGCTTCAGACCCACAACCAGAGGAGGAACCATGAAGCAACCCACCACAATCAACGAGCAGGTGCCCGGCGGTACGTTCTGCGGCGGCGAGGAGATCCCCGCCGGCACCTTCCACGGGAAGCACTGCACGAACTGCGGCGGCTACATCACCTACCCCGAGAGGTTCAAGGTCTGCCCCATGTGCCGGCACACGCTCAACTGACCAAGAGGCACAGAGAAGTCCGAGCCGGTTCAGCGAAGCAGAGGAGGTGAGAAATGAAGCGGATCGCAATCCCGTCGACCATCTGCAGCTACTGCGACGAGGAGGTGCCCGACGGCACCTTCTGTGGTGGTGAGGAGATCCCCGCCGGGACCTTCCACAAGGGCTAGAAGCTCACCGCAGCCGGGGGCCGCTCAAGTCGAGCGGCCTCCGGCTTCGCTTCACCAGACGACCACCAACCACCAACCACCGAAGGGACGACCATGTTGTTCAACCAACTACGGCAACGACTCCTCCCACACGCCCCCGGGTACCGCCCAGCGACTCCTCGACTGACAGCAACGCCGACGGATCCCTACCGCGGGCAGGTCTTTGAACTCGACACCGCCGAGCTTGCCGCCTCGATGCCATTCGCCATCACACGCGAGGCCTACGAACTGATCCAGCGCACCGTCGGTAGCCGTCCGGCCGAGACGGGCGCTGTCCTGGGAGGTTCCCGAGCAAAAGGCCTCATTACGCGGGTCCACCTGGACGCGTCAGCCGCGATCACCCGCACGACCTATTCGCCCGACATCGCCGAGGTCAACCGGTTGCTCCGCGAGGAGTGGGACCGCGACGACGTCGACTTCATGGGCTTCGTCCACAGCCACCCGGCCGGGTACCCGAGTCCGTCCGGCGGCGACCAGGTCTACGCCGACCGGATCCTGTGCGCACTGCCGCGGTTGGACGGATTAATGGTGCCCATCGTGCGGAGCTCGGCCGACGCGGGCAGGTTCTGGCTGAACGGGTTCGTGGCAGTTCGAGCGCACGAGCAGCCGGCACAGGCAGGGCTGCCGTGGGAGGCGGGAGCTGGCGTCCGGATCCTCCCGGCACCTCTGACCGTCGTGGACGGCAAAGGGATCCACAAGACCGCCAGCGAGAGCCCGTTTCGCGAGCGGGTGGTCAACTCCTATGACCCGGCAGTGATGGCGTCCACCCGGATCGTCTCGGTCGGGGTGGGTGGCTCGGTCGGCTACCTGGAGTCGATGGCGCGCAGCGGGGTCGGACAGTTCGTCCTGATCGACCCGGACGTGATCGAGCCGAAGAACGTGGGCACGCAGGCTGTCGATCCGATCGACATCGGCAGACCCAAGGTTGCGGCCATGGCCGACCGACTGGCACGGCTGAACCCCGACTGCCGGGTCTGGATTATTCAGGCCAAGGACTCCGCGATCACCGATTTCGCATTCCGGCAGCTCCTTCTCGGGACGCTCCCAGGCGACCCGACGTTCCCTGCCCAAGCCGTGCTCGGCGCGTTCACCGACAACTTCGCATCACAGGACCGCTGTCAACGACTCGGCCTGCAGTTCGGGGTTCCCACGATCGCGGCCAGTGTCTACGCGGAGGGGCGCGGCGTCGAGCTCGCCTTTGCGGCTCCGGGACTCACCCGCGCCTGCATCAGGTGTGCACTGTCGTCGCGGTATCACGCCTACCTCGCTGAGGGCTATGTCAACGACGTCACCTCGGACGGCACCCCTCTCCTGGCGACCGACCGACTGAATGCCTCCAAACAGGTGATCACGCTGGCGATTCTGCACTCGCTGAACCCGACCGCTGATTCTCGCCACCCGGCGACGATCCGCTGGCGCCGGACGATGGAACTCCTCACCGACCGCAATCTGGTCCTCGTCCGACTGGATCCGGACAGCCCGCTGCCTTCCTTCCGGCCGCTCGCCGCCGTGTCGGACGGGAGGTGTGTCATGGACGACACGGTGTGGCCGAAGCCCACACCGGACGGCCCGACGAACCCCGGTGGCGCCTGCCCGGACTGCGGCGGAACCGGGGACCTCGCCGACGCGATCGGCACCTATGTCGACACCCGCGTGATGCCGACTGCCTATGGCAGCGGCCGCCGATGCCTTCCCGTCGCGCCTGCCTCGGCATGACCGCCGCCACCCGGGGAGACCCGACCGCTCCCCGGCACCAACCACAACGAAGAGGAGACACACGATGACGAGTCTGGCTACTGCTTCGCCGGCCACCCTGGCAACGCTGGATGTGCGGTCCCGAGACTGCTGTGTGGTGTACACCGACCACCCCATGCCTGCTGGCACTACGCCGAGCACCGGCGAGATCGGCGTGGAGCAGACGCGGTCCGCTACCACCTTGTATGTGCGCCGGGGCTATCGCTACGACGGCGCCGACGAGAGCGTGCGCGAATGGCTCAGCAACGGAACCCGCAGCTTCGGGTCGTTCGGCGCCTGCATCGCCTGGCTCATCCAGGTGATCGCCGGAAGCGCCCCCACGACCGGACAGGAGCCCCCCATGCGGCGGCCGGTCGCCGAGGTCACAGAGCTCGACCGGGTCGAGATCGCCGAGCAGCCCGCAGCGACCGCAGACTCCCTGGAGGCAGCCCTGGCCGCGCAAGTGCTGGGTCAACCCGCCGCCGTCCGCGGGCTCGCTGAACTCGCCGGTCAGCACCTCACCAAGTCTCGTCCACGCCGGCCGGCCTCCGCGTTGCTGGTCGGCACCACCGGCACCGGCAAGACGCTGGCGGCTGAGCAGTTGGCGTTGCACCTCACCGAGAGCAGCGGAGCGGAGTGGTCCTACCAGCGGCTCGACATGAGCGAATTCTCTGAGCAGCACAGCGTCTCCCGGCTGTTCGGAGCCCCACCCGGCTACGTGGGCTACTCCGACGGACACGACCTGGCCACCGCGCTGAGGACAAACCCCCGCTCGGTGATCCTCTTCGACGAGATCGACAAGGCGCACCCGCAACTGTGGCGTTCCCTGATGAACCTGATGGACGCCGGGCGGCTCGGCGGGCAGGCCGGCGACATCGACGCTCGGCAGGCGATCCTGCTCTTCACGTCGAACAAGGACGCCGCCACGATGCAGACGATCACGGAATCGGACGATCGGCAGCGGGCCTTCCTGCGAGAGCATGGGTACCCGCCCGAGATCGTCGCCCGGATGGGCAGGATTCTGGTGTTCAGACCGCTATCGGCTCAGATCCGGATCCAACTGGTGGTGCTCACCGTCCAGCGAGTCGTTGAGACCTTCGGCCTGAGTCTCGGCCACATCGCGCCGAGTGCGGTTGCCGACCTGGCCGCACGCGCTCCGCTGAGTTCCGGCGGGCGCGACGTCGAGTACTTCGTCGAGCGCGAACTGGCGCAACAGCTCGCCGCGCACGCCAACTCCACGGGGACGGTCGAGATCGACGCCGGATTGCGGGTGACTGCCGCCGCTTCGGCCGGCTGATCCTTCGGATGCGGATTGCGTCAGCCGAGTTTGCGATCGGGCGCCGCCCGACGGCATCACCCAGTCACTGTGAGGAGAAGCCATGCCCAGCAACAATCGCGGCCGCACCGAGTCGCTCGAGAGGACCGGGGAAGGACGTGAGCGCGCGTTTCGTTTCACCGGGCTGGTCCCGCGCCAGGACCCGGCCAAGGCCGCCGCCCTCGCCATCCACAACCTCAGCAAGCTGGTCTCCGAACTCCCCACAGATGCCCTGATCGGGTTCGCTGTCACGGCTCACGGCATCTCCGGCTGGGTCAACGACTCGGCACCGACGGACTACCTGACCGACCTCAGGTACGCGCTGAACCCGATCGCCAGGATCAAGTCCGCTCCGCATCGAGCGGACCTCTCCCGGCCGTTGCTCGAGGTCGTCCCGGTTCATCACCCGGGGAGTCGCACCGCAGTCGGCAGCGAGAGCGAGCACCGTCCTCAGTCGCTGACCGTGCCCGAGATGAACGCGGTGCCCACCGCCGTGCTCGATCCCATGTGGGACTTCCTCAAGGTGCTGGACACGGTTCCGGGCGGCATGATGTCGATCCTGATGTCGCCCGCATCCGAGCTGGAGCAGGAGATGTCCGACGCCGTGTGGCGGGCAACCTTCACCGAGCGCACCGGTGCCGCCTGGCAGCTGTACCGCGGAACGCCGGTCCGGCTCCGGGTGGTCCTGCACGCCGACGCGGCTGAGATCCCGGCACGGCTGCGTGCCGAACTCAAGGTGCTCACCCAGCAGCTCGCCTTCCGCGAACTCAGCCCTGCGGACGAGCGGGAACTGGCGCAGCCCCAGGTGCTGGCCGTCAAGGGCCACGTGGTGCCCGAGGGTGTCTTTCGGTCCCTGGTGCGCCTGCCGGGCGCCACGGAAGGCGTCACTGTGCCCGGCCTTCGGACGATCCGCCCACCCAAGGTGCAGGTCCCGTACGACCGTCCGGCCAAGCCCCCTGTCGCTCTCCGGCTGGGTCGTTGTACGGCGGCCAACGGCCACGCCCGGTCGGTGTGGGTGTCTCCGGATGATCTGTGCCGGCACGTGCGCATCGTCGGCTCCACCGGGTCTGGCAAGTCAACGGCTCTGCGTGGGCTGCTGGGGCAGCTGATCGAGCAGGGCTACGGCGTCATGCTTCTCGATCCCCACGGGACGCTGGCCGCCGACGTCGCAGGGGACGTCCGTGACCCCGATCGGATCCTTCACATCGACTACTCGGATCCCGAGAGCGCACCCCCGTTCAACCCGCTGCGCGGCAGCACACAGGCCGAGTTCGACGCTCGGCTCCAGGGATTCGTCAACATCATTGTGGACCGGGACTCCGAGGAGTACACGGGCCCGAAATGGCGGCGCACCTTCGGCCTGGTGGCCAGGGCCTGCTGGAAGCTCCTGGGCGAGCGGGCGTCCCTGGTGGCGGCGTTCTCGGTTCTCGGCAGCCAATCGCTGACCAAGGAACTCGCCGATGCCCTGCAACGGGTCGACCCGTCGTTGCATGCACAGCTACACCAGGAGCTCGGAGACATCCGCGGTGAGGCGAATTCGGATCTGTGGTCCTGGCTGGTCTGCAAGGGCGAGGAGGTCCTGGGATCCGAGGGGTTGGCCCGGATCCTGGGCACCGGGGCGAACGCCGTTGACATGGACGAGGCGATCGATCAGTCCAGGGCGGTTCTGGTCAACCTGGGCCTGGGTCGGCTCGGCGAGCGCTCCGCGCAACTGCTCGGCTGCATGTGGATCTCCGAACTGCGGCTGGCGATGCTCAACCGCAAGCCCGGTGACCGTCCGTTTGTGCTGGCGATCGACGAGGCACACCTGTTCCAGTACGGTGCCCTGCCGTCATTGCTCGATCAGGCCCGGAAGTTCGGCATCGGGGTGATCGTCTGCCATCAGCGGCCGGACCAGTTGCGGCACCAGTTGAGGGATGCGCTGGCGGCCAACGCCGGCAGCTACCTTCAGCTGCGTACCGGGAGCCCGCAGGACGCCGCGATCGCGTCCGCAATGCTCAGCGACTGGCCGATCACAGACCTGACGCGAATGCCGGATCTCTCCGGGGCAGCAGTGGTGTCCCGCAACGGCGTTCCGTCCGAACCCTTCTCCATCGCATTCGACTTCTTCAGGAGGAACGCCGCGCTGCTCTCAGATGTCGAGCTGAGGGGATGGCGCACCGAAGCGGTGCGGCAGACCGCCTTCGACCAGTTGGTCAGTCCCTACCTAGCGCTCGAACCCACCACAAGGGCGGGCATCTCCAAGCAACTGGCGGCGGCTCGCGCTGAGTATCGCGACCGGACACCGGCCCGGCTCTCGCGTCCCGATTCGGAGGATCTGGACGTGCCCACACAGCCCGCTTCCGCGAGCCTCCCCTCCTGGCTTGACTAGCCAACCAACCGAACCCGAAAGGGAGATGAACGATGCTGGAACTGAATGAGGGGTTTCTCGACCAACTCGGCCTCGGCGGCCTTCCCGAGCAAGGACGACACGAACTGCTCTCCAAGGTCTACACCCAACTCGAACTGTCTGTCGGTACTTCGCTGTCCTCCGGGATGAGTGACGCTCAGATCGACGAGTTCGAAGCCTTCATCGATCACGACGAGGTCCGCACCCTCGAGTGGTTGCACGCCCACGAGCCAGCTTGGCTCGAGTCGTCCGATGCCGGCGCGCTGGACATGTACCAGTTCGCCAGCCTCAAGTGGCTGGCCCTCTACCGGCCCGATTACCCGCAGGTCGTCAACGATGCACTGGCGGATATCCGGCTCGAACTGTTCGAGAACCGGGGAGCGATCCGCGCCCACTTCAGCACGTCAGCTCCGGCCTGAGCGAGTCATCCGGATGCATCTTGCGATCTGACTGTTGCCATGAATCGCTACCCAAGAGAGGAGGAGGACATGCACTACTACGACCCTTACGCACAGCGCATTGCGACCCCAGGACCGTTCAGCTTCGCGATCCCCAACGAGGTGCTGAGCCGGAGGGACCGCTGGGCCATCAAGAGGGCCGCGAAAGGGGAGCGGCCGCGATACCTCAGGCTCCTGCCCGGCGACCTGAGTCCCGTCCAGCGGCGCTACCAGGAGTCCTGCAACTCCGGACGCCTCGAAGTGCGCCGCCAGCGGGTCGCGTACGCGAAGGCGGTGGGCGACGCTCTTGTCGCGGCGCAACGTGACGCCGCCCTGGCCGCGATCGACCCGCCGGCGCTGCCGTCACCCGCGGGGCTCCCACCCGCGGCAGGCGTCGAACGAACCGTGTGGCTCACCGAGATGCGTCGGAGTGTGGCCAACGAAGCCGAACGTGAGCGGCGCAGGGCTGCAGCGGCGGCCGCCGACGCAGCACTGACCGCCTGTGAACTCGACATCGAAGCCATCGATCATCTGGCAGCGGTGGCAATGGAAGCCTGGGCACGCTTCGCCCAGACGCTGTTCGAGCTCCACAGCGACATCCTGCTCGGCAGGAACAACACCAACCCGACGCTCTCGTTGGTGAGGTTCACCGCGCTGCAGGACCCGCCGGCATTGGAGCCGCTCGACTTCCGTCCACGACGAGCAGAGGTATCCGCGGCCATCGCCGCAGCGGGGGAGCCAGTGCCGACGGACCCCGAGGCGGAACTCAACAACCAGGACGAGACCGAACCCAACAACCACAACGAGGAGGAGCACGATGTCTAGGAAGCGCAACTACGAGGTGGAGATCACCGATCCGACGCTGGACCGGCCGGTCGGGCCGGCCGACACCCCGCTCAGTGATCATCGGAGCCGCCTGCTGGCCGCCGAACAGGATGCCGAGCGGGACGCGAGCTCACATGCCTTCGACCAGACCCTGATCGAGTATCTGGGCGACAGCCCGCTGCCGGCAGAGGCCGAGGCGCACAGGCGGCTCGAACGCGAGCAGGCCGAGGCGACGAAGAAGCTGTTCGAGGCTCGCTCGATCGGGCAGTCCTTGGCGGAGACCGGCAAGGTCAGCCTCACCGTCAACGGCCCCAGGCTGCCCCGGGATCATCGCACGACGATCGCCCAGGAGGCGGAGAAGCTCGCGCAGGCCGAAGGCGGGATAGCGGAAGCCGAGGCAACCCGAACGCACCTGGTCGCCATTCTCGACGGCACGCAGGCCGACGCTGAGGGCGTGGTCTGGACCGGTCATGCGCCGGTCAAGCCCGGCCCGGACACCCGAAAGGCAACGGTTCGCTGGTCGGCGGCCAACCTGCGGGACAAGGCGCTGTCGTGGCTCCCGCTGCTGGTGTTGGGGCCCGTGGAGGCAGCCATCGTGGTGACCACCCTGATGGTGTACCTGCGCACCGACGACGCCGTGGCCCCGATCGCGCTGGCAGTCGCCTTCCTGGTCGGACTGATCCTCCTTCCTGGTCTGATCGGACAGTCTCTGGCGAAGGTGTACCGGCGCGGATTTGCGATGGGCAAGGAGCTGTGGTCCATCTCGATCCTGACCCTGTTCTGGCTGGCCGCGGTCGCCTCCACGGTCTTCTTCCGGGTCTCCGCGGACAGGGACGCAGCAATCCGCAAGGCGGCCAAGGCCCAGGAGGTGCCCATCGACCAGGTGAACGCGGCCGCCGCGTACGACCTCGTCGTGCATGTCCTCGCATGGCTGGTGCCGGTCGGCCTGATCGGTTTCGCCGTTGTCGGCGCGAAGGTCCTCTGGCACAACCCGGTGATTCGCGCGCTGATCCGGACCGACCTCCACCTCATCGACCTGTTCGAGGCCCGGTTCCGCCATGCCTCGATCCGGGAACGGGCCGAGGCACTCATCGCGGCGAGGGCCGCCGGGGCGGCCAGCGCTTGTGCAGAGTGGGAGCACTTCCGGGACCAGGTCCTGCCTGCTCAAAGCGCGGAGTACCGCCAGACCTACCGAACCTGGCTGTGCGTCTACTGCGGCGATCCGAACATCACCAATGGCCTGTTCCCGAAGGCGGCCTGAGATGCGCATCGTCAACTGGTTCTGGCGCAACCGGAACGCCCCGGACCTGGGGACCTGCCCGGGCTGCGGTGCTGCACTCCTCGAGTGCCCGGCGTGTCGGGGGGACTGGAGGACGCACGGCTGCCGCAGCTGCCAGATCGGGGCTGTCTGCCCCGATCACCTCAACAAGTGGATCTGAAGATCGAGAGGAAGCGTCATGAACACCAGCAGGACCACCACCGTGCTGCTCAGTGCCGTCCTGGCCAGCCTCGGCAGCCTCACAGGCTGTCAGGCCGGGCCGGCGATTCCCACCGAGCCGGTGTGTCTCGGCTTCGTCGTCGGGGCCAGAGCAAACAGCGCGCCGGTCGCCGGCACCACGATCAGCGAGCTGCTGCCGGAGCGGCCGGCGGTGGGCAGCGTGATCGCAGTCACCGGGGTTTCAGGCTCGGCCAACGGCGACCCGCTCTATTCCGAGACCGTGCCGAAGGCCGGCAACTCCGTCGATCAGGACGAGGCACAGACCAACGTCCGCAACGGTGCTGTCCAGGCCGTCAGCCGGGCCGCGGCGTCCAGCCCGCAGGCGGACCTGCTCGGAGCGATCGAGGCGACCGCGGCAATGCTCCGTCCGTCGGGACAGGCCTGCACGCTGCACGTGTACGACTCCGGCCTGCAGACCGCCGGCCTCATCGAGTTCCAACAGGGTCTGCTGGACGCCTCGGTCAAGGAGGTGCTGAAGCGGATTCCGCAGGCGTCGACCCTGGCCGAAATGACGGTGGTCTTCCACACGCTCGGGGCCACCGTTGCGCCGCAGGCTGCGCCCGACTCGACCTCGCTGGCGGACCTGACCGCGATCTGGGCGGGCATCGTCGAGCGGCGCGGCGGCCGGGTGACCGAGCCGGACACGACCGGTTCGAGCGGTTCGACCCCGGAGGCAGGACAAGCGGAACTCCCGGCCGTGGATGTGGTGACGATGCCGAAGCACACGATCGACTTCGGCGACATCACCCGAACCTGCGATCGGGGCTCGACCACCTGGACCATCCCATCCGACCTACTGTTCGGACAGGGCGAGTCCACCCTGTCGGCGAGTGCCCGACGGGCTCTCGCCGAGCCGGTGGACATCCTCACCGCTCACCCCACGGCCAGGGTCACGGTGGTCGGACACACGAGTTCAGAGGGCAGTACGGCAGGCAACCAGGAACTGTCCAACCGGCGCGCGGCTGCCGTCATGTCGTACCTGCAGGAGTCGGTGGGCACGCGGGTGCGGATCCGCGCCGTCGGCAAGGGTGAGTCCGAGCCGACCGTCGACGAGACCGGCAAGTCCGGCACCGCGCTGGAGGCGGCGCGACAGGCGAACCGGCGGGTCACCCTCCGCATCGAGGGAATCGACCAGTGCTCGTGACGGGGTTCTGCCGACGACCGCATCAGCCACTGTCCCGGGGGCCTTCGCCGAGCCGCGCGTCCACAGCGCGAGGCCGGCGTGTCGCATCGACGACGCGCCGACGCCGGAACGACACGCCCGCGTGTCGTTCCGGCCGGCAGCGGGCAGGTCTATGCTCCCGTCCTTCAGTCTCCTGTCCGTCCGCGGGCCAGGGACGCCGATGACGCCCCGTTCGCGGACCCAGGCGGACCGCACGAGCGCCCGCGGTGGGAGGGATCATGCGCAGCGGCAGCTTCCCCGGCGACCGTCCGGTGACGGTGTCGGTGTGCTGCGGAGTAAGTGAGAACCGTCAGTCCGAGCATGCGGTGACGATCAGCCCAGCAATCGTGCCAGAGGCTGCCTGGCTGGTGGACACCGGCCACGACCTCGAGGCAGAGCGGGTCGCGGTGGCCCTGGGGGGTGGTCGGTTGACCTGCCTCGACCTCACCGATCGCGAGGTGCCGGCGATCGAGGGGTACTGGCACAGCCTGCGGCGCGATGTCCTGGTTGGCATCCAGCCCGCGCAGGCTCGCCGTGGCAAGGCTGCGACGTGGCAAGTCAGCGCTCGGGTGGTGGGGTGCGAGTGCGAGTCGGGGCGGTGGGATCGACCCGAGGAAGCCGCGGCGCACCTGCGCGACCTGGGTCACTGGTGCCGGATGCATGGTGCGCAGTACCGGTCGACCCAGCGGCTGCTGCGCCTGCTGCAAGCGGCGACGGGCCTAGCCGTGTGGAGTGATCGCTGGCCGTTGAGCACCTCCAGCCGTTGCGTGGAGCACGATGAGGACCTGTTCCGGTTGTGGGAGTCCGGGATCCATCCGACCGTCGTGAACGAGCTCCACACCGGGCTGGGATTGTCGGATCCGTTGAACGCGTACGCGTACCTGCAGATCGTCACCCGACAGGTCGATCTCGGTTGGCTGCGCCAGTTCGCCCCGGGTGGGCCACAGGCTGTGGCCTGGGCCGCGACGACCTGGACCAAGTGGGACGCCGCCCACCCCGCGGCGAGGATGGAGTGGTTCGAGGCGGGCCTGAATTACGGGGTGATCACGTCCCTGCTGGGCTCGCCCTACTCGCTCGGCGATGTCTCCGCGCTGGCGGCGGCGACCGGGATGAGCGCGAATGCCGCCGGGCACGTGATCGCCGAATGGCTCGCGGCCGGCTGCCGTCCATCGCTCGATGATCTGGTCCGAGTGTGCCGTTTGGTGCCCGGTGGCCGGCAGGCGCCCAGCGGCCCGGCGCTGAAGGTAGTGATGGAGCGCACCGAGAACCATCGCGGCACCATGACCGCCACCGACGTCGGGCTGATCCTGGTCGCGGTGGGGACGCCGACAGGTGCGGCCGCGCTGATCCGCCGCGGGATCCGGTCACTGGACGATGTCGAGAACGAGAACCGATGAGAGGGGGCGCCCGCCGTGGCGGTGCGAACGCGTGAGGATTATGAGGATGTGCTGGCGGCGGTGGGGGCGTGCATCAGCGTCCGCATTCCGGTGTTGTTGTGGGGCCCGCCCGGGGCGGGGAAGACGTCGGTGATCGAATCGGCGTCTGGGTTGGGCTGGACCGTCGAGACGCTGGTGATCAGCCACTACGAACCCTCCGATCTCGCTGGTCTGCCGCTGCTCGAGGGCGGGCAGGTTGTCCTCGCCCCGCCGGGCTGGGCCAAACGGCTGGCGGAAGTGGACACCCCGGCGATCGCGTTCTTCGACGAGTTCTCCACCGCCTCACCGGCGTTGCAGGCCGCGGCGCTGCGTCCCCTGACCCACTACAAGGTCGGCGACCTGCAGCTACCAGCGACTGTGTCGTTCGTCGCTGCGGCGAACCCGGCCGATGTCGCCGCGGCCGGCTGGGAACTCGCGGCGCCCACCGCGAACCGGTTCTGCCACCTGGACTGGGACCTCCCGCTCGAGGTGTACGCCGAGTGCCTGGTCAGCGGTGCCTGGCCGGCACTACCCGTCGGACCCCTGCCCGACGGTTATGACAGCGTGCTCGACCAGCAGCGCGCAAAGATCGCCGGCTTCCTGCGCGCCCGCAGCTCTCAGCTGTCGAAGATCCCCGAGAGCGCGAACGATCGGGGCCGGGCCTACCCCACCCCGCGGACCTGGGACTACGCCGGCCGGCTCTCCGCCTACGCCATCGCCAGCGGTGCCAGCGACGCCGTGGCGCGGCTGCTGGTCGCCGGCTGTGTGGGCGATCTGGTCGCCCACGAGTTCCTCGCCTTCGCCAGGATGCACGACCTGCCCGATCCCGAGGACGTGCTCGCCGGCTATTACATCTTCGCCGGCACCAAACCCGACCGCACCTACGTCATTCTCCAGTCCGTGCTCGCGGCCGTCCAGCGCGACCCGAGCCCTGAGCGGTGGACCGCCGGTGTGGACGCGTGCGCTCGCGCCGCGACCGAGGTCGGGATCGACCCCGCTGTCCCCGTCGTCCGCGCCCTGCTGCGCCCGGGCGTCCGTCCCGCTGCCGCGAAGCTGCCCGCCGACATCAAGATCTTCGCGCCGGTCCTGGCCCTCGCCGGGCTTCTGCCGAGAGCCTGACCCATGCCAGAGACCGCCAGCCGGCTCTCCGCCGCGAAACTCTGGCTTATCAGCCAGGCCACCACGCCCGGGGCGGACTCCCCCCGCGACCTGCCCTACCTCGCGCACGCGCTCTACGCGCTCGACGTCGTCGAGACCACCGCCGTCGACGGGCTCAGCGCCGACGTCCACTGGCGGGTCTACGCCAACCCGATCTGGGTCACCGACACCGACATCCCCGAGATCGGACGCGAACTCGCCCACCTGGTCTGGCACCTGCTCATGGACCATGCCGGACGGGCCCGCACCATGCAGGTCGACCCCACCACCGCCGAGCACTGGCACCGGGCCGCCGAACTCACCATCCACGAAACCCTCAACCCCGTCGGCGCCAGCCCGAAACCGACCACCGACGACGCCGTGAGCGCCGCGATCCAGCGCACCGGTCGCGCCGGCCCGAACCAGTCCGCCGAGCAGTACTACGCGGCACTCTCCCGACTCCCCGCAACCCTCCCCGACCAGGGCCCCGAACAGCCAACCGATCAAGGCTGCCGCTGCGGCTCCTGCTGCGACGGGCTCACCCGCACCAGCGACCTCCCCGCCGACAGCGACACCGACACCATCGGCCAGGTCGAAGCCGACATGATCCGCAAACAAGTCGCCATCGACTACCAGGAACACGCAGCCAAAGGACGCGGCACCACCCCCGGCGAAGCGCTCCGCTGGGCCAAAGGAATCACCCACCCCACCATCCCCTGGGAACCCCTCCTCGCCCGCGCCGTCCGCCGCGGTATCGGCTGGACCACTGGACGCGCCGAACCCACCTGGACCCGCCCCTCCCGCCGCCAATCCGTCACACCGAAAATCCTCCAGCCCGGCTGGCGCCGCCCCGTCCCCCACATCGCCATGGTCATCGACACCTCCGGAACCATCGACGACCAACTCCTCGGCAGAGCAATGGCCGAGGTCGACGGCGCCATCGCGGCCCTCGGCATCCCCGGCGCCAGCGTCACCGTTCTTGCCTGCGACGCCGCCGTCAGCGCCGTCACCCGCGTCCGCAGAGCCACCGACGCCACCCTCATCGGAGGCGGCGGAACCGACATGCGCGTCGGAATCGCAGCCGCCACCCAACAACGACCCCGACCCGACCTCATCGTCGTCCTCACCGACGGCTACACACCGTGGCCCACCACACCACCCCCCGGCTCAGCCGTCATCGTCGCCATCCTCGGACGCCCCGGCGAAACTCTGCTCGGCACCCCACCCTGGGTCACTCGGATCGAGTGTGTACTCCGTCGATGACCCGGCGTGACCACTTCCCGGAGGCGCCTCGCAGGTCACTCGACGCAAAGCGGACAGATACCTGACAACCCAGCCCGATTCCAGGCACTCAGCAAACCTGCCCAGCTAGCGTCTCGCGCGTACTCGGGCCGCCGAAACAACGAACAACCACGGACGGCCGCCGACACAGGGGGAGATAGCCGTGGCCGTTGAGGTCGACTACTACGACATTCTGAACATCGGGCGCTCCGCGAACGCCGACGAAATCACCGAAGCGGTGAAGAAGCAGATGCGTCAGTGGCGGAAGCGAACTGAGGCCGCCGATCTGGGCGTTCGCCAGGAAGCAGAGGTCCGCGTCAAGCTCATTGAGGAAGCGCGCTCGACACTCGGTGACGCGCAGCGTCGCCAGCAGTACGACACCCAGCTCCAGCGCGAGGGTGTCAAACAGGCCGCGGCAGCCACGGCCGGGGATGGCAGCGACTGGATCGGGCAGACGAAGCACTTCCTGGCAGTCGGCGACTACCACTCGGCGGCCTACGCAGCCCGCGAGGCGACCCAGCAAGCGGGCAACACTGCAGAGAGCTGGTACTTGCGCTCTCGGGCCAATGCGGGGCTCGACCGGTTCGAGGATGCGTGGTACGAGGCGCAGCAGGCCGCTCAGCTGGAACAGCGCAATCCGGAGTATCAGTTCAACAAGGGCATGGTCGCCGAAGCGATGGGGCGCTGGCCCCAGGCGATCGAGTCGTACAAGAGCGCTGCGCAGATCGAGCCCAACATCCCCATGTACGACTTGGCCGTCGGCGGGGTGTACTCGCAGACCGGTCACCACAAGGAGGCCCTGGATGTCATCTCGCGAGTGCACTCCCGCTTCCCCGAAGACGACAGCGCGAACTACTACCTCAGCATGGCACTGATCGATTCTGCGGAGAACGTGCCGAGGCTCAAAGACTCCGACGGCTACGTGGTCACGGCCCTGGAGGAGATCACCGAGATGCGCTCGCTGCTGACCCGTGCGAAGTCACTGAAGAAGCTGGAACCCGACGCAGTCACCGGGATCCGTCACATCGAGGAGTACCTCGACCGGATGGAGAAGAAGCAGTTCAACAAGGCCGCTCTGGGTTCGCTGTTCGGCGCCGGCGCTGATGGTGGCTGCTTGGCCATGGCGATCATGCTGGTGATTCCTATCCTGCCCATCCTGATGGTGATCGGCGGCCTGGGCAGCATGAACCACGGCGGCGCACTCTGGTTCTTCATCGGCGCGATCGGCCTCGTGATCGAGTACTTCGTCTTCTGGCAGCCCGGCTGGAAGATCAACCGCAAGATCCACGGTCGCTGACATGGGACGAGCAGTAGGCATCGACCTCGGTACTACCTTCAGTGCGGTCGCAGCGATCAACTCCAGTGGCCTGCCGGAAGTCGTGCGCAACGCCGAAGGCCAGACCATCACGCCCTCGGTGGTCCTTTTCGAGGGCTCGGACGTTCTGGTCGGCCAACAGGCCAAGGCCCAGCGGATGGTCAGTCCCGAAGACGTTGTCGAGTTCGTGAAGCGGCAGATGGGCAATCCGGACTTCCGGCACTATGCCCCGGATGACACCGAGTACACCGCCGAGGGCATCTCCGCACTCATTCTCAAGAAGCTCGCCTCGGACGCGGAGACGTCCCTGGGGGAGCCGATTGACGAAGTGGTGATCACCGTCCCGGCGTATTTCAACGACGCGCAGCGACTGGCCACCAAGCAGGCCGGAGAAATTGCCGGACTCACTGTCGGATCGGTGATCAACGAGCCCACCGCCGCCGCGATCAGCTTCGCCGTCGAACACGATTACAACGGCACCGTCCTGGTGTACGACCTCGGTGGGGGGACGTTCGACGTGACACTCCTCAAGGCCACCGCCGGCGAGTTCGACATCATCAACAGCAAGGGGGATCGCAACCTCGGCGGATTCGACTTCGACAACCGGGTCATCAGTTGGGCTCGTGACCAGTTCCTCCAGCGAACGGGAGTCACAGTCGAAGGGAACGAGGCCGAGGCGATGCTGAGGGACCGCGCCGAGCAGGCCAAGCATCGACTCAGCACCTCGGACCAGGCGCCGATGTTCGTGACCTTCGGTGGACACAACGAGAAACTCGTACTCACCCGAGACCAGTTCGAGTCCCTCACCACGAGCCTTCTCGAACGCACCGAGTACCTGGTCGAGGAGGTCCTCGAGGACTCCGGCGTCCCGCTCAGCCAGATCGACAAGGTGCTGCTGGTCGGAGGCTCCACCCGGATGCCCATGGTGCCGCGGCTGTTGCAGCGACTCACCGGCCAGACCCCCGACCAGACGATCCACCCCGACGAGGCCGTCGCACGCGGTGCGGCGATCGTGGCCACCGTCCGGGCAGCGTCGAGCAGGTCCGGTGACCTCGTCCCCGTGCGCACAAGTCACGACGTGGTCATCAACGACGTCGTGTCTCACGGGCTCGGAGTGGTCGCGGACAACGATCAGCACATCGCCGAGAACTCAATCATCATCGCGGCCAACTCGCGCATCCCCTGCCAGGAAGCCAGGGTCTACAGCACGGTGATGGACGGCCAGACCGAACTGAACGTGCAGGTCACCGAGGGCGACGAGGAGGACCTGCGATACGTGCGAACCCTCGGCAACAGCGTGCTGAAGATCCCGCCTTATCCGGCCGGAGCACCCGTCCAGGTGGTCTTCTCCTGTGACATCGACGGCATGCTGCACATCGAGGTGACCGATCTCCAGACCGGGAACGGTCTTGGAGAGTTCGAGATCGATCGCGTCGGGAGCCTGGACCAACACGAGCTCGACCGCATGCGCGACGCCCTCAAGGGGCTGGACGTCCTGTGATGACCGATCAGCCCGCGTCCGCGCTTCCCGGTGATCCCGTGAGCGAACAGCTCGCCCAGCTCACGGACCTGTTCCGGCGGCGCCTTCTCGAGGATCGGAACCAACGCCAGCTCATCGCCGAGCAGCAGGAACGCATCGCTCGTCTCGAATCGGACCTCAGCGGCGAGCGACTGATCCCCCTGCTCCGCGGGCTCCGGCTCGTCGTCGGCCGGGCAAGGGCACATGGCGAGGACGGCTTCGGCGAATCGATCGCCGAGGAGATCCTTGAGGCGCTCGTGGCCTTCGGGATCGAACCCATTGACCAGGCCGGTGCGTTCGATCCGGCCCGCCATGAGGTCGTCGAGGTCGAAGGGGCGCCGACAACGCCGGCCGTCTCCCGCATCGTCAGCGTGGGCTTCACCAAGCGAGGTCATACCCTTGTGCCCGCTCAGGTCGCAATCGCCGAGGCTCAGTGAAGCACGAATGGCCGAGGTGACGCCTGAGCACGTCGAGCAGATGCTCGCCGAGCTCCGTTCACAGGCCAGCGAGACAACGCGACGCCTCGCCGGTGCCCGCACGGCACTCGACCGGCTCCGATCCGACTACGCGACCCGCAGCGCCGGCGGCCAGCGACAGCTGGACGAAGAGTCATCAACCTGGCTCCGCGAGAAGCAGGCCGCCCTGGCAGGCCGGCAGGCCCGGCGCCGCCAGAACCTGACCGAGACCGCTGATCGCCTCGCCGGCGCGTTGGCGCCGGGGCCGCTCGGCATGGCTTGGGACGACCCGCGATGGGCGGATCCCGGTCGAGCAGCAGGCAGCCACCTCCGGATCGGCACGCTGCAGCTCCCCGGGATGCCGCACGTTCTCCCGGCAGTAGTCCCCCTCGTCGGTGCGCCGGGCTGGACGGTCGGGGGTTCACCGACAGACTTCTCCGGGCTGGCGCACGCCGTCGTGCTGAGGACGCTCGCCGCCTACGGCCCGAATCGGGTCCGGGTGACAGCGTTCGATCCGGGGCTCAGCTCCGACCTGGGTCTCTACTCAGAGCTGAGGCAGGTCGACCGGCTCGCGGTGCCCCCGGCGATCAACACGACCGACGCTTTCGAACACTCCCTGATCGAACTCGTCACCGATCTTGGGAAGGTGGAGGACGTCCTCGCCTCGCAGGGCCTGCACTCCGTCCTGGACTCTGGTGAGGCCCGGCAGATCCGGCTGCTGCTGATCTACTCGGCGGCTGGCCCACTCAGCCAGCAGGGCGCCCAGAACCTCGCCCAGGTACTGCGGGTCGGCGGCCCCAGAGGCCTTTTCGCGCTGCTGGCGGACGATGCGATGCGCGCTCTGGTCCCTTCAAGGCCGGGCGGCTTGCCATCGGTCTCGATTCGAGGCCGGGCTATCTCTCACTCAGAGCTGCCGGGTGTGGACATCACACGCGACGCGCCTCCCGGACGCGAGCAGATCCAGCGGATCGCGGGTGTCCTCGCACGCCGTCCGCCCGAGGACACCGCCCCTACCCTCCCGCTCGCCCAGCTCATCGATGAGATCCAGGATCCGTGGCTCAACGAGGGCGAAGCCGGCATCGAGGTCGCCTACGGCAAGTCCGGCCGGGCGAACCTGGTGCTCCGCCTGCGTAGTCAGGATCCGCCGATGCCGAATGCGCTCATCGGCGGCGCCGTCGGCGAGGGCAAGTCCAACCTTCTGCTCACACTGCTCTATGGCCTGGCCGCCAGGTACTCGCCACAGGATCTCGAGTTCGTGCTCGTCGACCTGAAGGACGGAATCGAGTTCAGCAGATTCGCACCGGATGCGTCCGGTCGCAATTGGCTGCCCCACGTCCGCGTCCTCGCCCTCGAGTTCGACCGCGAGTTCGCATTGAAGACCCTCGAGTGGGCGGAGACCACCGTTCACGACCGGGGTGTCCTCATGCGCGATGCCGGCGCCTCCACGATCGGGGAGTACCGCCGTCGCACGGGCGGGCCGATGCCGCGCATCCTGCTGGTGATCGACGAGTTCCACCGACTCTTCGAAGGCGCGGATCAGGATGTCGACCGCGCGGGCAGGCTCCTGGAGTCGCTGGCCCGAACCGCGCGCGCCAGCGGCGTGCACTTGATTCTCGCTTCCCAGACGATCAGCGGCATCCGGGGCCTGGCCTCGAAGTCGGACGCGATCTTCTCCCAGTTCCACAACCGGATCTCCCTCAAGAACACGGCTGCAGAGTCCCAGGCCATCCTCGCGCCCCGCAACGTCGCAGCGGCGAGCCTGACCCATCGTGGCGAGGTGATCGCTCACGAGGCGCTGGGCGAGGATCCGTCAGCCAACCTGCAGGGGGTCGTCGCCCACGCCGACAAGCAGTACACCCGGCAGCTCCAGCAACGGCTCTGGACGGAAGGGGCGACAGGCGTGCGTCCCAGGATCTTCCGGGCCACCACGTGGGCGCCGAGGCCTGATCGGTTCCCGGAGCCGTCAGACGCCGCCCTCTGTTCGCTCGCCCCGGGCGCTCCAATCAGCGTGACCGAGGACGCCCGCATCTTGAGAATCACCCGCGGACCGGAGCAGTCAGTGGTCGTCCTGGGCGCCGAGCCTGACCTCGTGCTCCGTGTGCTGGCCGGCTGCCTCGACTCTGCGCTGGCCAGCAGCGACATCCGCCGGGTGACCATCCTCGACGGGCACTCCGGCGGGGATGGAACCGCACCGCTCGTCGAACACCTGTGGCAATCGGCGATCCGGGCCGGCGCGACCGTTCGCCGCGTCCGGGGTGAGGATGTGCCCGCGGTTGTGGCTGAACTGTCCGATCGCACTACCCTCGCTGCACCGGAACTCATCCTCCCGCTCGGCCTGGATACCCTCGTCGAACTGGATGGGGACGACCCGGTCACCTACCTGCCGAGGACTGACCGGCTGCGCGCGCTGCTTCGAGACGGAGGCTCCAAGGGGCTGGTCGTCCTGGGCTGGTGGCAGTCACGTCGCCGCGCCGAGGATCAGCTGGGGTACGGTCTGCCCGGCGCGCGGGCCTTCGCACTGTGTGGGGTCGGCAAGGAGGACCTTCAGAGCATCTGTGGCGCCTCCGCCCGGCAACCCGACGGCCACCCAAGGATCACCTGGTACGACCGGTCGAGCCGTGCGGAGGCAGAGGTTGTCGTGCCCTTCGAACTGGCCGAGGAGAGGGCGGTGGTGCGGCGTGGATTCCTGGCCTGAGTACACCGAAGTCCTCGTCGCGCTGGCTGCCGCCGCCGAGGAAGAGGCCCTTAGCCAGTCGCAACTGGCCGCGGAGAAGGAGGCCGTCCTCGCTGAGGCGGCGCGAAGAGTTCAGGCGAAGCTGAACGAGTTCCAGTCGATCTCCGATCAGCTGGACCGAGTCCAGCAACGCGTCGACGCCTTCGTCGCGGCGTCGGGTGCGCCGGCAGGCCCTCCCATCCCGCTGGCCCCACCCACCCCCGAGAGCATCCGCAGCGTCGTCCGAGAAGCTGACCAGTGGGTCCAGAAGGCCACGCCGACGCACCAGTCGCTGATGCGATCCAGAGCTCGCCTGGCCAACCGCCCCGCGGCTCCGCCCCCGCCACCCGAATCGGTCCCCGCGGCCGGACGCCCGCTCGCCCGCATCGTGGTTGGCGTCCTGATCGGACTCGTTGTCATCGCCGTCGTCATCGTCTGGGTGACGACCCGAACCTAGGAGGAGAAGATGTCCCAGCTCACCAACCTCAAGCAGACCATCGACGGCGTGTCGCAGCAGGCGAAGGCGACCGCGTCCTCGCTGAACGCCTTCAAGCAGAAGTTCTCCCAGTCGATCGGTCAGGTGCAGTCCACCATCGGTGGAAGCACCCAGCGCAAGGACCAGGAGGTCATTGCGGCGATCACCCAGGCGCAGAGCCGGGTGGACGCGGCGGCGCAGGCGCTGGAGGAGGCCGCGCGGATAGCCAAGGCCTACGGCGAGTCGCTGTGAGCGAGGACAACTCGCACGTCCGCCAACTCCAGACTCACCTGGCGCAGTGCCTGCGAACAGTGGAGCAGATCTCCGGCGAGTTGCAGGCGCTCAAGTCCCGTCTTCAGCCAGTCAGCGACGACGTGGAGCGAGTGATCGGCGGCACTGCCCAAGGAACGGACGCCCAGATGGTGTCCAGCCTGGCCGCCGCGGCCCAGGCGCTGGAGAAATCCCTCGGCGGCTGCGCGCACGCAAGATCCATGGCCGAGCGTTTGAGAGGCGCGCTCTAGCGGTGTCCGAACTCACCGAACTCTGCGCCGAACTCGAACACCTTGCGGCTCAGCTCGGCCGCTCCGTCGAGCAACTCCGCGCCCTGGCCCGGACCCTGGAACGCGAAGCCGAGTCGCTGCGGGGGCAGGTCACGGGAACCAGCGGCCCGGTCGGACGTGTCGGGCAGGCGACCGTGGACGCCCTTGTGGGCGCCGCGCGGGCGAGTGAGCAGTCCGCTCAGGACCTGGCGGCGGCCGCCAGTGCCGGTCTTGAGTACGCGCGGCGCAACGCCTCGGGAGGCGGCGCGCCCTCCGCGGGTTCAGGACGAGTCGCCGGGGCCGAGGCGACCTCCGATTTCGTGGACAACGATGCTGCCGAAGCAGCTCCTCAACCTGCGGCTGACGCCGCGATGGGACCCTACCTGACGTTTGGGCAGCCGCTCCCCCTCGATGCCGCAACAATCTCCACTAGCCGGTCCCGTCAGGGCGCACGCGGCGACTGCGGAGCTGTTGCGGCTTGCGACGGACTCCGCCGCTACGACCCGGGCGCTGCAGCGGCCGTGGTGACAGCAGAGCCCGACGGTCTCTACGCCGTCCACCTCCACCCAGCCGCGGGGACGGGCGCCGAGACAATCCGCCTCTCCGCCTCAGCGCCCGAGCGCGCGGCGAAGTCGTTCTACCCCACCACCGGGGGCCAGTCCGCAGACTGGAGTTGGGTGACGATGGTCGAGGAGGCACTGGCCGAACGCAAGGGATCCTACGAGGCGCTCGACGGCCTCGGCCCGGCAGAAGTGCTCACCGCCCTGACCGGACGAGCGTTCGGGTACTCTGCGCCGCCCCGTCTGGAGACGATCGCGACCTTGTTGCAGCGCACTCCCGTAATCGCAGGCTCCAAGGCCGATCTGGACCCTGCCCCATTCGGCAATGGACCCAGCAAGCGTCGGGCCGACCACGAGGTCATCGTCCCCAACCACTGGTACAGCGTCGTAACGGTGGCAGAGTTGGTCGGGCCAGGCGGGTCGTCGTACGAGATCATCCTCGAGAACCCCTGGGGTGAGAGTTCTGCGCAAGGATCTGCATACCTTCACCTCGACGAAGCGACCTTCTTCAACAGCTTCGACGTCACATCTTATGAGGGAGCGAACGGAGGGCCATGGTGAGCCACATGAGCACGACTGCGTCCGCGGTGCGTGGCGGGCAGATCGACTGGGGCCAGATGCGCACCGGCATCATGCGGGCAGATGTCGTCGATGGGGTCCCCTACGTCGAACTGATGGCGATCTATCCCGGTGGCAAGGAGATCTGCGTGCTCCAGGGTGGCCTGCCGATGGAGTTCCCGTCCGGCAACCTCACCCTCCTGGACGTCGTCCTCCGAGACGGTGAGCCGATCGTCACACTCCGCCTCGATTCCATCCCCATCGGGAAGTAGAGGGTTCACAAACCCAGACTCATCCGCCGCCACGGGCCGCTCGGATGCAGATTGCGTAACGCCTTCTGAGTCCAAGCGGCAAAGGAGGTGAGGGGCAATGACCGAACTCGTTGCGGCGGTGATGCGGATGATCGCTCTGATCATGTATCACGGCTGAGTTCCTCAGCCACGGTGGGCCACAGCGGTAGCTGTGGCCCACCACGCTACGGGCAACCGTCCTTCCAGCGCCAGCGCAGCCCGTACACCAGACCCGGCGTGAGGTCCCTGAACTCCGCAGATGCGATCGGGCTGGCAACAAGGTCGAGCGCCTGACCGGTCGGCGTCTCATCAGAGACTGTCGGAGCCGACACCCCATTGAGTACCCAGGCAGCCTCGGCGAGATCACCGAGATGAACCGTGGTTCGAAAGCGCCAACAGTCGCGACGAGGCGCCATCACCGACATCGGAGGTGCATCCTGTCGCGACGACAGATGCAGCGCCGACGAATACGAGATGACCTCGCCACACGCGTAGAGCCGATCGAGTTCAAGGGTGAACTCCCAGGTCTGCCGCTGGATCCGGCGGCTCTCGGCGAGCCTCGTTGCGCCAGTGACCTCGTACCGCGGCGCAACCTCCTCCCCTACACTGGGCAGGCTGATCATCTCTGTGATGCGGCTCAGGGACGGTGCCGTGACCACCAACTGGTAATCAGCCCGGTACACCGGCATCGGCTCACGAAAGTCGACACGCGCCAGCAACTGGCCCAGAAACCAGCCTCGATCGTCCTTGGCTGCGGCGAGCAGCCGCTCGGCCACCAACAGATTGGCCTGGTCGAGCCGGCGGCGCACAACCCGCTCGCTTCGATCGATCACGGCCCCGACCCCGGCCAGCCGTCTCTGCAAGGTGTTCGGGTCATCAGCCCGAACAGCGCATGCCCGCAGGAACACCAGACGAAGATCAGGTGGCAGATCATGGGCGGCGCGTACCAACTGCCGGATCATCGACTGGCGCGCTGAATCCCCTCGTCCGGGAAGAAAACCCGTCAAGTGGGACAGAGCCGGACCCACGGTCCGAAGATCACCGGATTGCAGGCCACGATTACGCTGCAAAGTCGCGAGTTCACCCGCGACCACGTTAACGTCCATTGCCACCCCTCGACGCCCCTCAGGCGTGAGTGTATGGCCCGGAGGAGTGTGGCGATCCGCTCATCCAACAAGAGAACGGGCGCGGGTTGGCCAGACCTCCGACTACTGGTCATTTAGTCGCCAATCCGACCCGCATACTCACTGGCCGAGGTTGACCGCGCGTAGCTTTCGCAGCGGGAGCGACCGGCGCTCTCGGAAGGAGGGAAGCAGATGCCCACCGTGGTGGATGACCAGGTCTGTCTAGAAATCGAGGAGATTGCCACAGACATGGAGTTCGACACCATCTCCGTCGCGATGCTCGGGGATCCCGAACTGGAGGAAGTCCTCATGTGTGCCCAGTGCATCGGTGAGTGCAAGATCCACTGACCGTGCTTCCATCGCAGAGGAGATAGACATGGCACGGGTGGACACCGATGTGTTCCTGGTGGAGTCCGAAGAACGACTGGCGGTCTTCGCGCCGCTACGAGGTGTGATCGCGGAGGTGCCATCCGGACTGATGTCGAACGGGCGAGGGGGAGGCGGCACACCACCGGCCGCGTCCCCTTCGCTCGCTGCCTTCCTCAAGCACCTTGGCCTGATCGTCGACGATCACCAGACGACACCACGGCCCGTCGGCACACCCTCCGCCGCGTTCGCCCCCACCGGAGTGGTCTTCATGGTCACGGCGGCGTGCAACCTCCGGTGCGAGTACTGCTACGCCGATGCCGGCGACCACGTCGTCGAACACTTCGATCACGAAATGGCTGTGAATGCAGCGCATCTCGTCGTCGACAACGCTGCAGATCAGGCGACCGGCGAGGCATACCTCAACTTCCACGGAGGCGGCGAACCCACCCTCGACTTCGATTTCATCCGGGACGTCGTGACCCGGGCACGGGAGTACGCCGCCGCGCGAGCGGGCCGCCCCGTGAAGGTCTTGGCGAGCATGGTCACCAACGGCGTGATGCCACGGCACCGACTGGAATGGATCGCTGCGAACATCGACAGCATCCAGGTGTCCTACGACGGACCCGATGACATCCACGACCGGCAGCGCCCCACTCTTCACGGAGGACCGTCGGCACGGCTGGTACGTGAGTCCATTCTGTACCTCCAGGGCCGGGTGCCCGACCTGCTGATCAAGTCCACCATCAGCGCCGCATCCGTGGATCGCATGCCCGAGATCGCGGAACATCTCTGCTCGACATTCGAGATCCCTCGGTTCCATTTCGGGCCAGTCCTCGGAGCAGGCCGCGGTCGATTCCCGCAGTTCGGCGAGCCGGACCCCCAGCAGTTCATCGACGGATACGTCAAGGCCAGAGCCGTTGCCGAACGCCACGGCAGAACCATCGTCGTCTCCGCTGTTGAACGCACCTTCCCACGCATCAGACGCACGTTCTGTGGCATCACCGACCCAAACTTCGCCCTGACCCCGCAGGGTGAGATATCCGCCTGCTACGAGGTCATGTACGAAGCCGATCCACGTAGCGGCGACTACTTCTTCGGCCACTACGACAAGGAGTCACACCGCTTCGTCGTCGACGCGGATCGGGTCGCCGAAATCCGTCGACACGACGTCAACGACATCCCCCAATGCCAGAGGTGCTTCGCCAAATGGCAGTGCGCCGGGGACTGCCAGATCAGATTCCGCGACAGCGTCAGCGGCGAGCAACTCACCGGCCTGGATGCGCGCTGCGTGATCAACCGGGAGCTTGTTCGGATGAGTGTGTACAAGGAGCTCGACCGCGTTCACACCGGGGGTGCCTGAGCCGTGTTGCCGCCGGCCGTCGAACCCGCGGTGGTGTGGTTGATCGATCCGAGCGAGGGTGATTCGTGGGCACTGACCGGTGCCTACGACAACCTGCGCTGGCTGGCTCTCGCCGAGCACCTTGCCGGATCGGGGTTCGATGTCGTGTCGCTCGACCGAGGTCCGCTTGATGTCCCGCCCGAGCCGCGCGCCGTGGTCGTCAATGGACTGAACCGGACCGCCCCTCAGGCCATGGACCTCATTCATCAGGCCCGGGCGCGATTCCCTCTGACACCGATCTACGTCACCGGCCGGGCAGGATACGAGATCGCTGGCACTGCGGTCGACTACGCCGTCCAGCACGCCTCAGAGGATCAACTCGCCGTCGGGCTCGGTCCGGACGGCCGCCTGCACGGTCTCAGACCATCGATGCACTGGTGGCGGGCAATGACGCCCACGCGCCCCGGCGGCCCCAAGCTCCCACTCGGCGTCCTGGAGGTCGAGGCCACTCGCGGCTGCACGCACCACTGCACGTTCTGCAGTGTCTTCGTGAGCACCGGTCGGCCCGGGAGGGCGTGGCAGCCAAGGCCTCCCGCGGACATCGCGACCGAGATCGCCCACTGGCATGCCGAGAACGGGGTCGACCGCGTGCAGTTCGTCGACGACAACTTCCTCGGCTCGCCGACCGACGCTCCCCGGTGGGCCGATGAACTCGCCACGGAACTGCTCTGGCGGTCCCCCGAGATCAGCTTCTCGATCTACGCCCGGCTCGACACCACGTTGTTGAAGTCACTGACCTCGCTCCGCGCGGCAGGGCTCGTACAGGTACACGCGGGCATCGAGTCCGCCAGCAACGCCGTGCTGCGGAGACTCGCAAAGGGCGTGACCATCGAGGAGATGGACCGGGTCAAGGACGCACTGACGGCCCTCGGGGTGGAGCTCGTGCCCTCCTTCATCGTCTTCGAGGCCCGCTCCACGCCGAAAGAAGTACTGACCACGCTCGACTGGATCGAAGGAAACAACCTGCTGGCCTGGTTCACGCCCAGTACCGCCCTCCTCTTCGCCGGGACTCCGCTGACCCGACAGCTCGCCACCGACACCGGCCCCCAATTCCTGAGTCCGGACGGCGCCATCGCTCCGGTTCGGGTCCCGTTCACCAACCCGATCGTCGCCGAGGCCTACCGGGTCGCGGTGGACCTGGACGCGGACACCGATCGTTCCAGGGTTCCTGATCTCGACGCCATGATGCGACAGCGGATGGTGCGGGACGGTGACCTGTTCTGCCGTCCGATCGGATCCGACCCCCTCCTCGCCGACCTCGAGCGCTACCGGCGCGCGCAGGTAGCACGGGTGAGACAGATCCTCGAGGCCGCGCGATGACCGTCCGGGACAAGCAGGACTTCGCACGCGTCGCCAACGCCTTCGACGACCTGGCGGAGACTCACGACCGGATGCGCTGGGATCCGATGCCAGGAACCTTCGACGCATCGGTCGACAGGCACCTGGCTTCGATCGCGAGCGGCACTCCTGGCCGGGTGGTCGCGCTGGGCGGCGGGAGCGGTGCCGAACTCCGTCCCTTCGTTGCCGAAGATTGGGCGTGCACACTGGTGGACGGCTCCAGAACCATGCTCGATCTCGCCCGTCTGAGGTACCCGGCAGGAGTCCGTATCGAGCATGGCGACGCAGCCAGCTACCTGGCCCGGGTCGGCGATGACTCCTTCGAGGTCGTCCTCGCGATCGGCGAACTGATCGGCTACGTCCACAACCCCGGAGCCCTCCTCGCTGCGACGGCGCGAGTACTCACCCCCAACGGGCTGCTGGTACACACCTTCGCAGACGCGTCTCGAATGCGCCCGAGGCTCGACGGCGCCTCGGTTCTCGGCGAGGACGCCCTTGGGTTCACGTTCTGGGAGCGGCGTTCCCCCGCACTGGCGATGACCGCGTTCCACTTCCGGGCCGTCCTCGCTCTTCATTCGCGGTCTGGCCTGAGCCCGGTCGCCACACTGGTCGGGCCAGGCCCGCGCACGTGCGTGACCGCCATTCGAGTTCCCACCACGGAAGGAGAACCATGACAGAAGACGTCTTCCAACTGACCCGGCTGGGAACAGTACGGTGCGACGCCCCCACCATCGCGGACGTGCCATCGGAGGGCCTGCCTTCGGACGTTGTCCTGGAGGAGGCGTACCTCGACGCACTCCACGGCGTCGAGGTGGGCGACTTCATCTACGTCCTCGCACTCTTCCACCTCGCCGATCCAGGCATCCACCAGGGCAGCCCGGGAACCGCCGAAGCCCAGGGCGCGTTCTCCATCCGGTCGTCCTGCCGCCCGAACCGCATCGGCATGACTCTCTCCCGCGTGACCGCGATCAGCGGGAACCGGATCAGTTTCGAGTGGCTGGACTTCGTCGACGGGTCGCCGGTGATCGATCTCAAGCGGTACAACTGGCGCTGGGAAGTCGCACTCTCGACCCGACGAATGGACCGCCGGTTCATCGAACGGCAGATACCAACACGGACGCTCGCCCAAGTGATGGCGCGCCCGGCTGCGAACTTCCACGGCGAGCACTGCGAACAGACCAGAAGGGCCGGGCTGCTGGGAGCGCAACTCGTCCATGAGCACGACCTCCGGCTCACTGATCCGCGGTTCCGGGTGCGGGTGCACGGCGACGGGCACCTTCTGGACTCGATCCAGGCGATCACCGGCGCCACGTTCGGTAATAGCCGGCTGGCCTTCGAGGCCAGCCCCACAGTCGAGTTGGTCGAGCTGGATGGCCCGGTGCACGTGACCGCTCGCTGGGCGGACGATCGCTGGGAGATCCGGTTCCCCACCGAGCCGGCGTACAAGTGAGCCCTCTGCCACCCGCAGCCAAGACATCCACACCATCTGAATGCACCGCACCAACCTTCAACCAACACCAGAAAGGACATCATGACCACCCAGTACGAATCCGTACCGCTGAATCCCGACAACCCGGATCCCCGGGTCGCCTGCACACTCCTGGTCGACGTGTCGGGCTCGATGCAGGGCGCGCCGATCGATGAGTTGAATCGCGGCTACAGCGACTTCCGTGACTACCTGCGAGACGACGAGTTGGCCGCCACGAGGGCCGAGGTGGCCGTCATCACGTTCGACAGTTCGGCACGGGTGGCTGTTCCCCTCCAGGAGGGACGCACGCTGCCAGCCCACAGCTTCGTGGCCGGCGGCATGACGTCCATGGGAGCGGCGATCAACCTGGCACTCGACGTGATCGACGCCAGGAAGCGCGAGTACAAGGCCGGTGGGGTCGAGTACTACCGCCCTTGGATCATCGTCTTCTCCGATGGCTCGCCCACTGACTCGGCGGTGTTCGCGCAAGCCGTGGCAAGGCTGTCAGAAGCGCAGGCGAAGAGGAGTGTGACGGTGTTCCCGATCGGCATCGGCCCCTCCGCGGACATGACGAAGCTGTCCATGTTGTCGACGCAACGGCCCGCCCTGAAGCTCGCCGGGGTCAACTTCAGCGCCTTCTTCGAGTGGCTGTCCGCATCCATGTCGGCGGTCAGCAGCTCACAGACGTCGGGGTCCAGTGATGACGATCTCGCAGCCATGACCGAACAGGTTCAGCTGCCCGATCTCAGCTCGTGGGCCACCACCTGACTGAGCTGCCGTGTTTGAACACACCAGGATTGTCGGTGCGCGGGCGACAGGGCCCGCGCATGCACGCGATGGCAGGGGCTGCGACGACGCCTTCGCCTGGCGGCAGTACGGAGATGCCGTCCAGGTTCTCGCCGTCGCAGACGGGGCCGGGAGCGTCTCCGGAACATCAGCCTGGGGATCATGGGCGGCGACCCAGTTCGTCATCCATGACGACGTGGCCCGTGGCCTGGTGACCGATCTCATGCGCGCAGCGAACCGCGACGAGGCCGGCAGAAGCCTGCGGCTTCTCTTTCTCGGAGCGCTGCGCCACGTGGCCTACCACGCCAGTCGCCTGCGCATACCGCTGTCGCTGACGAACACGACCCTGATCGTCGCAGTCCTCACGCCACTGAGGACGTGGATCGCCGAGATCGGGGACGGCATCGTCGCCGTGGCAGATCGTGCGGATGCGCGAACGCTCCTTATGGAGTCGAAGGGAGATGGGCCGGCCAGTGACACCTTCTTCCTGCAACTCCTCGGCCGCGCGCCGGAGCATGAGGCATTCCGCTTCGAGGTGCTGGACGGGCTCGAGGCCATCGCGTTGTCCACGGACGGGCTGCGGTACCAGGCGACCCAGGTCCAGCACGACTACGCCGCCTACCCGGGGTTCTTCGAGACCTGGTGGCGCAACGTCGACAAGGGGCTGACCTCCGAGGAGATGAACCGCCAGATCGAGGCGTTTCCGGTTGATGGAGATGTTCCACTCGACGACAAGACTCTCGTTGTCGGGATCAGGACTCCGAGCCCGAGTAGCCTCGACTGGCACCAGGACCTGCTCAACACCGGGCCCTCATCCAGCGACTGCAGTCCGATGCCCGAACTGCCTTCGCGTGCTGACCGCTCGCCCGACGCCGGGGACCGGCAGAGCCCGTCCGACGAACCGGCACCAGTGGATGCAGACCGGGCGGAACCGGCCCAAGGCCCGGTGGGGCGACGGTTCTTCGGGACAGGGTCGGGCATCCCGAGGGAGCCTGACCCAGCACCGGTGGTTTCCCAGGACCCGCCCGTCGGCGGAACGCTCGAGTCGTCAGCATCAGCCACTCGGGAGCCGGATTGAGCTTCACAATCAGCGACGGCAGGCCCCTGAGGCTGGGAAAGCCACTCGGTAAGCCGGGGGGCGAGGGTGCCGTCTACTCGATCATCGGCGAACCGCGGTTGGTCGCCAAGATCCTCCATCGCGCCAAGAGGGGCCCAATCCGCAAGGCCAAGATCGACGCAATGCTCACGAGCAAGCCCCCGCTTCGCGCCATTGAGGAACGGAAGTCCGGCCACAAGGTCCCGACCCTCGCCTGGCCGGAGGCGATGGTGCTGGAGGACGGCGTGTTCGCGGGCTTCGTGATGGGCGCATTGGATCTTGGGCACGCGGCCGAGATCGCCATCATCGAGAACCCTCAGCGCCGCAAGAACCGGCCCTGGACTGCAGAGATGGGTCTTGGCCTCAGATCGTTCGTTGCCATGAACCTCGCCTTCGTCGTGGGCCAGGTGCATGAGGTGGGCGCAGTCATCGGCGATTTCAACGAGCGCAATGTGATCGTGTCGCGAGCCCTGATCGTCAGCATCATCGACTGCGATTCGATGCAGATCAGGGATCGGACGGGCAGATATCACCTCTGCGAGGTCTTCTCACCCGGGTTCCTCGCGCCGGAGATGGTCGGAAAGGACTTGCGGAAGGTGGTGCGGCCGGTCACCTCCGACCTCTTCACACTAGCCGTCCACATCTATTGCCTCCTGATGGATCGGCATCCCTTCCGGAACGGCATCTACTCAGGCCACGGAGACAAACCGTCGGCGGAGGCGCTCGCCAGAGACGGTCAATGGCGCGGACGAGCGCGAGGCGTCCTGCGGCCCACCGAGGCCAATGGTCTCGACCCGCGGTCATTCCTTCCTCAATCGATGGTGGGCCTCTTCGAGCGGGCCTTCGAGTCAGGTGCGCAGGAACCCCGACTACGCCCGAGCGCCTTGGAATGGCAGCAGGAGCTGGGTCGCTTCATCGGTGACTGGAAGCCGTAGCCCACACCCGATCTGGGAGGAACCATGACCGGCCTGCGCCAATGCACCTCGGTGGCACAACACCAGTATCCCAGCCACCTGAACCGGTGTCCCTACTGCTCACAGCAGATCCGAACTCACACAGCACCGACGGCACCCAGCCCGACCGTCAGCACGCCGGTCAAGTCTCCCCCGGTCGCCGCCGGAACGCGAGCGGTACAACGGTCGCAGGCCCCCAGCCCGACGAGTCAGTCCGCAGCACGAACTCCGAAGAAGACACCCGCCTTGGCGATTGCCCTCGTGGCCATCGTCGCGACCGGAGCAGCCGGCCTCGGTCTGGTCTCCGCTGCCGACCGCCCCGCAGCCCAAACCGAGCAACCCGCGAGCACTTCATCACCATCAGTCGACTCAGCAGACACCGCACCTGACGGTGCCTGGGTCACGGTGCTCGCATCGCTGGATCAGGACAAGACGGCGCTGGCAAAGGCGCGTTCTCGTGCGACGCGACTCTCCACCTCCAAGGTCAGGGTGTACGTGCTGGACAGCACGAATACACCCGGGCTGAATCCGGGCTACTGGGCCCTCGTGCTGATGCCGTTCCCGACGCGTGCGAAGGCAGCGGCCGCCTGCGCGACCGTCGATCGGAGCGTCGGAGGTACCTGCTACCCCCGCTTGATCGGGTGAGTGGCATGGGCGAACTCACCGAAGGGACCGCGTAGTGGGACTCAAGCAATGCGGCCAGTTCTCCGGGCACCAGTATCCCAGCCACCTGCCCTCCTGCCCCTTCTGCGCAGGTCCGGCATCGACGCAGCACACAGGCCTGCGGCCCCCGTCGTCGAGTGGGACACGCGGCTTCGTCCCGACTCGTCCGCCTCCCTCTGCAGCCCCGACTCTGCCCGCACCTGCCGTCCCGATCCCGCAGCCGCGGGCAGGCGGCCACCCGGTGCAGCCGCGGGTCTCCGGCTCGACCTCGAGAAGGAATCGACAACGACTGGCCGCCGCAGGCGTTGGCCTCGGAGCTGCGCTGGCGGTCCTGGTCGCGGTCTTCCTGTCGCAGACGGAAGCGCCTCCCGGTACCTCGGGAACCAGCACCAATGTGGCATGCAGCGTTGAGGACGCCTCTGTCGAGGCGACCAAGACGGCCCCGGATGGCGTCGACGCCTCGGGAAGGGACGTCACCTATTCACCCTCCAATCTGATCGACTCCAACGATTCAACCGCCTGGCGCACTCCCGGCAGAGGAGTCGGGCAGACGATCACGCTGACCTTCGAAAGTTCCTGTGAGTTGAGAAGCATCCAGATCGTCGATGGTTACAACAAGATCGACCCGGGCGACGGAACCGACCGCTGGCGCCAGAACCGCCGAGTGGTGAGGTTGCGGATTCAGACGAACCGTCAGGACGTGACAGTCTCACTCGATTCCGGCTCGAGGACTTGGCAGACAGTCACTCTCAGCGAATCGAAGGTGGACTCCATCTCGCTGACGATCCTGTCCAGTGCTCCAGCAAAGACAGAGCGGGACTACACTGCATTGTCGGAGATCCGCGTTACATAGCCTTGGGGAAGAAGTAGGCTTCTGACCAGTTGACAAGGGAGGAGGGCCTGCCCTAACACCCGAGGCGACTAGAATTCTCAGGGATGCCGAGTGGGAAGGAGAATCGGGATGGCATGCGCTTGCCAAGACAAAGTCAAGAACACAAACGGTCGCTGCCCTGCGTGCAACGAGGCGATCGTTCACGGAATTCCGAAGGATCGGCACAGTTGCTCGTACGGAAAGTGCAGCTAGCCTGCCAACCACGCTGAGTCGCCGGCGGGCGTGACAGGTCTACCCAACTCCCGCCAGGCGTCGAGCATCAGATCCATCGCCATACTCGAACCGCCCTGTCGCGGGGTTGAGTCGAACTCCCCTACCAGCCTCAGCGGCGAGTGCCATGGCGTTGCTGTGACACTGGCCAAGGCGAGTCGAGTTGCCGTCCGGCCCCCACCCATGACGTTCGATCGCAGCAACCACCCATTCAGCCACGGCTGCCACGGCGTCGGCCGGTCCGTGATGCTGATACCAGAGCAGGGAGTTGTTCCTGTCGATCTGGTTGACGAAGAACTTGGTCCAGCCGCGTTGAACCTTCCCGTCCACCGCCTCCACCAGTCGAACACCCGCGAGGCACGCGCCAACGTAGGACTCGGCCGACGTTCCTTCGCCGTTTGCCATGTCTAGCTGAACGAATGCCGCTACCAAGTCGAGGTGGTCCGGCTGGCCGCTGAACTCGAAGAAGCGCAGCATCGGTTGCCCATCAGTCAGATCATAAACCTGACGAACGTCCGGGTCCTCCCAAATCGATCCCGCTTGCATACTCATCTCGCCCCCGATTCCGAGTTGCCCAGCAAGCGCTGCGCGGCGAAAAGTCTGCCACATTCTGCTGTATGGATAGGTGACAGCTGATCCAGCCAAGATCCAGATCCGCCCTCTAGCAGAATCCCAACGAGACTCACGACCGCTCGTCGGCGGGCCTAGCGCCAACGCGCCGGTGGGTCACGCCTCGGCAGCTACACCGACGGCCTCACTTAAGCGCGCGACCCGGGCACCCTCGACCGCTCGGGTGATCATCTAGCCTTGCCAAACCGGGTTTGGACGCTTCTCACTGGCGCCCGCTTTCGTAGCGGGTGCCATCCCCGAACGGCCACCCGGACCGTTCACCGCGGTCCGCCCGTTTGCGTGACCGTCCGCCGGACAGCTCCTACCGGGTCATGTTCGATCACCGAACTGAGACCACCGACCCCGTTTGAAGCCGGAAGCGCCCCTCCCGAGCCATCCTCGGGAGGGGCGTTTCCCCTAGTCAACGCGGAGGTGCGGGGATTTGAACCCCGGAGAGGGTTGAAGCCCTCAACCCGCTTAGCAGGCGGGCGCCATAGACCGGACTAGGCGACACCTCCAAGACCGCAGGCCAGC